>Ga0137403_10004451_pt1 | contig 16533 bp, 15 predicted proteins | sample CZOMad2_1_16fung_FD_122057 | JGI IMG/M metagenome (GOLD analysis project Ga0137403, IMG submission 122057) | Vadose zone soil fungal communities from Angelo Coast Range Reserve, California, USA - CZOMad2_1_16fungal (Hybrid Assembly) | ecosystem: Environmental > Terrestrial > Soil > Vadose zone...
TGGAGGCACCCGGCTCGGCGGCGCCGAATCGAAGCGGAGACGGCGCCCCCGCCTCCCCGCACCGCCGTCTCGGGTCACGGCCTAGTCGACGGGCCGCGTCTCCTCGGGCAAGCTGGGCACCGTGCAGGACCTGGGTCGCGTGCTGATCGGGCTCGGCTGCCTGGCGGTGGTCCTCGGGGCGGCGCTCCTGCTCGCCGCGCGCCTTCCCTGGCTCGGCCGGCTGCCGGGCGACATCGTCGTCCGGCGCGGGCCGGTCACCTTCTACTTCCCGCTCCTCACCTGCGTCGTGGTGAGCGTCGTCCTCACCATCGTCGTGAACCTCTTCTGGCGCCGCTGAGGCCCGCGCCTCGTTGCCGGCGCCCGCTTTTTTGCCCGTTTTCTCGGCAGCTTGGCCACCGCGACGCGGTCTTGCCTTCGTCCCCCTCAGCCGTTACCATCCGCGGGCTCCAATGCCCGGCCCGTCCGATCCGTCGCCCCCCTGGGCGCCCACGCCCGAGGTGCGCCGCCGCCGGCGTGAGGGGTGGATCATCGCCGGCATCATCGTCGCCGTCGTCCTGCTCGCCATCGCGCAGTTCCGGCTCCCGCAGTCCCTCGGCAGCGGCTCGCTCGGCACCGACGCGATGCTGATCGGGCTCATCAACGTCAACCTGATCCTCCTCGTCCTCCTCGTCTTCCTGGTCGGGCGGAACATCGCCAAGCTCGTCTTCGAGCGCCGGCGGCGGATCATGGGGTCGCACCTCCGTACCCGCCTGGTGGTGGCGTTCGTCGCGATCGCGCTCCTCCCCGCCACGCTCCTCTTCCTGGTCGGGCTCGTGTTCGTCGGCAACTCGATCGAGCGCTGGTTCAACGGCCAGGTGGAGCGCTCGCTCGAGGGCGCCCTGGAGGTCGCGCACGACTACTACCAGGACCTCGCCGGCACGGCGCTCGGCTTCGCGCGCGAGCTCGCGCAGCAGGTGAAGCAGCAGGGTTTCCTCGCCCGCGACCGCCGCGAAGCGCTCAAGCGCTTCCTCGACGCGCGGCGCGCCGAGTACCAGCTCGATCTGGTCGAGGTCTTCGCCGGTGGGCAGGCGATCGGGCGGAGCCGGCGCGGCGACCTGCCCAGCGGCCTGGGCGTCTGGCCGTGGGCCGATCTGGTCCGCCGCGCCGGCGGGGGCGAGGACGCCACGGTGGTGGACCGCGTGGGCGAGTCGGACCTGATCCGCGCCGCGGTGCCGATCCAGGACGACGGGAAGACGGTCGGCGTGGTGGTGGTCGATTCCTACGTGCCGGTCAGCGTGGCCGTGCGGCGCGACGAGAGCGAGCGCGCCTTCAACGAGTACCTGCGCCTCAAGATCCAGCGCCGTCCCATCCAGACCAACTACACCATCACGCTCGCGGTGGTCACCATCGTGGTCCTCTTCTCCGCCACCTGGTTCGGCTTCTACCTGGCGCGCGGCATCACGGTGCCCATCCAGCGCCTCGCCGAGGGCACGCGGGCGGTCGCGCACGGCGACCTCGACCACCGCATCGAGGGCGAGGGCGAGGACGAGATCGGGACCCTGGTGACGGCCTTCAACCGCATGACCGCGGAGCTGAAGACGAGCCGCACCGAGCTCGAGTCGCGTCGCCGCTACCTGGAGACGCTGCTCGCCAACATCACGGCGGGGGTGGTGTCGGCGGACGCCGAGGGGCGCGTCACCACCATGAACCGGGCGGCCGAGGGGCTACTCGGCATGTCGGCCGCCGCTTCGGTCGCGCGCCGCATCGACGAGGTGTTCGCGGACGAGGCCTACGCCGACGTGCGCCAGCTCGCGGCGGAGCTCCGTGCCAGCCTGCCGGCTGCGCCCGGCTTCGGCGTGGCCTACGCGCCCGACGCCGTGAGCGCCCCGGTCGAGCGGCAGCTGAAGCTCGGGCGCGACGGGCGCGAGGTCGCCGTGCTGCTCACCGGCACCCGCCTCCTGACCGAGAACGTCGGCCCGCGCGGCCTCGTCCTCTTCTTCGAGGACGTGAGCCATCTGCTGCGCGTGCAACGGATGGAGGCATGGCGGGAAGTTGCGCGCCGCATCGCCCACGAGATCAAGAATCCGCTCACGCCGATCCAGCTTTCGGCGCAGCGGCTTCGCCGCCGCTACGCCGCGCGCCTCGGCCCCGACGGCGGCGTGTTCGACGAGTGCACGCGCACCATCGTCCAGCAGGTCGACGAGCTGAAGGCGCTGGTGAACGAGTTCTCGACCTTCGCGCGCATGCCGGCGGGCGCGCACGCGCCGCAGGACCTGAACCGCCTGGTCGAGGAGGCGCTCGTCCTCTTCCGCGAGGGCCACCGTGAGATCAACTTCGTGTTCGATGCCGAGCCCGAGCTGCCCGAGCTCGAGATGGACCGCGAGGGGATCAAGCGGGCGCTCTTGAACCTGCTCGACAACGCGGTGGCCGCCTGCACCGAGGCCCGGCGCCGCGGGCCCGCCGCGCTCCATCTCGCGCGCGTCGACCTGGTGACGCGGCACGACACGGGCCTCGGCGTGGTGCGGCTCGAGATCGCCGACGACGGCGCGGGCATGACGCCGGAGGCGAAGGCGCGGCTGTTCGAGCCCTACTTCTCGACCAAGCCCGACGGCACCGGCCTCGGGCTCGCGATCGTGTCCGCGATCGTCGCGGACCACAACGGGTTCATCCGCGTGCGGGACAACCTCCCGCGCGGTAGCCGTTTCGTCCTCGAGTTTCCGGTTCGCCGGCGCGCGGCGCAGCTCGCCGCCCGCGCCCAGCACGGGGCGTACGCCGGCGCGTAGCGTCGGGTGGAGGTGAGGGATGTCCGAGACGATCCTGGTGGTGGACGACGAGGAGAACATCCGGCACACGCTGCGCGGCGTGCTCGCCGACGAGGGCTTCGAGGTGCTCGAGGCCCCCGACGGCCGCCGCGCCCTCGAGCTGCTCCAGCACGCCGCGCCGCGGCTGGCGATCGTGGACGTGTGGATGCCCGAGATGGACGGCATCGAGCTGGTCGAGCGCATGCGCAACCAGGCGCCCGGGGTGCCGATCATCGTCATCTCGGGGCACGGCACGATCGAGACCGCGGTGCGCGTCATCCGCCTCGGCGCCTTCGACTTCCTCGAGAAGCCGTTCCCGCTCGATGCCCTCCTCGGCGTCGTCGGGCGCGCGCTGGGCACGAACGCGGCGGAGGCCTCGACGGCGGCGCCGGCGGCCGCGGGCCCGGCGCCGTCGCAGGCGCCGGCCCGGCGCTTCCCGGAGCGCACCATCGGCCGCAGCGTGCTGGTGAACGGGCAGGGGCTCCATTCGGGGGCGCGCACCGGGCTCATCCTCCAGCCCCTCCCGCCGGGGAGCGGCATCGTCTTCGGGAGCATCCTCTCGGGCGAGTCGGTGCCCGCGCTGGTCGATCACATCGACTCGACGGGCTACGCGACCACGCTCGTGCGCGGGGGCATGGTGGCCAAGACGGTCGAGCACCTGATGGCGGCCCTCCACGGCTACGGGGTCACCAACCTGCTGGTGAAGATGCAGGCCGAGGTGCCGATCCTCGACGGCTCGGCGCTCGAGCTGTGCGCGCTCCTCGACGAGAGCGGGCTCGTGGACCAGCCCGCCACGGTCGAGGAGCTCGTCATCGACCAGCGCTACGCCGTCGGCTCCGACGACCCCGCGCACAAGGGCATCGCGATCGAGCCGGCCGATCTCTTCGAGGTGCACTACGTCCTCGACTACCCGCCGCCCATCGGCCGCCAGGAGTACACCTTCCGCTTCACCGACCTCGAGGCGTTCCGCCGCGAGCTCGCCCCGGCGCGCACCTTCGGCTTCGTCGAGGAGATCGAGCAGCTCGAGCAGATGGGCCTCGCCAACGGCGGGCGGCTCAACAACTGCATCCTGGTCGGCAAGGAGGGGGTGGTGAACGCGCCGCTCCGCTTCCCCGACGAGTTCGTGCGCCACAAGATCCTCGACGTCTTCGGCGACTTCTACCTGCTCGGCCGCCCGCTCCGGGGCCGCGTCTCGGCGCGCATGACCGGGCACTCGGACAACGCGGCGCTGCTGCGCGTGCTGCGCGCGCGCTTCGGGGTGCCGGCGCTCAAGGGAGCGTAGCCGCGCGCCGGCAGACGTCGGCCAGGGCGGCGAGCGCGCGCTCGACCTCGCCGCGCGCCGCCGCGATCGCCTCGAGCTCGGCGGCCGCCTCGGTGATCGCGGGAAAGCCGTAGCCGCTGGCCGCGCCCTTCAGCTGATGGGCGAGGTCGGCGAGCACCTCCAGGTCGCGCGTGCCGAGCGCGCGCTCCATGGCGCCCAGGCGCTCGGGCAGGCGGTGGACGAAGCCGTCGAGCAGATGGGCGATCCCGGCGTCGGTCGCGAGCGCGCTCACCAGCGGCGCCGCGCCGCCGGGCGCCAGGTAGGTGCGCGCGACCTCGATCAGCGCGCGGCGCAGGATCGGCTTGGCCGCGAAGCCGTCGCACCCGGCGTCGAGACACCGCGCGCGCTCGTCCTCCATGGCGTGCGCCGTGAGCGCGACGATCGGCCCGCGGTAGCCCGCGGCGCGCAGCCGCGCGGCCGCCGCGTAGCCGTCGAGCTCGGGCATCTGCATGTCCATCAGGATGAGGTCGTAGGGGGTGCCGGCGTCGGCGGCGCGCAGCGCGAGCTCGCACGCGACCAGCCCGTTCTCGGCCGTCTCGACCTCGGCGCCGGCGGCGCGGAGATGGCGTGTGAGGAGCCGGCGCGCGTCGAGACCGTCCTCGGCGAGGAGGATGCGCCCGCGGAGCGCCCGACGCTCGTCGGCGGACGGCTCCCGCCGCTCGGCCGCGGCGGGGCGGTCGGGCGGGCGGTCGAGCAGGCGCACGCCCGCGAGCGAGCCCGCGTCGATGGTCAGGGTGAACGTGCTGCCCTCGCCGGGGACGCTCCGGACCTGCAGGTCGCCGCCCAGCATGCCGGCGAGCCGCTTCGAGATCGCGAGCCCGAGGCCCGTGCCCCCGAAGCGCCGCGTGGTCGAGGCGTCGGCCTGCGCGAAGGCGGTGAAGAGCCGTGCCTGCTGCTGGGCGTCGAGGCCGATGCCGGTGTCGATGACCTCGAAGCGGAGACGGCGGGGCGGTCCCGTGTCGTCCAGGAGACCGACCCCGAGGCGCACGCTCCCCCTGGGCGTGAACTTGATCGCGTTGGCGACGAGGTTCAGGAGGATCTGGCGGAGCCGGGTGGGGTCGGTCTCGATCGTCTCCGGAAGCGGGCTGCGATACTCGACCGCGAAGGCGAGGCCGTCGTGCGCCGCCCGCGGGCGCACCACCGCGGCCACCTCGGCCACCAGCGCGAAGGGCGAGCAGGCGATCCTCTCGATCGTCATCCGCCCGGACTCGATCTTCGAGAGGTCGAGGGTGTCGTTGACGATCGCCATCAAGTGCTCGCCGTTCCGCCGCACGGTGGCGAGGCACTCGGCGCGCTCCGCGGGCGAGAGGTCGGCGTCGCCGAGCAGCTCGGTGTAGCCCACCAGCGCGGTCATCGGGGTACGGATCTCGTGGCTCATGGTGGCGAGGAACTCCGACTTGAGCCGCGAGGCCTCCTGCGCGGCGCGTCGCGCCTCGTCACGGTCGCGCGCCAGTGTCGCGAGCTCGGCCGCCTGCCGCTCGGCCTGCCCGCGCGCCTCCTCGACCGCCACCACGTGGCGGTGCCGCTCCGCCAGGCCGCGCATGGCGATGACGTAGGACGATCCCACCAGGGCGAACGCGAGCAGGTCACCGACCACGAGGATGAGGAGCGTGAGCCGGGCGCTCGTGTGCGCGGCCGAGCTGCGGTCGATGAGCACGGTGCGCTCGACGCGCTGCATCTCGTCGACCAGCTCGCGGATGCCATCCATGACGTTCTTGCCCCGGTCGGTCAGCACGTGCTGGCGCGCGGCCGCGAAGCCTTGCTGGTCGTAGACGTCCATCGTCTCGCGCATGATTCTGAGCCGGCTCGCCACCTCGGGCACGAGGCGGTTGAGCCGCTCCTGCTGCGCGGCATCGTCCGCCGTGAGCACGCGGATCGCGTGGAGCGTGTCGGCGATGCGTGCCGTCGCCTGCTCGTGGGGCGCGAGGTAGCGGACCGAGCCGGTGATGAGGTAGCCGCGCTGCCCGGTCTCCGCGTCGGTCATCTCGCCGAGCAGGTGGTCGAGCTGCTCGACCACCTCGTGGGCATGGTTCACGCGCTCGCTGGTGTCGAGGAAGGCCCTGGTGCTCCGGTAGTCGGAAGCCGAGAGCAGGGCGAGGATGCCCAGCGCGACCCACAGGCCCGCGGCGATCGCGTCCTCGACGGAGAACCGCACCTGGTCAGCCCGGCGACTGAAGATTCGGCCGCGACTTGCCGAACACTAGGATCATGCGTGCCGGCGGGGCGGGTTGCTGGGGACCGACGCAGTACATGTGACCGTGGGTATGTCGGACGGCGAGGCCGGGATCTTGAGGGCGGAGCGCGGCCGGGTGCTGGTCGTCGACGACGACGTCGACGTGTGCGCGCTCCTCGAGGCGCGGCTCGCCGGACGGGGGTTCGAGGTGGCGTGGACCACGTCTGCCAAGGCCGCCCTCGACAGCCTCGCCACCGCCGAGGTCGATGCGGTCTTGACCGACATCAAGATGGCGCGCATGAGTGGGCTCGAGCTGTGCGCGCGCATCGTCGCCAGCCGCCCGGACCTGCCGGTGGTGGTGATGACGGCCTTCGGCACCCTCGAGGCGGCGATCGCCGCCATCCGGGCCGGGGCGTACGACTTCGTCACCAAGCCGGTCGAGATCGACGTGCTGGTGGTCGCGCTCGAGCGCGCCGTGCAGCACCGCGCGCTGCGTTCCGAGGTCGAGCGCCTGCGCCGCGTGGTGGACGACGCCGAGGGCTTCGGCGAGCTCCTCGGCGCGAGCGCGCCCATGAAGCGGGTCTACGACCTGCTCGAGCGCGTCGTCTCCTCCGACGCGACGGTGCTGGTGACGGGCGAGAGCGGCACGGGCAAGGAGCTGGTCGCCCGAGCGCTCCACCGGCGGGGCCGGCGGAGCGCGGGGCCGTTCGTGGCCCTCAACTGCGCGGCGCTTCCCGAGGGGCTTCTCGAGAGCGAGCTCTTCGGCCACGCGCGCGGGGCCTTCACGCACGCGCACAACGCGCGCGCGGGCCTCTTCCAGCAGGCGCACGGGGGCACGCTCTTCCTGGACGAGATCGCCGACCTGCCGCCGTCGCTCCAGCCGCGGCTTCTGCGCGCGATCCAGGAACGCTCGGTGCGCCCGGTCGGGGCGGACCACGAGGTCCCGGTCGACGTGCGCATCGTCGCCGCCACCAACCGCGACCTCGAGGCGGCGGTCGAGGAGGGCCGCCTGCGCGAGGATCTGTACTTCCGCTTGAACGTCATCCGCGTCGAGCTGCCGCCGCTGCGCGTGCGCGGGCGCGACATCCTCCTCCTCGCGCAGCGCTTCGTCGATCATTACGCCCGGCAGATGACGAAGCCGGTGTGCGGCCTCTCGCCGGCGGTGGCGGAGCGGCTCCTCGCCTACGCCTGGCCGGGGAACGTCCGCGAGCTCCAGAACTGCATGGAGCGCGCGGTGGCGCTGGCCGCCGGCGAGCGCGTCGGGGTGCACGATCTGCCCGAGGGCATCCGCGACTACCGCCGCACGCACGTGGTGGTCGCAGGCGACGATCCCGAGGAGCTGGTCACGCTCGAGGAGGTCGAGCGGCGCTACATCCTGCGCGTGATGGAGGCGGTCGGCGGGCACCGGACGCGGGCGGCGCAGGTGCTCGGCCTCGACCGCAAGACGCTCTACCGCAAGCTCGACCGCTACGCCCGAGAGCAGCCGGCGCGAAGCTAGTGTCCCGAAGCTAGCGTTCAATGGATGCCGCCCGCCGAAGCGGGTGACGGCGAGAAACGTGTGGCGAATCGGGCGCCTGCGCGGGAGGACCGCCAGACGTGGGGCAGGATGCCCCGAAGGTCCCCCCGCGTGGGCCCCGCGAATCCTGGACTTTCGGCCGGCACGGCGCGTGCACACAGGGGTGAAACCGGGGCCGCCCACCGCGCCCCAGAAAGAGGAGGAATCCATGCATTCACAGAAGGCGGGCCGGAGTCGGTCCAAGGGCTTCACGTTGATCGAGTTGCTGGTGGTCGTGGCGATCATCGGCATCCTCGCCGCGATCGCGATCCCGCAGTTCTCGGCGTACCGGTCACGGGGCTTCAACGCCCGCGTGGCGGCCGATGCCCGCAACTGCGCAACGGCCCAGGAGGCGTACTTCGTGGACAACAGCACGTACGCCTCGGGCACATGCGACACGCTGCCAGGCTTCACCAAATCGGGCGGCGTGACCGCCCCGACGGCCGGCGGCGCGACCAGCTTCACGGTCGGCCCCGTGACCCATACGAGCATGAGCTACACCACCGGCTGCACGTGGAAGAGCAACCCGACCTCCGGGACCCCGAACCTGGTCTGCTCGTAAGTCGATCCTGCCCCTTACCGCCGGCGGGGAGCCGACCCTCGGTTCCCCGCCGGCGTTCCGTTTCACACTCCCCGACTCAGTACACCGATCCGGCACCTGCGACCGCCCGAGGGGCCGACGCCTCGTCCGTGTAGCGGAGCGTCCACTCGCTCGACACGTCCTGCCCGTCGGCGCGCGCCACGGGATAGATGAAATAGTTGAGGCGCCGGCCCGTGCCGGCGGCCTCGAGCAACGCGTCGCGGGCGCGCGTGAACAGCACGCGGTTCCCCGAGAGCCCGCCGAAGAAGTACGCCTTCAGCTCGGGGTGCTTGCGCGCCTCCGAGATGTCGACCGGTACCCAGCCGGCGCCCGGGGCGTAGAACTCCGCCCAGCAGTGGTAGCCCTTCACCTCCTGCGGTGCGCCGGCCGTGCCGTCGCCGTAGGCGAGCGGGAAGCCCATGTTCCAGCGCGCCGGGATGCCGCTCGCGCGCGCCAGCGCGATGAACAAGGTGTGGAAGTCGGTGCAGTTCCCCTTGCCCACTTTGAGGCAGTACGGGATGTCGCCCAGGCCCCATCCGGGCACCGTCTTGTCGTACTGCATGTGGTCGTAGACCCAGTCGTAGAGGGCGTGCGCCTTGGCGACCACGGTGGGCTTGCCGGCGGTCTCGCGGCGCGCGATGGCGCGCACCTCGTCGGTGATCCGGATCGCCCCTTGTGCGGAGGCGAGCTCGGGGGCGTAGGTGGCGGCATCGATGTCGGCGGGCGCGGCGCGGCTCGCGGCGACCGGCGCCTGCACCTCGCGCCGCGCCACGGTCGCGGTCTCGGTGAGGGTGACCGTCCCCTTGGGCTCCGCGACGCGGAGATAGGCGGCCCGGTCGCCCGAGGGCGCGAGGTGGACGACGGTCGCCGGAGCCGTACCGTCGAGCCGCAGCGCCAACACGGCCTGATCCTCCTCGCGCGGCAGCGGAAGCCACAGCTCGAGGACGCGGGTGCCGTCCGGGGGGGTCACCCGCGCCTCGTACGTGAGACGGACGACGCGTGGGCCGAGCGCGGCCGGGTGATGGCGTCGTCCGCGCGGGCGGCGGCGACGCCGGTGGTGGTCAACAGGACGACGGCGAGCAGCAGGTGCATGAGCTCCCTCCTTTGCAGGCTTCCGGGAGGGAGCCGGGGCTCACGGCCGCGGGATGGCCGTCAACGCCCGCCCTCCCGCGCGGCGACGCCCCCACGGGGCGCCGGGCGCGCTTCAGGAACGTGCGATCACGTCGAGGCCAATCGGCATGGCACGGCTGTAGCAGAAAGCGCGGGGGGGTGGAACGCCGCAGGGATGGCGGGGCGACGTACCGTGTCGCCCCGCCGTCCCCGACGCCGCGCGCTACAGATTGGGGCAGTTTGCGATGCAGAACTTGAGGGCGGTACGGCAGTCGAGCTCCGCCTCGGTGCACACGAACTTGCACAAGTCGAAGTTCGCGGCGGCGGTCGTCAGGCAAGCCGCATCCCCCCCGGCCCAAATGTTGTCGCCATCGGCTATCCGCTGGCACGCCCGCACGTCCGCTCTGCGTGTCGTGACGCACGCCTTGCGGCAGGTTTTCCGGGTTGCGGGCGCCGACGCCAAGCACGTGGACTCCTTCGTCACGCACTTCTTCGCGCAGGTCACGCCGGCTCCGGCCGCGAAGCAATTGGCAAAGGCGGTCTGGAAGGCCGTCGAGCACTCGGCTCCGGTCCCCGTGCGGCGACACTCCCTGAAAGCGACCCTCGCCTGACGAATGCAGGCAGCGGTCGCGGCGCTGAACGGGTGCGGCAGCAGCGTGGTGGTCGTGGTCGTGGTCGACGTCGTCGTCGCCCTCGTGGTCGTGGTGGTGGCCTGGGCGGCCGCCTGCCCGGCGCCCCCGAGCAGCACGGCGCCCGCCACGACCCCGGCGGCTACTCCCTTCGATACTCGAAACATTCCAAGTCTCCATCTGCGAGCCCCCGGTCTCTCCGGTCGCCCGCGAGTGTTGTGGGGTTGAGGGCTAGAACTTCACCAGCGCATCGAGCTGGAAGCGCGTGAGCGTCGGGTTGGTGTTGTCGGCCGGCCGGGTGATGAAGTTCGTGAAGTAGCCCTTTGCGCTGATCGTGAGCGGATTCAGGAGCTGGTACTCGATGCCGACTCCGGGCCCCTCCACGTTCGTTCCGGCCGTGCCGAAGTCGCTGAACGTGAAGGCCGAGATGGCGGCCTCCTGCCCCAGGTGCTCGTAGAAGCCGAAGACCGACCAGTCGCCCTTGGTCTTGGTCTGGCCGAGTCGGAGCCCGCTGGTCCAGCCGTGGGCGTCGTCGGTCGCCGCGTCCCAGTTGTAGATGTAGTCTGCCCAGAAGCGCAGCGGCTGGGCGAGAACGAGGTGCGGAACGGTCGCGGCGAGGACGGCGTTGCTCTGGTTGAAGCCGCTCTTGTAGCCTGTGATGGCGGTGAAGGCCGCGGGCTTCTTGCCGGGCGTGGTGGTCGGCGGCTGGATCGTCTTCGTGACCAGCAGGTTCGTGTTCACGAGCGAGGAGTTGAAGGCCGAGTTGGCCACCGGCGCGCCCGAAGCGGTGAACGCGGTCGTGTTCCGGCTGAGCGCCTGCGCGATCTGGTCGGGGTTCAGCCACCAGTACTGGCCGAGGCCCGCCTCGAGCTGGAGGTCGCCGAAGTGGAGCGAGGGGTTCACCTGCCCCCCGAACATCCACCCGTCCTCCTTGTTGCTGATCTCGTTGAACGTCCACTCGAGAGCGTGCAGCTTCACCTGGTCGAGGGCCCCGAGCGGCTGGCCGAGGAGCTGGAACGTCTGGCTCAGGCCTTCGGCCGAGATGTCCTCGTCGAAGACCATCTCGTCGGTGCGGAAGATCGGGTTCGGGAACTTGCCGGCGGTGAAGGCGATCGCCCCGGGGCGGATGCCGAAGCTCTGCCCGGGGGTAAAGGTGAGGTAGGCCCAGTCGAGGTTGAAGCTCTTGCGGTTGAAGTTCCCGGTGAGCGTCTCGTTGGTCGAGATCGGGTCGTTGATGTTGCCCGAGGCGCCCCGGATGGTCGCGGAGAGCTCGTCGGTGAGCGCGACCCGCACGCCCAGCCGGGCGCGGATGCGCTCCCGGTTGCGCGCCGTGACCACCGCCTTCTTCGCGTGCGGCTGATGGTAGAAGCCCTCGTGGCGGTACCGCACGTCGCCGAAGACGGTGGTGCGGCTGAGCCAGTCGGGGAGCGAGACCGCCTTCTTGGCATCCGCGCTCGCCGTCCGGGCGCTGGTTGCGGCCTCGTCGACCTTCTTCTGCGTCTCCTGCGAAGCGGCCTTCTGCTGGTCCAGCTGGTGGTGCAGCTCCTGGACCTCCTCCTGGGTCTTCCTGAGCGTCTCCTCGAGGACCCGCAGCCGCCGCTCCGCGGCGCTCTCCGCGAACGCCCGGCCCGAGGGACCGAACAGCAGGAGCAGCGTCAGGCCTCCTGCGACGGCCCGTCGTCTCCTCCAGTGAGATCGGATGGACATGCGTGCTCCTTCGCTTCGAGCATCGACGTGCCTCCGGTCTTCCGGTCGGCAGCTCGTGTGTGTGGTTGGGGCCTCCCGTCGACGGGTCGGCCTGCGGGTCCGCCCCGCCCTTACGCGGCGCTTCGGCGCCGCACCCCCAGCCGCTGATCGCGACGGACGTCCAGCTCGACGCCCCGGTCGCCCAGGCGCGGGAACCGGCCCCGCACCCAGGCGAGCGCCGCGGCGCTCGCGTCGGCGGCGAGCGTGAGCTCGAGGCGCGCTCCCCATCCGACGCGGAGCGCGTCGTCCGACAGCGTCTGCGCGGCGTAGGGGGTGAGCAGGATCACGCGCTCGACCGTCCAGGGCGGCGGCGTGCCCGGCGGGGTGATGCGCGCGAGCACCGGCACCGGGACGTCGCCGCGGCCCACGGTTCCCCGGCGGCCCCGCCGGACGACGGCCAGGGTTTCGGCGACCAGGTCGCCGCAGGTCCGCACCCGATCGAGGAACTGGTGCGGCAGGGTGAGGCCGAGGTTGCCCTCGATGGCGAGCGCGATCTCCACCAGGTCGAGCGAGTCCGCGGCCAGGTCATCCACGAGCGAGACCTCGGGCGTGATCTGCTCGGCATCCACGCCGAGGTGATCGGCGAGGAGTGCGCGGACGCAGGCCTCGACCTCTGGCCGCACGGCGGCCGCCACGAAGTCCTCCCGGACCGGCTGGGCGAGCATGGGCGCCTCAGGCCGGCTCATGGCGTCCCCCGGCCGGCGCGCTTCTCGAGACGGATCTTCTCGGTGCGCTCGATCTGCACCAGCACGCCGTCCTGCACGACGGCGGTCACGGTGCCGTAGCGGAGCCCGCGCAGCGCCGCGTGGATGCGGTCGAGCGCTTCCTGCCCGCGCTCGAGGGCGGGGGTGGGTGGCTGGACGTCCTCACGGAGCTTCTCCATCGCCGGTTCCTCCTTCTGGTGGCGGCTCATATGGCGTAGTCCTGGACGAAGACGCGAAGCTGGCGTGGCGCGACGTATACCGTGTCGCCGACCGTGAGGCGGAGCTCCGCGTAGCGCTCCCAGCTCACGTCGACGGTCAGCACGACGCCGAAGGCCTCGGAGTAGACGCGCACCTTCACCACCGGGCGGGCCGGGTTGATGTGCGTGACCTTCGCCTCGAGGCTCGGCCGGCCGTTCCTCGCGCGCACGATCTCGAGCTCGTGCGAGCGGATGAAGGCCGTCGCGGCGCGCGACTCGTCGTGCGGGTAGTCGGGGTAGGCGATCTCCAGGCTGCCGAGGCGGGCCCGCCCGTTCTGCACGCTGCCGTGGAAGACGTTCACGTTGCCGAGGAAGTCCATGACGAACGGGTTGGCGGGGTGCTCGAAGATCTCCTCGGGCGAGCCCGTCTGCTCGATGCGCCCGTGGTTCATGATGACGACGCGGTCGGCGACCTCGAACGCCTCCTCCTGGTCGTGCGTGACGAACACGCTGGTCACGTGCAGCTCGTCGTGCAGGCGCCGGAGCCACTGGCGGAGCTCCTGGCGCACGCGTGCGTCGAGCGCCCCGAAGGGCTCGTCGAGCAGGAGGACCTTGGGTTCGGCCGCCAGCGCGCGGGCGAGCGCCACACGTTGGCGCTGCCCGCCCGAGAGCTGCGCGGGCACCGAGCGCTCGTAGCCCTCGAGCTGCACCAGCCGGAGCAACTCGCGCACCCGCTCGCGCACGCGCGGCCGCGGCACGCCGCGCACGCGCAGCCCGAAGGCGACGTTCTCGAACACGGTGAGGTGCCGGAAGAGCGCGTAGTGCTGGAAGACGAAGCCCACGTTGCGCTCGGTCACCGGCGCGTGGGTCACGTCCTCGTCGTGGTAGCGGACGGCGCCCGCGTCGGCGACCTCGAGGCCGGCGATGATGCGGAGCAGCGTCGTCTTCCCCGAGCCGGAGGGGCCGAGGAGCGCCAGCAGCGCGCCGCTCGGCACCTCGAGGCTCACCTCGCCCAGAGCGACGAACGTCCCGAAGGACTTCGTCACGCGCTCGACCGTGATGCTCATGCCTCGCCTCGCTGGGTCCGCAGCCGCGCGGCCTCGGCCAGGTCGCGGCGGGTCTTCCACTCGAGCGCCGTCTTCACGAACAGCGTGACCAGCGCCAGCATGGCCAGCACGGACGACAGCGCGAAGGCGCCAGGCAGGTTGTACTCCTGGAAGAGCTTCTCGACGCGCAGGGGCATGGTGTCGGTCTTCCCCGCGATGTGGCCCGAGACGACGTACACCGCGCCGAACTCGCCCATCGCGCGCGCGTTGCAGAGAATCACTCCGTACAGGAGTCCCCACTTGATGTTGGGCAGCGTGATCAGCCGGAACAGCTGCCAGCCGCGTGCCCCGAGGCTCACGGCCGCCACCTCCTCCTCGGCGCCGATCGCCTCCATGAGCGGGATCAACTCCCGCGCCACCACCGGGAAGGTCACGAAGGCGGTGGCGAGGATGAGGCCGGGGAGCGCGAACACGATCTTGAGATCGTGCGCGCGGAGCCACGGCCCGAAGGTGCCCTGCAGGCCGAAGAGGAGGAGGAGGAAGAGCCCCACCACGACCGGCGAGACGGTGAAGGGCAGGTCGATGAGAGCGGTCAGCAGCGTGCGCCCCGGGAAGCGGAAGCGCGCGATCGCCCACGCCGCCGCGATGCCGAAGGTCACGTTCAGCCCCACGGCGATGGGCGCCACGATGAGCGTGAGCTTGATCGAGTGGAGCGTGTCGGCATCCCCGCTCAGGTTCCGCCAGTAGACGCCCACGCCGCCGGCGAGCGCCTGCACGAAGACGTTCACCAGCGGGACGACGACGAAGAACGCCATGACCGCGACCGCGGCCAGGATGAGGGCCGCCTTCACGGCGGGCGGGTCGTCGTGCGCGCGCGGAGGGGCCTGGGCCGGGTTCTCAGCCATGATGTCGCTTGCTCCAGCGTTCGAGGAGGTTGATGGCGAAGAGCGTGACGAAGGAGATCGTGAGCAGGACGACGGCGATCGCCGTCGCCTCGGTGTAGGCGAACTCCTCGAGCCGCGCCACGATGAGGACCGGCGCGATCTCGGTGCGGAACGGCATGTTGCCCGAGATGAAGACGACCGAGCCGTACTCGCCGAGCGAGCGCGCGAAGGCGAGCGCGAAGCCGGTGACGACCGCCGGGAGGATGGACGGGAAGATCACCCGCAGCACGGTCTGCAGGCGGTTTGCGCCCAGGCACGCGGCGGCCTCCTCGACGTCCCTGTCGAGGCCCTCGAGCACGGGCTGCAGGGTACGGACCACGAAGGGGAAGCCGATGAAGACCAGCACGAGCACGATGCCGAGCCGCGAGTACGCCCCCTGGATGCCGAGCGGCACCAGGAAGCGGCCGTACCAGCCCCGGGCGACGAACAGATCCGAATAGACGAGCCCGGCGACCGCCGTCGGGAGCGCGAAGGGGAGGTCGACGAGCGAGTCGAGGAGGCCCTTGAGCGGGAACTCGTAGCGCACGAGGACCCACGCCACGAGGACACCGATCCCCACGTTGATGACGGCCGAGGCGAGGGACGCCCCCACCGTGAGGCGGTACGCGGCCAAGGCACGTTCTGAAGCGACGGCGGCCCAGAACTCGCTGAACGAGAGATGCGACGCCTTCAAGAACCCCGCCCCCAGGGGGATCGCGACCAGCAGGCTCATGTAGAGGAGCGTGTAGCCGAGGCTCAGCGAGAAGCCCGGCAGCACGCGGCGGTTCACGTCGGTCGTCATGCTCGCGGTCCCGGGGCTCCCCTCACCGTTTTGGCTTGTAGAAGGTGTCGAACAGGCCGCCGTCGTTGAAGAACTTGACGTAGGCGTCGTCCCAGCTCTTCGCGATCGCGGTCACCGGGAAGAGCTTGATGTCGGGAAATTCGGCCGAGTACCTCTGGCGCACGGCGGGGTTGATCGGGCGGTAGAAGTTCTTGGCGATGATCGCCTGCCCCTCGTCCGTGTAGAGGAACTCGAGGTACGCCTTGGCCGCGGCCTCGGTGTGCTTGCGCTTCACGTTGGCGTCGACCCAGGTGACCGGCGGCTCGGCGAGAAAGCTGATGGGAGGGTTGACGATCTCGACCTCGCCGCCGGCCTCCTGGACCTCGAGGTGCGCCTCGTTCTCCCACGCGAGGTGCACGTCGCCGATCTTCTTCTGCACGAAGGTGGTGGTGGAGCCGCGCGCGCCCAGGTCGAGCACCGGGACGTGCTCGTAGAGCTTCTTCACGAACTCGAGCGCTTCGGCCTCCGAGCCGCCGCGCTGCGTGACCGAGCCCCAGGCGGCGAGGAAGGAGACCTTCCCGTTGCCGGACGTCTTGGGATTCGGGGTCACGATCTCGATGCCGGGCTGGATGAGGTCGGGCCAGTCCTTGATGCCCTTGGGGTTGCCCTTACGGACGACGAACACCGCCGTCGACGTGTAGGGGAGCGAGTTGTTGGGGAGCCGCTTCTCCCAGCCCTCCGAGATCTGCCCCGCCTTGCGGATGGCATCGGTGTCCGGCCAGAGCGCGAGCGTCACCACGTCGGCCTCGAGACCGTCGATCACCGCACGCGCCTGGGTGCCGGAGCCGCCGTGCGACTGCTTGATGGCGAGCGGGGTGCCGGTCTCCTTCTCGTACTTCGGGACGAAGGCGGCGTTGACGTCGCGCCACAGCTCGCGCGTCGGGTCGTAGGACACGTTGAGCAGCTCGAGGGTGGCGGCCCGGAGCGG
>Ga0137403_10004452_pt1 | contig 16533 bp, 10 predicted proteins | sample CZOMad2_1_16fung_FD_122057 | JGI IMG/M metagenome (GOLD analysis project Ga0137403, IMG submission 122057) | Vadose zone soil fungal communities from Angelo Coast Range Reserve, California, USA - CZOMad2_1_16fungal (Hybrid Assembly) | ecosystem: Environmental > Terrestrial > Soil > Vadose zone...
GTCGAGCACGGCATGATCCGCGCTCCGGGAGTTTTCGACGAGCCGCGCATCCACATGGCGGCCAACTGCGCCTCGATCGGCTGTCCGGCGCTGCGCAGCGAAGCCTACGTTGCCGGCAAGCTGGACGCGCAACTCGAAGACAGCGTCGTGCGCTTTCTCTCCGACCGGTCGCGCAACCGCTTCAACCCCCAGAAAAGCAAACTCGAAGTGTCGAAGATTTTCGACTGGTACGGCAAGGATTTCGCCGCGCGGTCGGGATCGGTCGAGGCCTGGCTGGCGCAGTACGCGGACAAGCTCGCCGACGAACCGAAGTACCGGCAGGCGATCCGCGATGAGAAAGCCAAGCTCGAATTCCTGGATTACGATTGGGCATTGAACGGCAAGGATGAAGGATGAAGGATGAAGTAAGGTCAAAGGCTTCTGATTCTCCTTCCGCCTTCCGCCTTCCGCCTTCATCCTTGTCCATCGTCGTTCCCACATTGAATGAAGCAGCAGGCATCGTTGTCTTCCTCGAAGCGCTGCAACCGCTGCGCGAACGCGGCGTCGAGCTGATTCTCGCCGACGGCGGCAGCCGCGACGGTACCGTTGCCGCCGCTTCTCCGCTGGCCGACCGGGCATTGTCCTCGCCACGCGGGCGGGCGCTGCAGATGAACGCGGGCGCGGCGCTCGCCGGTGGTGACGTGCTGCTGTTCCTGCATGCCGACGCCCGCCTCCCAGACGACGCGGAACGGCTCATCCTCGACGGCCTGCGCGAATCGGGCCTTCGCTGGGGACGCTTCGACGTCAGGCTTTCCGGTGCCGCGCCGATGCTGCGCGTCGTCGAATGGATGATGAATCGGCGCTCGCGCCTCACCGGGATCGCCACCGGCGACCAGGGCCTGTTCGTCGAGCGCCGATTGTTCGATGAAGTCGGCGGATTTCCTGCCATCGCCCTGATGGAAGACGTCGCGCTGTCCGCCACGCTCAAGCGCCACGGCTGGCCGCTGTGTCTCGCACAGAGCCTCATCGCATCGTCGCGGCGCTGGGAAAGGCACGGAATCTGGCGCACCATTGCCCTGATGTGGCGGTTGCGTCTCGCCTACTTCCTCGGCGTGGAACCGGCACGGCTCGCAGAAATCTACTATGGCCGCAGCCAATGACGCCGGCGTACTGGTATTTGCACGGGCCCCGGTAGCCGGCAGCGTCAAGACACGGTTGATCCCGCTGTTGGGCGACCACGGTGCGGCGGCTCTGTACCGCAGCCTGGTCGAGCGGGCGCTCGCCGTGGCGCGCGAGTCGGGTGCAGGCACGGTGGAACTGTGGTGCACCCCGACCACCGATGATGATTTTTTCGCTGCCTGCCGCGATCGTTTCCACCTTACGCTGCACGGGCAGCGTGAGGGCGACCTGGGTGCAAGAATGCTGAACGCTTTCGAGGATGCGCTGACCCGGTCGCGGCACGTGCTGCTGACGGGGAGCGATTGCCCTTCCCTCACGGCTGCCGACCTGCGTGCGGCCGCGCGCGCGCTGCGCGAGGGGCGCGACGCAGTGTTTTGTCCGGCGGAAGATGGTGGTTACGTTCTAGTCGGGCTTTCGCAAGCGATGCCGGCACTTTTCGATGCGATGACGTGGGGAACGGCTACGGTGATGGAGGAAACCCGCCAGCGTCTGCACAATCTCGGCTGGCGCTGGCATGAACTCCCCGTGCGTTGGGACGTGGATCGGCCCCAGGATTATCAGCGTCTGGTGCGCGAAGGCATTTTGTCCGCGATGAATTCGGGCGGCGAGCCGTGAGCCGCGACTTCGTGGATATCGGACTATTCCAACCCCTAGCTTTGCATCCGCGAATGAGCTCAGGAAATTCACCTGTTGGTCTTCGTGCCTTCGTGTCTTCGTGGTAATGAGTTGTTTTTCTCCCGGTAACTTTCCGAGTAACCGAGCGGATCGAGCATGAAACGCCTGGTGCTGCTCGGCGGCGGCCACAGCCACGTGGAAGTGCTGCGTCGATTCGGGACGGACCCGCTCTCGGGCACGGAACTGGTGCTGGTGAGCCCGTACCCTGATTCGCCGTATTCAGGAATGCTGCCAGGCTGGATCGCAGGACACTACACCCGCGACGAATGCCACATCGACCTGATGCGACTGACGCGTTTCGCCAATTGCCACTTCGTTCGGTCTGCCTGCAACGGAATCAATCCGGACGCACGCCTGGTGTTCTGCGAAAACGGCGCAATGCTTCCGTACGATGTCGTCTCGGTGGATACCGGCGCGCGCTCGCCGGCGTTCGACACTCCCGGCGCGCCCGAGCACGCCGTGCCCGTGAAACCGGTGGAGCATTTCGTTCCCGCCTGGGACGAGATCTGCAAGCGGACCGTCCGCGAGCAGGCTCCGCGGCGGATCGCTGTGGTCGGAGGCGGCGCCGCCGGCGTCGAAATGCTGCTGGCGATGCAGTATCGCCTGCGCACGCTGGCGCCCGCGGCCGAAATCAGCTTCGAGCTGGTAAGCGACACCGGGAGCATACTGTTCACCCACAACAGCAAGGTGCGCACGATTTTCATGCGCGTGCTCGAGCGGCGCCGCGTGACCCTGCACCTGGGACGCCCAGTCGAGCGCGTGGACAGCGGCAGGCTGCAGCTGCGCGGTGGCGGCGGTATCGAGGCCGATGCGATCGTCTGGGCGACCGGTGCTTCGGCGCCGTTGTGGCCGCGGTCGGTCGGCCTCGCCACCGACGAACTCGGATTCATGCTCGTGAACGAGCGGCTGCAATCGGTCTCGCATCCGCAGGTGTTCGCCTCGGGCGACATCGCCGGCGTCAGGCATCATCCGCGCCCCAAATCCGGTGTGTATGCGGTTCGCGCCGGTCCGCCGCTGGTGGAAAATCTGCGGCGGACGCTGCGCGGAGAACAACTCATCGATTGGAAGCCGCAGAAAGAGGCGCTGGCCCTGATCAGCACCGGCGACCGCTACGCGGTGGCGTCCCGCGGAAATCTCGCGTTGGAGGGCAAATCGGTATGGCAATGGAAGAACTGGATCGACAGAAGGTTCATGAAACGCTACGAAGTACAGTGACTAGGTCGTCCGACGCCAAGGTTGCAAAGAGAAAAGAAAGACGCAAAGAAAAGCAGGGCCGAATTTCCGTGGTGATTTCCTTCGCGCCCTTTGCGTCGACGCTCTTGCCGCCGATCTTGGGCCGGCTGCCGTCAGCAGGAACTAACCGTCAAAACGGGTCTCGGGCAGTCCGTGCACACCTACATCCATCGCCAGAAGCGCACCAGCGAGTGGCTGCTTCGCAAGCTCCTCGGAGCTGAGTTTCTGCGTGGCGCTGGTGACGAAAAGCGTGCCCAGGTCCGGGCCGCCAAACATGCAACTGGTCGGGCGCTGCAGCGGTAAATCGATCGAGCGCATGCGCCTGCCATCGGGCGCAAAACGGGTGATGCGCCAGCCGTCGTACTCGGCGCACCAAAGGCAGCCCTCGGCGTCGATGGTCGCGCCGTCCGGAATTGCCGGAGCGGCGGTGGTCGCCAACGGGCGCTTGTTCGCGGCCTGCCCCGTTGCCGGATCGAAATCGAAGGCGCAGATCGTTCGTGTCCAGGAATCGGAAAAGTACATCGTCCGTCCGTCGGGGCTCCAGCACAGGCTGTTCGGGATGGTGACACCCGACTCGACGGCAACGCAACCCGATCGGTCGAACCGGTACAACGTGCCGTGGGGTAAACGCGCCGCGTCATTCATGGTGCCAGCCCAGAAGCGCCCCTGGCGATCGCATTTGCCGTCGTTGAAGCGCTGGCTGGGCCGATCGGCCTCGGGCGACGCGACACGCCGAATGGCGCCGAATTGCGGATCGAAGAACGCCAAGCTCGACTTTAGGGCAAGCAGCAGCCCGCCCTGCTTCCGCACCGCCAGCGAGCCCACCATTTCCGGCGTCGTCCAAGTGCTCACTTTGCGGTTGCCGCCGTCATAACGCCGTACCGCGGGTTTGCGGATGTCCACCCAGTACAACGCCTGTTCTTCCACATCCCAGACCGGCCCCTCTCCGAGCACGTCGGTCTGCTCCCCCACTCGTTGCATGTCGATCATGGTTGCGTCGGAGTCGGCTTATCAGTATGGTGCCTGGAAACCGTGGCACATGATTCGTGGTACTCGGCACGGTTCGATTTTACCGGCAATGATCCACGAATAACGAACCGCGAACCACGGAAGTCTCCATGGACCGTTTTCTCATCACCGTCGATTTCTATCTTCTCCCCGCAGCCCTCGATCCGTTCCTGGCCCTGATCAAGGAGAACGCGCGCAAGTCGCTGACCGAGGAGCCCGGCTGCCACCGCTTCGATGTGCTGGTGCAAAAGGGCATGCCAGACCATATCCTGCTCTATGAAATCTACCAGAACCGTGCAGCCTTCGACGTACATATGAAGTCCCGGCATTTCGCGGAGTTCAATTCGGCGTCGGCGCCGTACGTAAAGAGCAAGAAGGTTGTCGAGTACGAATACGTAAACGACGAAGGGGAATGAAAAGAGGGAATTTCGTATGCGGACGATGGGGACGCGTCGCGCGGCGTTTCGTGAATTTCCCAATCACGTACAATCGCGATTGCTGATTTACCGCAGGGGAATGCGGCTGTTAGAGGGAGATATCCGATGACTTGGCTCGACGCGTGGTTGGCAGGTGGCGTGGTCTTACTGGTCGTCCTGATCGTATTGCGCAAAAAAGGGCGCTGAGGCACCCGTGTCCGGTTGCCAGCATCCGCAATCATCGGCGGCCCTGCGAAGCGAAACCGGATAGCAATCGGCGCACCGCATCCGGCCTGGGCAACGGCGCGACCGCTCCGAAACCGGTAGTAGCAAGGGCCGCGGCGGCGTTGGCGTAGCGTAGCCCTTCCCAGAAGTCGTCACCCACCGCCATTCGCGCCAGCAGCGCGCCGGCAAAGCAATCACCCGCCCCGGTGGCATCCACGCAGTTGACCGCGTGGCCGGCAAGCTTTTCGCGCCGCTTCGAATCGCTCCCCACCACCCCCGCCGCACCCAGCTTCAGTGCGACGACTTTTGCACCGGCCTCATGGCACCAGTCGAGTATTGCGTCCGCATCCCTCTCGCCGCATAGCGCCTCCGCGTCCTCCATGCTGAGCAGGAAATAGTCGGCAAGAGCAATGGTGGCACGAATCACCGCGCGGGCACGGGCAAGCGGCCACAGCCGAAGCCGCAGGTTGGAATCGTAGGCGATCCTGACCCCGGCGCCCCGCGCCGCTTCGATCGCGGCGAACACCGTATCGCAGGCAGTGTCGCTGATCGCCTGGCTGATTCCGGATGTATGAAAGAACGTCGCATCCCGTATCAGATCGAGTGGCAGGTCCGCGGGCCGTATGCGGCTCGCCGCCGAGCCCTTGCGCAGGTAGCTGAACACGTGACCGTCTGCGCCGTGCGAGATGAAGTAAACCGCGGTATGCGCTTGCGGGTCGATGCCCACGCCAGAGATGTCCAGTCCCTCGGCCAGCCATAGCTGGAGAAACTGCCGGCCGAACTCGTCGTCACCAAGCCGCGTGATGTAACCCGCTTTCGCGCCCTGCCGCGCGGCGGCGATCGCGCAGTTCATGGTATCGCCGCCGAAACCCTGCAGATAGCGGCCGCGCTCTCCCGGTATCTGGCTGAACTCGTACAACGGCTCGCCCAGGGACACGATATCCATGCACGCCGCCGTCAGCCCCCCGTGCGTTTCGCCAGTTCGAGGAAGCTTCGCGCGTGACCGATCACCCGCGTGCGATCGCCGTCCGCCAGCGCTTTCTGGTCGATCACGTTGTTGCCAATGCCGACTACGGCCGCACCGGCCTTGAAGTAGTCGAGCAGGTTGGCGGCCGACACGCCGCCGGTCGGGCACAGGGGAATCTGAGGATAAATTGCGTGCAGCGCAGCGAGGTGCGTGAGGCCGCCGGTCGCGGCCGGAAAGACCTTCACAACCGCAGCGCCTTCGCGCCACGCCGCCAGCACCTCAGTCGGGGTGAAGCCGCCGAGCAGTGCCGCCCTGCCGGCATCGTTGGCCAGCTTGCCCATGCCCGCCACCACGCAGGGGGAAACCAGGTAGTCCGCCCCGGCTTCCAGGCAGGCCTTCGCGGTGTCGAGGTCGAGCACAGTTCCGGCGCCGACCAGAAAATCCTCTCCGGTACGGCGGCGCAGCGATGCGATGAGTTCGATTGCACCCGGTATGGTCAGCGTCAGTTCGACCGTCTTGAATCCTGCCTCGACGAGACAGTCGATGGCGGATTCCGCGCTTGTACGCGTAGCCAGCCGCAAAACCGGGATCACACGCAGTGCAATCAGCTTTTCGGTTGTCGATTTCATGTTCTTCCGGTTGCAGAATCCGCCCCGTAGCGGAATCCGGCCTCATTCCGGACGTCGGCAGGTGGGTGGGTGCCGAAAACAGCTTGCGCGCAGCTGCGTACGTGGCAAAGGGAAGGCCCGTTGAGATTCTGACTTTTCCGTAACTTCTTGGCTTGTTGTTACCGCCTGCGGCCGCGAGCAGGAAACTCGTATGCTTCGTTGACGCGCAGCGGCTGCCCCTTGAAATCCTTGCCGTTCAGTCCGGCAATAGCAGCGAGCGAGTGATTGCGCCCGGGCATCTCGACGAAGCCGAAGCCCTTTCCGACACCGGAGAACAGTTCGCGCTTCACTTCCGTCGATTTCACCTCGCCGAACGGTTTGAACAGTTCGACGAGATCGGTTTCGGTGACTTCCGGTGCAAGGTTGCCGACGAAGATGTTCATGTCATTCTCCTCTTTGGTTTCAAAAAACAGAAGCGCCTCGTCGAAAGCGGCGCCTCGGTTCAACGCGAGCTTCCGGTCAGCGATTGCCGCCGAGCAGGCCCGCCCCAGGCCGGCCGCGGCCGCTATCGTTGCGGCGCTGCTGAGTTCCGGCGCGCCGGGAAGGCTGCCCGCCGTACGGCCTGTTGCCATTGCGGCCGTTACCACCGCGGGCGCCGTTGGCCGGACCCTGCTCGTTGCGTTGCGGGCGCCGCTGCTGCGAACGCGCATACGTGGCGGCCGGCGGCGCGGAATCGAACCTCGCCATGCCGGAGCTGGGTTCGAACCCCTCGATCACGACGCGTTCGACGCGACGCTGCATGAGCCTCTCGATATCACGCAGGAAGCCGGTCTCCTCGCTGCACACCAGGGACACCGCGCAGCCATCGGCTCCGGCACGGCCGGTGCGGCCGATGCGGTGCACGTAGTCCTCCGAAACATTGGGCAGTTCGTAATTCACCACGTGCGGGAGCAGCTCGATGTCGAGTCCGCGGGCGGCGATGTCGGTCGCCACCAGCACGCGTAGCTTCCCAGCCTTGAACTGGCTGAGCACCCGGGTGCGCTGGCTCTGATTCTTGTTGCCGTGGATGGCATCGGCCGTGATGCCGTCGCGATCCAGTTGCTCCGCCAGGCGGCTTGCGCCGTGCTTGGTGCGGGAGAACACCAGGACCTGGCGCCAGTCGCCGCTGGTGATCAGATGCGCCAACAGCGCGCGCTTGCGGTCCTTGTCCACCGGATGCACGACCTGCGAAATGAGGTTCGACGTGGCATCCACTCTCTCCACTGCAACCTCCACCGGCGCATGCAGGAAAGAATCGGCAAGCCCGCGGATCTCCTTCGAGAACGTGGCCGAGAAGAACAGGTTCTGCCTTTTCGCGGGCAGCGAGGTAAGGATGCGCCGGATGTCGCGGATGAAGCCCATATCGAGCATGCGATCGGCCTCGTCGAGCACCAGGTATTCGACGTTGGACAGATTCGCAGTTCTCTGCTGAAGGTGGTCCAGCAATCGCCCCGGTGTGGCGACCAGGATATCCACGCCCTGGCGCAGCGCGCGGATCTGCTGGTTCATGCTGGTGCCGCCGTAAACGGTCGCGGAGCGCAGACGCAGATGGCTGCCGTAAGTGCGAACGGCTTCCTCGACCTGCGCGGCCAGTTCACGCGTCGGGGTCAGGATCAGGGCACGGATGGGGCGGGATGCGTTTCCGCTTGCCGGCTTCGCCGACAGCAACTGCAACAGCGGCAGGGTGAAGCCCGCGGTCTTTCCGGTGCCGGTCTGGGCGCCGGCGAGAACGTCGCGGCCCTGCAGGATGACCGGGATGGCTTGCGCCTGCACCGGGGTGGGTTGCGTGTAACCCTGATCGGCGACAGCGCGGATCAGCTCGGCACGCAGGCCGAGGCCTTCGAATGACGTAGTAATAGATATCTCCTGAAACAGCCTGCGGAAGCCATGCTTCCGAACCGGTTCAGGCAGAATCGACTAGGGTTGAAATCTTCGAGGAAAAACGACCACCACGAAAGGGCTGAGACGCGGACCGATTGACGCGAACCAAAATCCTTGGCGCGCACTATACAGGCCTGGCGCCCGAAAGTCTCGCACTATTTAGGGGCGAGGCACGAGGCGCGAGGCTCTAGGCACGAGGGTTGAGCAAAGCCTTAAAGCACTCAAGGCCTAGTGCCTCGCGCCTGCCTCTGGCTTCTTGCTCACCCGCATGCGCCGATCGCGCCGCAAGCGGTGCAGAACTCGCAGCCGTCCTTTCTGATCACCGCCGTGTTGCCGCACTCCTTGCAGCGCCTGCCGGGCAGCATCCGCAATTCCTCGCGTTCGCGCGCGCCCTCCGGGATCTCGAGAACGCCCATTTCGTCCACCGGATAGCCGCGCTCGTCGAGCACGCCGAGCATGGCGTAGCGATGGATGATGAGCCGCGCCACATAGGCCACTGTGCTGGGCCAGTTCCGCTGGCGATTTTCGCTGGGAACACGCGCCATGAAATCTCCCAGGGGCTCGGCATAATTGAGCAATTTGCGCAGCTTCATGCCGATCCATGCCGGGTCGATCACACGCATGTCCAGCGACAGCAGCTTGCACAGCCCGTCGAGCGAGCGCGGATAGGCGCCCGCCATCCACACCGAATACGGCCGGCGCTGGCCCGAAGGCAGCACCAGCTCCTTGAGAATCAGTACGAAGTCATCGCCAGAATTCTGGTTGAAGACGTCCACCGACCAGGACATGGTGCCGTCGGTGCCGGTCTTGGGTTCCTTTTTCGCGAACAACGCGTCCAGCACCGGCGAACGCCCGTCACGCGCAGTGAGTGCGCCCAACTGCTCGACGCGCCAGGCCACGATGCGGGCGAAAGCGGCCACCAGGCTCGGCACGCGCTTGGGCTTGCCGTCCGGCGGCAGCGGGCAATCGAAGGCATCGTCGCCCGCGGTGCGCGACAGGATGTCCAGCTTCATGCGCAGCCAGGCCTTGTCCTGCGCGCGCATGTCCATCGACAGCGTCTTGGCCACCGCGCCGATTCCGCGCGGCTGCTCGGCGCCGTTGATCCAGACTTCGAAGGCGTGCGGGTCGCCGTTATCGACGTGACCGACGAAAATCGCGAACTGGCCGAAGGGCGACTCCACCATGTAGGTCCACGCCGGATTGCCGGCCGCGAGCCGCGGCCGGCTCGGCCAGCGCAGGCTCGACAGCGCCGGCGTCGGGGCCGCCTCCAGGCGGATGCGGCGGTCCGCGTCCGAGGTATCGAGGTCGTTCGGCGCTTCCTCGTGCGCGGTCACCGACAGCACGCTTCCGAGTACGCTGTTGGGACGATACGTGGTGATCCCTTTCAGCCCGGATTTCCACGCCTCGAAATAGAGATCCTTGAAGTTGTCGAAGGGATAGTCCTCCGGCACGTTCACCGTCTTGCTGATCGCCGAGTCCACGAACGGCGCCACCGCCGCCACCATGCGCATGTGGTCGAGCGCGGAGATTTCCAGCGCGGTCACGAACTGCGGCGGCAGCTTGTCGGTGTTGCCGCCCAGGTGGCGGTACAGGCGCCAGGCGTGGTCCTCGACGTCGTAAACCTTCTGCGTGCCGTCGTGGCTGCGCTTCTTGCGCTGGTAGGTCCAGGAGTACGGCGGTTCGATGCCGTTGGCCGCGTTGTCGGCGAAGGCGAGCGAGATGGTGCCGGTCGGCGCGATCGACAGCAGGTGCGAATTGCGCAGGCCGTGCCTGCGGATCGCCTGCTTAAGCGCTTGCGGCAGCCGCGAGGCGAAACGCGGCGCAGCGAGATGCTGGTCCGCGTCGAGCAGGGGAAAGGCGCCCTTCTCCTGCGCCAGGTCCACCGACGCGCCATAGGCCTCGTCGCGCATGTACTCAGCGATCCGTGCCGCCATCGCCCGCGCCTCCTCGGTGTCGTAGCGCAGCCCGAGCATGATCAGCGCATCGCCCAGCCCGGTGAATCCGAGCCCGATGCGGCGCTTGTGGTCCGCCTCCTGTTTCTGCTGGGGCAGCGGCCACACGGTGGCGTCGAGCACGTCGTCGAGCATGCGCACCGCCACCTTCGTGACTTTCGCGAACGACTCGAAATCGAAGCGCGCCTTGGGCGTGAACGGCTGCGATACGAACGCCGTCAGATTAATGCTGCCGAGGCAGCAGCAGCCGTAAGCCGGCAGAACCTGCTCTCCACAAGGATTACTCGCCTCGATAGTTTCGCAGTATGAAAGGTTGTTATCTGCGTTGGCCCGGTCGATGAAGATCACGCCGGGCTCGGCGTGGTCATACGTCGAGTCCATGATCTGTTTCCACAGATCGCGGGCCTTGACCGTGCGGTACACCCACAGTCCGTCGGCGCGCTGCCGGTAGACTCTCTCTCCCTCCGGGAGAGCGCCGGGGAGAGGAACGCTGGGTGCCACCTTGTGAACCAGTTCCCAATCGCCGTCGGCCTCGACCGCGCGCATGAAGCCGTCGGTGACGGCGACGCTGACGTTGAAATTGCTGAGGCTGCCGTCGTCCTTGGCGTGGATGAAGCGCTCGATATCGGGATGGTCGCAGCGCAGGATGCCCATCTGCGCGCCACGGCGGGCACCGGCCGATTCCACGGTCTCGCAGCTCTGGTCGAACACGCGCATGTAGGACACCGGGCCGCTGGCGCTGCTCTGCGTGCCGCGCACCAACGCGCCGTGCGGCCGGATCGCGGAGAAGTCGTAGCCCACGCCGCCGCCGCGGCGCATGGTTTCCGCCGCCTCCATGAGCGCAACGTAAATGCCAGGCTTGCCGTCGACGGTCTCGGACACGGAATCGCCAACCGGCTGGACGAAGCAGTTGATCAGCGTCGCCGCGAGTTGCGTGCCGGCGGCGGAGTTGATGCGCCCGCCGGGAATGAAACCGCTTTCCAGCGCCTCCAGGAACACCGGCTCCCATATGGCCGGCTCCTTTTCCACAGCGGCAAGCGCTCGCGCCACGCGCAGGCGCACGTCGCGCACGGACTTCTCCCCGCCCTTGGCATATTTCTCCAGCAGGACGTCGATGCTGACCTGTTGGGCCGGCAGCGAAAGATGGGGATCGTTGGCCTTCATGACTTTAATTTCCTCGAATTATTTCAATGATACCTCTGCGCCCCGAAACCGGCGCAGTTCGGGCGGCGGTATCGCCGGCTCCGGACGCCCACGCTCGCGCAGGAAGTCCGCCAGCACCTTCGCGGTGTGCGACGTTGCCGGTTGTCTCGCGATCGACTCCGGCGGGCCCATCGCCACCACGCGGCCGCCACCGTCGCCGCCCTCCGGGCCGAGATCGATCAGCCAGTCGGAATCGGCCATCACGTCGAGATTGTGCTCGATGACCACGACGGTATTGCCTGCATCCACCAGCCGGTGCAGCACGCGGATAAGTTTTTCCACGTCCGCCATGTGCAAACCGACAGTCGGTTCGTCCAGCACATACAAAGTGTGCTTGTCCGGCGCCGCCACTCGTCCGCGCACCATCCCTGGATCCGGCCGCACCTTTGCGAGCTCGGTGACGAGCTTGATCCTTTGCGCCTCGCCGCCCGATAACGTCGGGCTCTGCTGGCCGAGGGTGAGATAGCCCAGTCCAACGTCCTGCAGCAAACGCAGGGCATGGTGGATCGATGCGTGCGCCGAAAAGAACTCCACTGCCTCGTCCACGCTCATCATCAGCACGTCGCCGATCGACTTGCCCTTGAAGCGCACCGCCAACGTTTCCTGGTTAAACCGTGCGCCGCCGCAGACCTCGCAGGTCACTTTCACGTCCGGCAGGAAGCTCATCTCGATGGTCTTCAAGCCCTGGCCTTCGCAGCCGTCGCAGCGTCCGCCCGAAGTGTTGAATGAAAACCGGCTCGGCTCGTAACCGCGCATGCGCGCTTCGGTGGTGGCCGCGAACAGTTTCCGGATCGCGTCCCAGAACCCGACGTAAGTTGCCGGACAGGAGCGCGGCGTCTTGCCGATCGGCGTCTGGTCCACTTCCAGCACCCTTCCCACCTGCTCCCAGCCTCTGATCTGCCTGCAGCCGTGGAAATTCGTCGCCTTCCTCTTGCGTGCCTCAGCGACCAGCCGATGCATGTTTTCGTGGAGCACGTCGCGCGCCAGGGTCGATTTGCCGCTGCCGGACACGCCGGTCACGCAAATCAACCTTGCCAGCGGTATGCGCACGTCGATGTTCTTGAGGTTGTGCATGCGCGCGCCGACCACCTCCAGCGACGGATGCCTCGATGCGGTCTCGCGACGGTCCACCAGCGGGTGGCGCAGCGGCTGCGCGAGAAAGCGGCCGGTCACCGATTCGTGCGCCTTCATGAGGTCGGCGACCGTGCCCTGTGCCACGATCCGGCCGCCGAGCCGGCCGGCGCCCGGGCCGAGGTCCACCAGGTGATGCGCGCGCCGGATCGTGTCTTCGTCGTGCTCGACGACCAGCAGCGTGTTGCCCTTCCTTTCCAGCTTCTCCAGCGTATCGAGCAGGATGCGGTTGTCGCGCGGATGCAGTCCGATGGTCGGTTCGTCGAGGATGTAGCATACGCCGCGAAGGTTCGAGCCAAGCTGCGCGGCGAGCCGGATGCGTTGCGCCTCGCCGCCGGACAGCGTCGGCGCGGAGCGGTCGAGCGTGAGGTAGTCGAGCCCGACTTCCGCGAGGAAGCCAAGACGGCTGCCGAGTTCCGTCACCAGGTCGCGCGCGATCTCCCGCTCGCGTCCCGCCAGCTCGATATCGGCGAACAATCTCGCGAGCGCGGCGACCGGCTGCGCGCCGTAGTCGGCGATCGAGCGATCGCGCCACAGAACCGCGAGCGCCTCGCGGTTCAGACGCTTGCCCTCGCATTGCGGACAGGGCTCGTCCACTTCCAGCCACTCTATCCACGAATCGAGGATGTGGTCCTCGGCACCGGTGCGGGTACGCTCTTCGTCCCAACCGACATCGGCAATCTGCAATCCGGTACCGTAGCAACCCGGGCACCAGCCGTGCTTAGAGTTATACGAAAACAGGCGCGGATCGAGCTCGGGAAAGCTGCGCCCGCAGGAGGGGCAGGCGCGCTTGGTCGAGAACACCCGCTCGACCTGCGCCTCGCCCTTCATGATTCCGTCCAGCGGCGCGATGACGTGCACCACACCCTTGCCGTATTCGAGTGCGCGCTTGAGCGCCTCGCGCACTGCGTTCTCGTCTCCGGGCTGGATATCGAGGTCCGCCACCGGCAACTCGATGGTGTGCTCCTTGAATCGGTCGATGCGCGGGAACGGGCTCACCGGCAGGAACTCACGATCCACCCGCAGGTGAGTATGGCCTTTGCCGCGGGCCCATTTCGCCAGGTCGGTGTAGACGCCCTTGCGGTTCACCACCAATGGCGCAAGCAGGCCGATGCGCACTCCCCGGTACTCACGCATCAGTCGCGCGGCGATCGCCTGCTCGCTCTGCGGCTCGATCGGGACCTTGCAGTCGGGGCAATGCTGCACGCCCAGTTTCACGAACAGCAGCCGCAGGAAATGATGGATCTCGGTCAGCGTGCCCACCGTGCTCTTGCGCCCGCCGCGGCTGGTGCGCTGCTCGATCGCCACCGTCGGCGGAATGCCGAAGATCGCGTCGACGTCGGGCCGCGACGCTGCCTGCACGAACTGCCGCGCATAGGCGTTCAACGATTCGAGATAGCGGCGCTGGCCCTCGCCGAACACGATGTCGAACGCCAGGGTGGACTTGCCGCTGCCGGACACGCCGGTGATTACGGTGAACTTGCCGATCGGCAGCGAGAGATCGACGTTCTTCAGGTTGTGCTCGCGGGCGTTGTGAATCTTGATAAAGGACCGCAGTTCGCGGACCGGGGGCCGGGCACCCCCCTCCGCCAACTGGGTAAACGCGCCCTTCTCGATGGCCTTCTCGTAGTCCTTCAGGGCAACTCCGGTGTGCGACTTGGCATCGCGACGAATCTGCTCCGGCGTACCCATGAACACGACTTCGCCGCCAGCCTCGCCACCCTCGGGGCCGAGATCGATGATCCAGTCCGCCGCGGCGATGACATCGAGGTTGTGCTCGATCACCAGCAATGAATTTCCGGCTTCCACCAGTCGCCGAAACGAACGCAGCAGTTTCGCGATATCGTCAAAATGGAGTCCTGTTGTGGGCTCATCGAACAGGAACAAGGTTCCGCCCACACTCCCTCTCCGCCCTCCGGGGGGGAGAGGGCTGGGGTGAGGTGGGGCCTGGGTCAAATGGCCGGCCAATTTCAACCGCTGCGCTTCTCCGCCGGAAAGGGTCGGAACAGGCTGGCCGAGCCGCAGGTATTCGAGGCCGACATCCGCCAGCGGTTTCAGCCGGCGCAGGACCTCCGGCGCGTTCGCGAAATAGTCCACCGCTTCCGACACGGTCAGGTCCAGCACATCGGCAACGCTTTTCGCCGGCTTGCCATCGGGCGCAATCGTGACTTCGAGGAGTTCCGGCCGATAGCGGCGCCCATCGCAATCGGGGCAGCGCAGATACACGTCGGAGAGGAATTGCATCTCGACATGCTCGAAGCCATTGCCGCCGCAAGTCGGGCAACGGCCGTCCCCGGAATTGAAGCTGAACATGCCGGGCTTGTAGGCCCGCTCTTTCGCCATCGGCGATTTCGCGAACAGGTCGCGGATCGCGTAGAAGGCGCCGACATAACTCGCCGGGTTGGAACGCGTCGTGCGCCCGATCGGCGTCTGGTCCACCATCACCACATCGCCGATCAGGTCCGCGCCGGCCAGCGCTTTATGCGCGCCTGCCGCCTCGGTGGGCTTGCCCTTGTGTTTCAGCAAGGCTGGATACAGGACGTCCTGTACCAGCGTGGATTTTCCCGAACCCGAAACACCGGTGATGCACACCAGCCGGTTCAGCGGAATCGCTACATCGATGTCATCTAGGTTGTGCTCGGCCGCACCGAGTATTTGCAGTCTCGCGTCTTCCGGCTTCACCGGAATCTGTTTCAGTCCGGCGTCTGCGCGGCGCCGGCCGCGCAGATATTCCCCGGTCAGCGAGTTCGGGCTGGCCGCGAGTGCGGCCGGCCGGTCGAAGAACACGATCTCGCCGCCCTTCTCGCCCGGCCCCGGCCCCATGTCGAGGATGCGGTCGGCGGCGAACATGATCTGCGGATCGTGCTCGACCACCACCAGCGAATTGCCGGCGTCGCGCAGCTTCTGCATGACGGCGATCACGCGCCCCATGTCGCGGGGATGCAGGCCGATCGACGGCTCGTCCAGTACGAACAGCGTATTGGTCAGCGACGTGCCCAGCGCGGTGGTGAGGTTGATACGCTGGACTTCCCCGCCGGACAGCGTGCGCGACTGGCGGTCGAGCGTCAGGTAGCCGAGTCCGACTTCCTGCAGGTAGGAAAGACGCGTGCGGGTCTCCCCGAGCAACAGCTCCGTGGCCTCGTCCAAGACGACTGTCGGCAAATGGACGGACACAAAAAACTTCGCGCAACGATCGACCGGCAACCGCATCAGATCGTGAATGGTCAGACCGGGCACGTCACGGAGTTGCGCATCGGTCCATGCGACATCCTTCGCGCGATAACGCATGCGCGGCTCGAGCACGGCATCCGCGTCCTGCTTGCTGCCGACCCGCCACAACAACGCCTCCGGCTTCAGGCGGCTGCCTTCGCAAATCGTGCACGGCGTGTACGCGCGATAGCGCGACAGCAGCACACGGATGTGCATCTTGTACGCCTTGCTTTCCAGCCAGTCGAAATAATGCTGCACGCCGTACCAGACGCCTGGCCACGATTCCTTCCAGCTCACCCACTCCGGTTCGCCGTCGATGACCCATTTCTTATGCGTTGCGCTCAAGTTCCGCCATGGCTTGTCGAGCGGGACGCCGCGCTTCCTGGCGTACTTGACGAGATCGTCCTGGCATTCCTTGAAGCTCGCCGTCTGCCACGGCTTGATCGCGCCGCCGCCAAGGGTTTTCGATTCATCGGGAATCACCAGCCCGTAGTCGACACCGATGACGCGCCCGAAGCCGCGGCAGGCGTCGCACGCGCCAACCGGCGAATTGAACGAGAACGTACTCTGGCTCGGCTCGCGATAGTGGATGTCGCAGTCGGGGCAGTGAAGCGCGGTGGAATACTTCCACGGTGCTTCAGGGACTAGGGACTTGGGACTAGGGGCTAGGGGGTCGCCTTCGGCGAACGGGTAAACCGTCACGTGGCCATTGCCCACACGCAGTGCCGCTTCGAGCGCTTCGATCGCGCGTGCGCGCTCGGCACTGCCGATGCGCAGCCGGTCCTGCACGACTTCAAGCCGGCCTTTCCCCTTCGAGTGGATGCGGG
>Ga0137403_10004453_pt1 | contig 16531 bp, 15 predicted proteins | sample CZOMad2_1_16fung_FD_122057 | JGI IMG/M metagenome (GOLD analysis project Ga0137403, IMG submission 122057) | Vadose zone soil fungal communities from Angelo Coast Range Reserve, California, USA - CZOMad2_1_16fungal (Hybrid Assembly) | ecosystem: Environmental > Terrestrial > Soil > Vadose zone...
GGATCGAGACTCATCATCAGGCGTACGCCTAACTGCGCGCTGTCGCCGAGGGGATGCGAGAACATTCCCATCAGCCAGTTCGGCGCGTCGATGCGATCGTCGCCGCGCTGGGTGCTAACATTGGTGTAACGCGGAAAGATCGCGCCGTGGAGCATGAGCATGTCGTTTCCAAGCATGAACATGCGTCCGTACATCGGCGAGGAATCGGGCAGCCAGCTTGTGCCCGACCCTTCCCGCGTCATCGGGTCGGTCAAATTCACCGAGGATTGCATTTTCATTTCATGCATCGCGTGATCATGGACGGCGTGCCCTTCGGCCATGCCTGAAATCGGACGAGCGGAAGCTCGTCCCTCCGCTCCGTGGTGAACCGCCCCTGCGTGGGTCTCGTGTGCATCGCTCGGCTTCTTCATCGGCACCAATTCCATCCCGCATTTGGGACATTTGCCCGGATGATCTTGCACTACTTCGGGATGCATTACGCAGGTGTAGTGCATCGCTTCCGGTTTCGGAGTCTGCGCCATGAGCGCGGATGTGATCGTCGCGATTAAAATAAAAGTTAAGAAAAATTTGAGCATTGCTGGAGATGCGGAATACCTCCGCCGATTTTTCACCGGCGGAGGCTTCCGATAACTTTCCCTGCGCTTATCTTGCGCAGCAGTGACCGCCGGAGCAGCACCTGCCGCCACCGCAGCAATCAGCGCTCCGCGAAGTCGCGGTCGCTGTGCCGATCATGGCCAGGGTCGTAATAATCATCAAAAGGTACTTCATTGAGTTCCTCCTGTTGAATTGAATTGCTTCTCGCTCACGCGTGAGCGAGCCGACGCGAACAAACCAGTCAGGCGCGCGGCGGTGGAACGGGTGGACGGTCGGACCGTGATGATGAGTCGGCGATGTCGTCGATGAGTCTTTTGCCGCCTTCTGGTGAAAAAATAAAAGCCGCGGTTGAGGTTAAAAACAACGAAAGGCCAACGGTGCAGCCCGGGCAGCATTGGCGGTCTTGCGATTTGACGGGTTCGCTGCCCCCGCAATGGCCGCGCTCGCCCGCCATATGTGCGCAGCAGCTCATCCGATGCTGCCGCGGCTGTGGCACTTCAGCGCGGACTGGCAGAGTCACTGCAAAAATCGACAAAGCAACAATCAAGGCAAAGCAGCGCGACAACGCCATGATCACGATGTCGATGTTAACACGCGTATGATGCGAATCAACGCGGACGCGAGCAACGGCGCGATAAGACGTTTATCCGCTAAACACGCCAAAGAACAGCAAAACTGACAATGGTGTGTTGAGCTTCTGTAGCGCGGTCTATGACCCCGGACCGGCCGGGTCTTGGAAATGCTTCAGTCGGTGGACTCGCGCATTCGCCGTCGCCTGAGGTAGGCGGCATTTTGGAGTGCGGTGGGAAGCGCAGCGCCACACCGCTTTGCTTGCAGCGCGAATCACTTGGCGTGCTCTGTGCGCGCGAGGTTCACATCGACGGTGGGAAAAGCGGCATCGCCGCTTCGCTTGCCGGCGCCGTCCAAAATGCTGGCCTTAATGACTCGCGAGCCCAATTGGTCTCGCCATCACCATGTCATCGCATTTGAGTGACGCTTTCGGTGAAAATGAATTCGTGCGAAAGTCAGGTGGATGAAATTGTTCCTCGCTTTACTGGCGTTAGCAGTTCCCGGCGCGTACGGACAAAGCGTCGAAATCGTTAGCCCGAATAAGGCGTACACGTTCGCTTATGGCGACGCGATTTCTCATCAGATCGAACGCGACCATTTTACTAACCAGATGATCGCACGCGTAACATTCAGCAATTATCCCTACGCCGGCGATCGCGAGCCCCGGCGCGACGAGACATTCGACTTTGTTTTTCCGGGTCTGCGTTTCGACGCGGCCCGAAATGAATTTGTCGCACGCACGCGCCATCAGGTACGGATCCCGATTGCCGCGTTACACCCGAATTTTCCATATGCCGGTTACAAACTCGGGCCGAACGCGCAAATCTTTCTGGTTAAACGCAGCGGTCACGTCACGGCGGTATTGAATGCCACGACGCAACCGCAGGGCGGCGGACGCTGGGTGCAAGTCGACGACAATTGGTCTTTGCAGAATTTGCTCGCGCTCGGTTTCGAAAGACTGACGCGTTAAGATGTGTGTAGCGTCGGTCGCCGCGAGCGCCCCTCTGGCATCGGGCGCCAGCTCTTTTCTCATTAAACCGGCCTTCAGGCCGGGTGTACATCCCGACTCAGCGCAGTTAAGCCGTTTCAACGGCTTTTTCATGGTGACGACGCAAGCCGCAGCGCTGAATGCATCTCGGCCTCGGTAAGCCGTTAAAAACGGCTCGTTTCCATTTCAGGCGGACAACCACCGGCCTGAAGGCCGGTGTTAATGGAAGATTCCTCAACTGGATCCTCTCCCTATAAACAAGAGAGAGGCGAAATCATCCCGCAGCCGGCCCTAGGCAGATACCGTTAGACGTCGTCCCGCCTCAAGGCATCGGGGAGCGGCGCGACATTTCCGGAAGTGACACCTTCGGGCGGCACGACATCAGGAACGCGATCTGGAGGCGGAGATTTTGCGGCAGAAAAGTCCGGTTGTCTGATCCCCGTTGCCATTAGCATTGCGGTGAAGAGAAGTGCGGCTGCCAAATAATATCCCGCGGCGGGGACGTGGAAGGAATGTCTCGGGTCGATAAACCAGGCGAAGGTCCACGAAAACAAAAATGGGCCGATGACGAAAGCGATGGAGCGCAAGCTGCTGATCGCGCCCTGCAATTCGCCTTGTTCTTGTTCGCTCACATGGTGCGTCATGATTCCTTGCGCGGCTGGAAAGGAAATATTCCACATCGAAATCACGGGAATTGACGCAATGTACATCGCGCCATTGCGCGCGAGTCCCGCGATCAACATTCCAACCGCACCGAAAAACTGGCCGATGTAAAGGGTTCGACGCTCGCCGAGCCAGGCGACGATTCGTCCGGTCAGACCAGCAGAAATCACTGCCGTGCACACACCGACAACGAAAAGTGAATTACCAATGCTCCGCGGATCCCAGGCAAAGCGATAGATCGCGTAGAGTGCCCAGATCGCGAAAATTTCGTGCGAGACGTAGGCGAGAAACTGAATCGTCGCCAGTTTCCACAAGTCCGGATGGGAGCGCAGCAAAACGAGGGAGCCGACCGGATTGGCCCGACGCCAGGAGAATTCTTTGCGTTTATCTTTGGGTAAAGATTCCGGGACGAAGAAAAACCCGTAGAGCCAGTTCGCGAGGCTGAAAGCGGAGGCGACCCAGAATGCCATGCGCGGGTTAGTGTTGCCGACCAATCCGCCGACGACTGGGCCGAAGGTGAACCCGATGCCAAAGGCAGCGCCGATCAATCCGAAAGCTCCGGCGCGTTTTTCCCGCGGGGTTACATCGGCGATGTAGGCCATCGCGGTGGGAATACTCGAAGCGGTGATTCCGGAAATGATGCGGCCGAGAAAAAGCCAGCCAATGGTAGGCGCGAGCGCCATCACGACGTAATCGAGACCGAGTCCAAGGCTCGAGAGGAGGAGGACCGGGCGCCGACCGATCCGGTCAGACAAAACGCCGATCACGGGCGAGAAGAAAAACTGCATCGCCGCGAAAACCGTCAGAAAAATGCCGTTCCAGTTAGCGGCGCGTCTCATGTCGTTGTTTAAGAAAGTCAGCACCAATTTCGGCAGCACCGGTGCGATCAGGCCAATCGCAAGCATGTCGAGAACGACGGTGATGAAGATGAAAATGACGGCGGCTTGACGCGATTTCACCAAGCAGCCTATCTAACTCGGCGGAGATGAAGCGCAAACATCCTGCCGTCATCCCGAGCGACAGTCGAGGGATGACGTGATTTATTACGGCGCTGCGGCAGCTCGGGCTTCGATTTGGGACAGCGATGGATTCGCGTTCTCGATCCAGCTTCTGGTTTCCTCGATCTCCTCTTCGCTCACTGGTAATGCGCGGGGGACAGTTGGCTCATCTGACGCAGCCGCGCTGGCAACCCCGCGCAGGTATTTCCAATGTCTGCCGTGCCGATATAGCGCGTAATACATTGTCTTCGCCTCAGTCGGGCTCACTCCGCTGCAACGCATCGCGTTGTAAAACATGCGATCGGCTTCTTTCCAGGGCCGCGTCTTTTGGTCATAAGCGACATCGTGCAGGACGGAGGCGTTGCGATATTTTCCGTCGAAGGGCCCGCCCATGAATGACCAGAGCACGCGCGGGATTGAGGCGCCATCGACAACCGAGCCCGCCGGCGCGATCCAGACAACGCCATCGGGGTCGATGTAACGCAGTTCGCTCAGGAGTGTCATGTGCCGACCATCGTTTTCCCAGCGCGCTTCGACCTGCCCGCTATAATAACCCCACGGATGGTTCGGTCTTACTGCCACCGCGTCCCAAGCTGGCGGTTGATGCCCGCCGCACGCGGTAAAAACGAGCGCGATAAAGAAGTAAATTTTTCTCATCTGGCGCGAAAACGTAGCCGATTTTCTGGTGGGGAAAATAGCTTAAGAGCATGCCGAGCGACTCTGGGGAGCGCACGCGCCTCGCGTGCTGGCGATGGCGTCCCCGCCATCGCGAACTTTTCTCTTCCTAGAGCATTGCGGCGAGGCGCCGCAATGAGCACGCGAGGGCGCGTGCGCTCCCAGATGGAAATCGCCACGCCCACTTTGCGTCGAACTTCCGGATGAAATGACGCGCCGCTAGGAGACCGCAACTTCACGCTCTTCCGGAGCCGGAGAAGGCGAAACAATCGGTTTGGTTTTCGCGGTAGCGTACTGCCGCCGAAATTTTTTCACATAAAACAACAGGAACACGCCGGTCACAATCAGGAGCGAACCGATCCATTTCAAGAGCCAGCCGGGGTCGCGCAAAATTTGAATCGTGCTTTGCCCGAGATTCTCCGGATTCCACGACGCCTGTGACATCTTGAAGGTTTGGCCGCTCCAGGTTCGCCACCAACTGCCCGGAAAACTGAAGGGATGATTCATCCAGCATTGGCCGCTGGCGCTATCGCCCTCGGCGGTCGAGACCCGCAGTGTGCTCTTGAATCCAGCGGGCGCATCGCTGCCTTCATTGCGCGCGACCTCGAACTCCATCAGCTCGAGCGCGATTGGCAACGGCGTCGAGCGCCAACCGTAGGAAATGCCAATTGGATTTGGCGACGTCGGAACGGTGATTTGCCAACCCGCCGAAAGCCATTGCTCGAAAGTTTCGCCATTTTGTTCCACTCGAACGCGGACGCCGTCGGGCGATTGATTTGCGCTATCACCTTTCGCGGGCGTGAAATCCATCCGTTGCTCGGCGTGCGGCAAAATGCGATCGACCACCAATTGCCAGTCGGCCCAGCCAGTGACGAGCGGTTTACTTAATTCCAGCGGACCCGAGGAATGGCCGAGTTTTCGCGAATCCAACTCGTAGGACATCGCCCCGTCGTCAGCAACGAAAAGCGTGAGCTGATTTTCCGCAGCGTTCGCTTCGTTCATTGCCGGAGCAATGTTCGGAATGGTTGAAGGCCCGCCATTGGTTGAAACGGCCTGTCCGTTTCCATGCGTATTTGGCGCCGCCGTTGCAATTGGAACTCCGCGGCCGCGAATGGTGACGACGACCGCAGGATTATTCGGCGAATCGCTGAGCGAGACCGGTTTTCCATCCTGAATTCGGAGATCGGCCCAATAGTTTTCAATTCGCACAGTGAATGGCGTTCCCGCAATCTCGATCTCCCTTTTGAGATTTTGCGCGACATCGAGAGTCTGCGTTTTTCCCGCGAGTGAAATGGTGAGCTGACCTTTGTCGCCATCTTGCGGCGGTGAGAACGAAATTTTTGCTCCGGTCCCGCCGCCTTTGGCAACGTGATTGATCTGCTCAGGCATTTTGGCAAAGACGAAGATGGATTCTTCCAACTCGGTCATCCCGAGCGAAGTCGAGGGATCCCGTTGCGTAAGCTGTGAGGTAACTTCCCCGGGGTCCCCCGACGTCGCGTCGCTCTGCCCGGGATGACCAGGTTTAACGATCTCGGCCTTCCCGCGTTTCAATTCGATGTTGGCCAGGCCCATGGCGAATTTTCCATTTTGGGCGTCATCAGCGAGCAACCAACTTTCCAGTTGTTGCCCCATCATCGCAGTTTTGATCGTGAAATGGAGCGCGGGCGTTCCGCCCGAATCCAACGGCCGCGGCTTCAGTTTGGCATCAATTGCCTCGGCATAATCAATCACGCTGAGCCGCGCACCGCTGGCTAGTTTTCCCAAATCTCGCGGATGCTTCGGTGTTGGCGGGCGATGCAAAAATTCCGCGCGATAACCTTTCAACACGCCATCGGAATCATGAACACGCAGTTGATGTTCATCGATGAGGAGACGGTTGCTCGGCGGATCGCCTTTGAACAAGGTCATCGTCCCTTCGATTCCAAAAATGCGACCGATGAGCGAGCCGGTCAGGAGGGTAATGATGCCAAGATGAGTAACGAGAAAGGCAACGTGATGTTTCCGCCACGGCCAGCGCGACAGAGCGGAGACGATGAGATTAGCGCCAAGTAAGATGAGCCAGAGATTGAACCAGGGTGCGCGATAAACGTAAGCACGCGCGACTTTGGCATCGAAGCTCGATTCCCAAATCGTGCCGGCAATGGCCGCAACGATCAGGACTGCGAGCAAAACGACCGCCAGCTTGAGCGACGCGAAAAATTTGAAGACCCGGCCGCGCTGCCAGGAGGGACGCGCTGAAGAAATGGTCGCCATGATCGCGCGACCAGTTTCCGCAAGAATCGGGCGCGGTTCAACTCGTCTGCTCGTCATCCCGAGCGAAAGCCGAGAGATCCCCTCGCGAAAGCTTTGAGGTCACTTCATCGGGATCCCTCGATTCCGCTCGGGCTAACGGCAAAGAGACGGCGGTCATAGACCGCCGCTACAGAAGAAAATCACTTCGTCCAGGCCTTCCAGCGTTTGCGGATCGGTTTGGTATAATGTGAAACCTTCACGTTCTTCAAGCGATCAACGCCTTCCTTGAGCGCATCTGCCGAATCTTCGGCCTTGGCTTTGACCGTTTTCAGCATCGGCCACAGAAACGGCAGCGAGAGGAGACCTAGTGCGCCGTCGCCTATTTTTTCCTCCGACTCGATCTTCCTTTCGGCCGTGCTCGAGGCGTAGCGAATCGCCAGTCCGATCGCGATGCCAATGCCGAGCGCGCTAAGCAGGATCGGAATCGGATTGCTGCGCACAAAAATCTCGGTGCGCTCTCGCGCCGCGCCCGCTTTCTCCTTGGTTTGTTCCCACGCGTTGCTCGCAGTGCCGGACATACCACGGTTGCTTGTCTGGAAAGCACCCACGTCGGCCGATGCGCTAGTGGGAACCTCCTCATTAAATTCGTCGCCAGTTGGATTGATCATACAATGAGATTTCGTTTTTCGTGGCCAGTTCGCGCGGCCAGCCCGATTGCTGGAAACCTTACGCGTCTTATCTTGGCAAGGTGAAACTTAACCTCGATTGCTGGATTTTCTACCAGGAAGGTTATGTCAATATCGACCGCAATGAAGTGCGAGCCGATCGTTACGAAGACATTTCCACTCTGCCAGCTTCGAAGCCAACTGCGCCGATGAGATTTACGCCGGACATGTGACTGAGCATGTGGACGACGTCATAGCGAGCTTCGGGCGTTGGTTTGAGGTGTTGAAACCGGGGGGCCGCACCACCATAACAGTGCCGGATTGTCGCGGCGCAAATCGAATGTGGTTGGAACGAAAACGTTTTCCCGCCTTGGAGTTAGGGCCCGACGAAGGAATCATCGCTATCACCACGGGAGTGAAAGCCGACGATCTCGGCGACCAAAAAAAGGAGGAGGTCCTGCACAATCGAGTCTTCGACGAATCGACGTTGCGAATATGCATGGAATCGGTGGGATTTATCAACATCGCACCGGTCGATAACCACGAAGCGATGGTCGCGCCCTCCTCGGCGCTTGGCTGGCAACTCGCGCTCGAAGGTTACAAACCGATGCGCGGCTAAGGACTGAGGGCCGAGTGCGACGACAGCGCAGTCAGGACGTAGGTAACACACTGCGCGCAGGGTGTAGCCGCGTCTCGATGAGACGCGTGCGCACGGCTCACAGAGCCGTGGCTACACGGTGTTACCTATCAGCGGATCGGAGGGAACGGCTCCTACGGCGCCAGCCGCTCGATCCGCCACGATTCGCCTTGGCGCGTATAGCGAAAGCGATCATGCAGGCGGTTGGGACGGCCCTGCCAGAATTCGATTCGCTCCGGTTTCACCCGATAACCGCCCCAGTAGGGTGGACAGGGAATTTCCTGGCCGGCAAATCGCTCGTCTAATTCCGAGAGCCGCGCTTCCAAGATTCGGCGTGCGTCGATCACATCGCTCTGGTGCGAAACCCACGCCCCGAGCTGGCTGCCGAGCGGGCGCGAATGGAAATAGCGGGCCGATTCTTCGCGCGAAACTTTCTCGGCGATGCCGTCGATCCGGATTTGTCGCTCCAGTTCCTTCCAGTGAATGACCAAAGCCGCCCGCGGATTTTTTTCCAGGTGCCGGCCCTTTTCGCTTAGATAATTCGTGTAGAAAACAAACCCGTCGTGGTCGTAGCCCTTCAGCAAAACCATGCGCGTGGTCGGCTGGCCGTTCTCCGCCACTGTTGCCAGCGCCATTGCATTCATCTCACTGATCCCAACCTCCACTGCCGCGGTAAACCAAATTCCGAACTCCTTGATCGGATCGGGATCGAGATCAATGCGCCGCAAACCCTTGGTGAAATATTCTTCGCGCAAGGCGATGAGATCGAAAGGTAAATTCACGACAGCGAAAATTAGCCGACCCGGTGTCCGGCTGAAAGCTGAAATCGCGCTCCCTGGTACCACGAGGAAATGGGTGGAGCGTTCGTCCTGCAGACGCCAGGACAACTTGCGCCGAGGGGAGCGTTTTTGTCATTCCGAGCGAAAACGCCAGTCCGGCTCGGACCGAGGAATCTCTAACTTTATCTTGGAATAGTTTGAGATGTCTCGGCTTCGCTCGACATGACAGAAGAGGCATCCGGAGAGATCGGGCATGTTGCCCGCAATCCGCCTGTCCGTCTCAGACCGTACGTGCTGTGCGTGGCAGGTTACTTTTGCCTTTCTCTTTCCCAAAGATCACTCGGCTGTCGTAGCGCAGGCATCTTGCCGGTGGGGCCACCGGACATCTTGTCCGGTGTTTCAGACGCCGCAGGCGACATGCCCCTTGCTGAAGATTCAGCAGGTGAGACGCCCGCTGTCCCCACAGACAAGATGTCGGGGCTACCACTACAATTGCGAGCGGAAGGGGTAAGCCAGCCATTCCACAGTTCGCTCCCACAGCGAGCGACGCCGGAATTGCTCAAGGGTGTACTCGCGGCTTTGGCTGAGATCGCGGGTAAAGGTTTCCTCCATGTGTCGCCCAAAATCGCGATCGTACACTATCACATCCAGTTCTTCGTTAATTTCCGCCGAACGCGCGTCGAGGTTTGACGACCCGATCATCGAAAACTGCGCGTCAGCCACGATGGATTTGAGATGGATCATCGTCGGCTCGTATTCAAAAATCTTCACGCCGCCTTCGAGCAACTTTCCATACGCTCCGCGGCCAGCGGACTTGGTTAACGGTTGATCGTTATTTTGCCCAGGAACGAGAATCCGGACATCGACGCCGCGCCTGGCCGCCTTGGTCAACAGTTCCACTTGATCGGACGTTGGGGTGCAATAGGCGTTGGTGATCCAGATCCGTTTGTTGGCGGCGGCAAAAGCGACCGCTTGCACCAGCGGGATCGGCGCGATGGAAAATGAGTGCGAGCTCACGATCTGCGCTTTGATATTTCCTGCGGCGGTGAGCCCAGGGAATTGATCGGCGCCGCTCAATTCCTCTCCGCTGGTTTTCGCCCAGTGTTCCTGGAAAGCTGATTGCAATTTCGCCACCAACGGCCCGCGGACGCGCAACTGCACATCGCGCCAGTGCTGCGTATCCTGAGCATGCCCGCTCCAATGTTTGGCAAAACCAACCCCGCCGGTGAATCCGATTCGTCCGTCCACCAACAAGACGCGCCGGTGACTGCGCCGATTGGTCCGGTCCACTCGCCACGAATGCGTCGGATGATAATAGGTGAACTTGCAACCGGCGCGTTTCATCATCCGCACATCAGAATTATCGAGGCTCCAGCCCGAGCCGACACCGTCGAGCAACACCCGCACTTCTACACCTGCCCGCGCACGTTCCGAGAGCGCCTCGCAAAAGGCGTGGCCGACTTCATCCGAATAAACGATGTAAGCCTCGAAGTTGATGGTCTTTTTCGCGGTGCGAATGGCCTCGAGCATGGCCGGGAAATATTCGTCGCCATTTTGCAGGACTTCGATGGCATTGCTTTCGATCGGTACTGGATCGGACAGGGCGAGCGCCGAGCCGAAGAATTCCGGATCGCTTATGGCAAAAGTGTGCTCGAGATGATATTCCAGCGTGTGCCTGCGGATGAAGAGAATGCAGAGCAACGAAACGATTGCGCCGAGTGCCAGGATTAGGCCGATCCATTCGCCAATCGGGAGCTTCCACAGCTGGGTATTAAGCCAGTGATCGTTTCGTTTTCGCCGCGTCATTTCTTGAAATGAATCGAACGAAATGTGCGGGACGTTTGCCTTATAGACGCAGGGGCGATGTGCTTTCCGAAGGGAGTATTTTTGTCATTCCGAGCGAAAATGCCAGTCCGGCTCGGACCGAGGAATCTCTAACTCGTCACAAATATTTACAGAGGTCTCGGCTTCGCTCGACACGACAGAAGAGATCTGAAATGCGCCGACAGAATCTCGGCTATTGCGAGCAGAATGCTCTCGCTACCCTCACAGGCGCCAGAGCATTGTCACCAGCAAATCTACCGCCAGAATCCAGACCAGGAGAACCTGCCAGAGCCGCAGATTACGGGCGCCGTAATGATCGCCGGTGACATTAGGATCGCGCGAAAAAAGTTTTTTTCGATTTTTGAAAACGTAAACCGCGGCAAGGATAACGGCGACGAGGCAGACAATGAAAAAAATCCGCAGTGGCAAGACCGAATCGGGATGAGAAGGAATGACAGCCAAGAGCGACCTCATCAATGGAGATTCGCAAACTCTGAGAGCTATGACCGCTTTCGATAGCGAGCTAGCGCGCCGCAGCCGGTGACAGCGCCTGCAATTTTCCGATCACGCGCGGAACGATTTCGAGCGCGCGATCGATGTCCGCCTCGTTGTTGAACCGGCCGAAAGAGAACCGCAGACTGCCGCGGGCTTGCTCGTTAACCAGACCCATCGCGCTCAAGACGTGCGACGGCTGTAGCGATCCGGTGCGACAGGCCGATCCGGCCGAGCAACAAATATTTTCCTGGTCGAGCATCATGAGCGCCGCATCCGATTCGATGTCGTCGAACATGATGCTGGAGGTATTTGGCAAACGCGGCGCACCTGCTCCATTTATGTGCGCGCTTGGAATTTTTTCGATGAGCGCTTTTTCAAAACGGTCCCGCAAAGTTCGGACTCGCGTTTGCTCCTCCGATAATTTCGCCAACGCAATCTCCGCGGCCTTTCCGAGACCGACGATTGAAGCGGCGTTCTCGGTCCCGGCGCGTCGATTGTTTTCGTGACTCCCGCCCAGTATCAGAGGATGAAATCGCGAGCCCCGGTTCACATAAAGCGCGCCGACGCCTTTGGGCGCATGCACTTTGTGTCCGGAAATCGACAAAAATTGCAGCGACACCTCACGCAAGTTAATCGGAATTTTTCCCGCCACCTGCACCGCATCAGTATGAAGCGGGACACCTTTATCCTGCGCAATCTCTGCGATTTCTTCGATGGGAAAAATCACGCCTGTCTCATTGTTCGCCCACATCACCGAAACGAGCGCCGTGTCAGGGCGGATGGCATCAGCCAATGCGCGCAAACTCAGCCGGCCCGATTTATCGACGTCGATAACCGTGACTTCGTAACCGTGTCGCGCGAGTTCCTGCGTAGGTTTGCGCACTGCGCTGTGTTCGACTGCGGTAGTTACGATGTGCTTGCACTCCGGTCGGGTTTCGAGCGCGGAATGAAAGGCCGTGTTGTTCGATTCTGTGCCGCAACTGGTGAACACGATCTCGCCCGCCTCACAACCGAGGAGAGCGGCGACTTGCTCGCGCGCCTTCTCGATGGCGTCGCGCACTTGAGCAGCGAACCGGTAGCCGCTCGATGGATTGGCGAAATATTTTTCCAGATACGGTCGCATCGCTTCCAGCACCGCGGGATCGATCGCCGTCGTCGCGTTATTATCGAGATAAGTAATTTTGTCCGACGCCGTCATAGAACGATAAATGGTATCTCCCTAGCTGGCCGATGTAAACCGCTCTCGCCCTAAAATGCCGAGCGCCAACGGGGACAGGTTATCTGTTCCGGGTAAGATCAGCCCGGGTGAAGATCGGGACAACTTTGTAGCCCCGTTTCTCGATATTTGCGCGGCCGCCTTCTTCTCTGTCCACCAGCACGATGACAAAAGCGATCTGTCCCCCGGCTTCTTCGATTGCCTCTATCGCCTGGATGGTGGAGCCGCCTGTTGTGATGACGTCGTCAACTACCACCACCGAATCACCGGACGAGAAATTGCCTTCGATCCGCTTTAGCCGGCCATGTTCTTTCGCTGTTTTTCGGACCGTGAAAACCTGGAGCGGGCTGGAAGAATCCTGGCGTTGTGCGGCGATTCCGATGCTCAGCGCAACCGGATCGGCACCCATGGTTAGACCGCCGATAGCATCCACACGTTTACTTAACTTCGAGGCAGTTTCTTTCACGAGTTCCCAGCCCACCTCGCCGATTAGGCAGGCGCCGCGCGGATCGAGCGTGGTCAGGCGCGCATCCACGTAGAAGTCGCTCTTTGCCCCGGAAGCAAGAGTGAATTCGCCGCGGTAGATGGACTTTTTTTGGAGAAGCGCCCACAATTGCTCCTTAAGCGACGACTCCATCAAATCACGGCCAATACGGCAACAGATAGGAAATTTCTCATCTACGGCAACGTGTCGACCATTTACAGGCGACGCAACAACGCGAAACGCGCTGTCATTTCATTCGGTCGAATGTCTTCTGGAGGAGCTCCAGGTCCGAAGCGTTTCCTGTTTTCTCGCGAGTCGTCTCGATCCATTTTTTCTCGAGAGCATTCTTCGTCGGCCGGTCGTTTTGGTAAAAGACGCCGAAGACGCCTGGGAAAGGCAATTGCGCCAGTTTATAGGCGGCGAGCTCGTCGGTGACATCGTGGCGCAGCTCGTCCTCGGGGGAGTTGTCCCATTTCTTTTCCTGGATCAGCTCGAAGCTGCCGCCTTTGCGTGGATTGGCCGGATCGAAGGCGCCGGGATAAAATTCGACGCATTCACTCAAACATTCGATAGCGGAAAAACCGGGATGATCCATGGCGCGCTCGATCATCTGGATCATGTGATTGACCTGGGTGGCGTGGGTGCGCGCGATGAAGGTGGCCCCGGCGCTGATCAGTTGTTTCATCGGATTTACCGGCATGTCGATCGCGCCAGTCGGGTCGGTCTTGCTTTTGAAACCGATGGGCGAGGTAGGCGAGGTCTGCTTTTTGGTCAGGCCATAGACGAAGTTGTCCATGATAAAATAGACCATGTTGATGTTCTTCCGCGCCCCATGATTGAGATGGTTGCCGCCGATGGAAAAACCGTCACCGTCGCCACCAAACAGGAAGACATGCAGGTCGGGTCGGGCCAGGCTGATGCCGGAAGCAAGGGGAACGGCGCGGCCGTGAATGAAATGCGCGCCGTGGCCGTTTACGAAATAGGGAAAACGCGATGAACAACCGATCCCAGCGAGGGTGACGATCTTTTCGTGATCGAGCTGGCGTTTCTCTAGAACCTTGTAGAAGGAGGCTAAAACGGCGAAATCGCCGCAGCCCGGGCACCAGGTGGGATGATCGGCGGTAACGGCTTTCTTGGTGAGTTTTTCCCTTGGCTCCGATGCCGGAGGGGCGGTAGTGATTGTTTCGGGCATAAAAAATTCTAAAGAAAAGATTGTTCCTGCGGGACGCGGAAAGTCCGAGCCGGACTGGCCGGCACGCGAGACGCGTGCGCTACCCGGAAGAAGAGTTTCTTGCGCATGAACAAGCCAAATATCGAACACCAAACCTCAAACATCAAACATCGGCCTCTGGCCCCCTGGCGGCCGGGCCGTGAGAAGCTCGCGGACTTCTTCGTCGCTGGTCTGGGAAAAATCTTCGTAGTATTGGCCGACGCCCATGAATGAACCGGGTGTGTAGAGACAAAGGATATCATCGACCTCGTTTCTGATCTCACGGCAAGTACCGGGAGCGCCCACGGGAACAGCTACAATAATTTTTGCCGCGCCTTGCTGACGCAAGGCGGCAGCCGCGGCCCGCATCGTCGCTCCAGTGGCAAGTCCGTCATCGACCAGAATCACAGTTCGCCCGCGCAAATCCGGCGGCGGGCGGCCGGCGCGATAGTTCTGTTCCCGCCGCTTCAATTCCTCGCGTTCGATTGCCGTGACCATCTCGACGATCGATTGCGCGTCTGGCAAGGCATAGACGACGTCTTCGTTCAGAACGCGGATGCCTCCGGATGCGATTGCGCCCATGGCGAGTTCTTCATGCCCGGGCACGCCGAGCTTGCGCACAACGAAAACATCGAGCGGAACGCCGAGCCGCTGCGCTACTTCGAACGCAACCGGCACCCCGCCGCGCGGAAGAGCGAGAACAATGACGTCGTCGCGTCCAGCGTAGCTCAACAATTCTTCCGCAACTTGCCGACCCGCGTCGGCTCGGTCCCGAAAAAGGTATGATCGCGGCACGGCCGCAAGATAATTAGCCTTCCGGCGCGAGCTCAGGCGTAGCTGTGACTCGCGTCGGCACAAGACGAATGGCAGTTCCTACCGTTTGTTCCGCAGGTGCGTCGCCGGCTTCGTGATATTCGGCGTCCTGATTCACCTGCCACAGATCGTAAAGTTTGGTGTTGGCGCTGATGTTTTCCGCGCAAAGCATCGCCGTCATCATGGCGTGATCCTGGTTGTTGTATTTGTGCATGCCGTTACGACCAACGAGATGCAGATTGGGATAACGGCGATCAAGCTCATCGCGAATCGTCGCGACATGTTCCGCATAGTCGTCGTCGTAAACTGGATACGCTTTTTTCTGTCGAACGACGCAACCATCGAGGATATCGCCCTCGCGTGCCAGGCCGATCTTGATCAACTCCCGCTGGGCCAGGGCAATCAGATCTTCATTTTTCGAATCCCAGAGGCCGTCGTGTTCGAAACAAAAGTATTCGAGCCCGTAGCAGGCCTTGTCCGGATCGGGCACCATTTCCGGGGACCAGGACCGGAAGTTTTGAATCCGGCCAACCTTCACACTCGGATCGTGAATGTAGATCCAATTATCATGAAAAGCGTCGCGGTTTTTCAGGATCAACATCACGGTCAGGAAATCGCGGTATTTGAGCGAATCGGCGGCGCGCTTTGCTTCTTCGGAAACGGTCGGCTCGAGACCATTGATCAATTCGCGCATCGGCGCCGAGGAAATAACGTGTTCGGATTCGAGGGCATGTTCGTTTCCGTTCTGGTCGCGATAGATTGTCGTCCACGTCCCGTTAGCGTCATCGTATTGGCACCGGATAACGCGGCAGCCCATTTCGAGCGCGCCGCCCAGTGCTTTGGTTTTTTCCGCGCACGTCTCCCACATCATTCCCGGACCGCGCCGCGGATACTTGAAGGAATTGATCAACGTCTTGATCACTTTCGAGCTGTCTTTCGGACGGCGCTGCGGGAAAAGCGCGTTGCGGATCGCGCTGCCTAATGACAAACCCTTGATCCGTTGCGCGGCCCAATCGGCCGAGATTTCGCGGCAGCTCATTCCCCAAACCTTCTCGGTGTAGCTCTTGAAGAAAGTATTGAAGAGACGTTTGCCGAATTGGTTGCTGACCCAGTCTTCGAAGTTGCGCGGATTGCGCACGGGCATGAGGCGCGCTTTCAACCACGACAAAACGCAAAGGGCGGATTTGAGCAGGCCGAGCTTCAACAAGGCCTCGAACGGGCGGAGGGGGTAGGCAAAAAACTTTCCGCCGTAAAAAATACGCGAGCTCCGCGGCCGATCGAGCATGTCCTGCGGCAAAATTTCGTTCCATAGATCGTTCACCTCTTTCGACTTCGAGAAAAAGCGATGACCGCCGATGTCGAAATGAAAACCTTTGTAAGTGGCAGTGCGGGAAATTCCGCCGACGTAAACCGGATCGGCTTCAAGAACGGTGACGCTGATTTCGTTCTTCGACAAAAGATAAGCGGCAGTAAGACCGGCTGGTCCGGCGCCGATTATGGCTACGTTCGTTTTCATTAAATCAGGCAACCCAATTTCCCCGTGTAAAATTCCAAATGTACCAGCTTTCGAGGCCCAGCCCCGCCGCGCTGATCAACGCGATTGCAGTCACCGCGCTTGCTCGTCCCAGCCACGAGCGGAGGGGAAGATTGTGCAAATAATGCAAAAGCGCCAGTACGATAAGCGGATG
>Ga0137403_10004454_pt1 | contig 16530 bp, 14 predicted proteins | sample CZOMad2_1_16fung_FD_122057 | JGI IMG/M metagenome (GOLD analysis project Ga0137403, IMG submission 122057) | Vadose zone soil fungal communities from Angelo Coast Range Reserve, California, USA - CZOMad2_1_16fungal (Hybrid Assembly) | ecosystem: Environmental > Terrestrial > Soil > Vadose zone...
TCAACGAGACAAGGGCCGCCGCCGCTGTGGCTCATGCGGTGCCCGTAGGCCCCGATATGGGCCATGGCCGGTTGGACCTCGTGCAAGCACTTCAAGCCACATCGGTGGGCACAGGGAACGACTTTGATGGAGATAGCAAGGCGGACATAGGCGTGTTTCGGCCCTCAGCCGGGACATGGTTCTTCATTCCCAGCAGCAACCCGAGCGCTCCGATCCTCCAGCAGTGGGGTGCGCAGGGAGACATTCCGGTGCCTGGGGACTACGATGGTGACAGGAAGACGGACGTTGCCGTGTTTCGGCCCTCGAATGGAGTGTGGTTCGTTATTCCTAGCAGCAACACAGGTTCTCCGATCCTTCAGCAGTGGGGGACGCAGGGAGATATTCCGGTGCCTGGGGATTACGATGGGGATGGGAAGACGGATTTCGCTGTCTTTCGGCCGTCGAATGGCACATGGTTCATCATCCCGAGCAGCAATCCGAGCGTTCCGATCCTCCAGCAGTGGGGTGCGCAGGGAGACATTCCGGTGCCTGGGGACTACGATGGTGACAGGAAGACGGATATTGCCGTGTTTCGGCCGTCGAATGGAGTGTGGTTCGTCATCCCCAGCAGTAATCTGGGGAATCCAATCCTCAAGCAGTGGGGGACAAACGGTGACAGTCCCGTGCCTGGAGACTACGATGGCGATGGGAAAACAGATTTCGCGGTCTTCCGGCCGTCGAACGGCATGTGGTTCATCATCCCGAGCATGAACCCGAGCACTTCCATTATCCAGCAGTGGGGGACCAGCGGGGACGTGCCGGTGCCAGCAGATTATGACGGTGATCAGATCACCGACATCGCTGTGTGGCGACCCTCGAACGGAAATTGGTACATCATACCCTCTTCAACGCCCTCCACCTTCAGGGTTACGCAATGGGGGACCGCCGGTGATGTGCCTGTCCAGATGCCCAGTGGTCAGGTAGGACTATTCTAGCTTCGGGGGAGGTTGATCATGACAAAGCTGAAGTTGAGGAAGCTTTCAAACTGCAGGATCCAGGTGGGGATCGTCATCTGCGCCGCGCTGGCGCCCATAATCTGGGCTCAAGCTTCTCGGCAGCTGCAGGTCGAAGTAGGAACCAATCAACAGGTCAGCATTCTTGCAAGTGGCGTGAGCTACCGAGAAGTTCTGAAGGCCTTGCAGGAGAAGTTGGCGTGGGAGATTGAAATTCCTCCCATAGCCAATGAACTGAAGGTCTCCTACATGCGTGTAGAGGGTACACAACCTCAAATTGCCTTGGCAAAGCTTCTAGAGGGCAGCAGGCTGGGCTACGCATTCCTGGGTGCAGTGAGTGGATCTCGCCGGATGAAGGTAATTGTGATTCCTTTGGACCCGCGCCAGGCGAAGGTGACGCGAGACACCGCCTCCAGCCCACCAGTCCCCGACAATGGCGAGAAGGGAGTTTCATTGCCACCTCCAGCCCAAGCGCAAGCCGCGACCACTAGCCGACCAAACGCACCTGCGACAGAGACCGCGCCCGAGGTGCCTCCGGCATCCTCAACCATGCCTCTCGTGGATGTAGTAAATATCATAGGAGTTCCGCCAGGTGTGTCGCCCGCTGATGTCGGCAAAGCGATGACGTTCTCGATTTCAGAAGCGGCGAGGATAATGGGTTTTCCACCAGGTATCTCGCCCACCGATGTTGGGAAGACTATAACCATGCCGCTCCCGAGTGGACCTGGCAAGCGCCCGTAAGGGGGTTGCGACTAGTTCAGGAGGCGGATGTTCCCGGTCGTAAGTTCCGTCGCGTGCCGATGAGAAATGCTGAGATCGGAAAGATGCCAAGTGAACCATGGTCTGAAAGAAGAGTCATTGTCTGTCTGGATTTCTTGGATGGCGAAAGGAGAATACCCACGGACTTCACTCAGGAAGTGGATGGCAGTCTTGGTGTTGTTGAGATCGTAGATGTGTAAAGCATGAAACCGCGTAGCTTCATCAATCGCTGTGAATTGATAAAACCGCTGACGAGCTCTTCGAACTCGTGGGACGAACTTCACATCGAGTTGGATAGAGCGCCCCGGAACTTGAAGGCGAGCGTCCGTTTGTCTAGGGCCTCGTCGATACTTTCTTCAGTGAAACGAGACCGACACGGTGACGATGAAATATTTTCAGAAGGGTTGGCGGCGAGACATACCCATGGTCGTGCCGTTGAAGATACAGACTGGTTCTGACGGCACCATAGCCGTGCTCTTCTCGAGTATGAAGGATCAGAGAAACAATCTCCCGCGGAATGCGATACCGGATGTGGTGCGGTCTCCGCGGTTGATCCGTGAGACCGGTTAAGCCATTCTTTTCACAGGGCTTCTTTCAGATGTAGAAGAGCGCCCGGGACCCTCCGATGAACCAGCAGGTGTGACTGACGATGCTGCTCACGCGCTGCACATGCTGCAGCATGCGTAGGCTGGCCTTCACTTTCCTATCCCGGTTATGCTCGTAAACTGGATTCTTCGTCTCGAGCCTCCCGTGGTGGCCTGTGAGAATCCCCACATGTCCGGGAAGTCTTTAGCGCTACAGGTCAATACACTTACTCTTCGACATGACACTCCTCGCTCCTCTTTGTTCCGCAGAATCATAGAATCATATGAATCATAAGTAAGCGTTCGCTTCAGCTTTCAATTACCCACAAGTTTAGCGCCAAGGGCAAACCCCAGCTCGATGTCGGTCAAGCGGGACAGACCTCTCCAAATGACCGCGTTTCCGGGGGCTGCGTCGCCGGCACGCGCGAGATAGCCCCCGAGTCTCGCGATCCTGATCAGGTAAGCCGAGATTGATTTTGTTTGTGGACGCTGCATGCCTTTCACTTTCGCCAGTTGATCGAGCAGACGAATTTCCAGGGCAGTGAATGCCAGTGTTGGTGAAGCATCCGGTACTGCGCGGTTCATCATTGTCAGCCAGAAAATCCTCCAACTGAGAATGCAAAAGACCGCGATCAAATTGGTCAGCCGCTGGGCCGTTCGCAGTCGTGATTCTTCTGCTTTGCAGCCAGATTTCAGGATTTTGCGAAAGGTCTCGATCTTCCACCGCATGCTGTACCATTTCAGCTTCTCAATAGCCTCACCGCGAGAGCGCACGGGCAAGTCGGTGATCAATTTCCAGTCGATCCTCTCTCGCCCCTTCGGTGCTCCGCGTTCCTGCGCGTGGATGACCGTGAGCATGAGTCCCGGATACTGCTGCTGTTTGCCAATGGGAGGAAGAACCCGGATGCGGCGATATCGGATTTCCAAAATGGCTTCCGACTGATGACCACTTTCGTCCGTCACCCGGATGCGATGCAGCCCTTGGATGCGCACTTCTCGCATTTCATTGGCAATCGTATGTTTTCCATCCCCCGCAAGGCGATCCACGCAAGTGCGCACCAGGAAATGCGTGCCAACTGCTTCTGCTCTGCAGAAGAGCTCGTAAATATCGCTCTCCCGGTCGCCGATGTGAACGCAGCGTCCAGGATCGTTCAAAAGGGCCGTGGATTGCTGCAGATTCTCCAGCCAGCGGATGCTTTCCTTCTTTTCAATCGGCACGCGCGTGGGATTGATTTTCTTCTTGAGAGCGTTGCAGCCTATGAATTTGCTTCGCGTCCAGAACTTCATGGCCGTCAGGCCGAGGGGCAGTCCATCGGTGGTTACGGCCAGGCTGGAATGCATCTGAATTCCGCAGACAACGTAGTGCTGCAGCTGGCCGTTCAGGCGTCTTCCCCTAGCCACAGGAAGCCGATGCAGAATGCCAACCGACCGGATGTCCTCTCGGTGATAGTTAAATTCCGTCGTATCGTGAAGGACCAAAACAGTAGAATCCGTGGCAACGAATCGCTGGTGTGTGGATTGGAAGTGTCCAGCAAGAATGTCCCCTTCGTTCACGCGGTGGTTGGACAGAAAACGATAAGCTGCCTTTGTGTTTGCCCAGTCCTGGCAAACCAAGGGAATGCTCTCGCCGGTGCCCTCGGAGAGCTGCTGGAAAAGCTTTCTGAATCGCTTGTTGAGTCGGACGTCTGTGAACTCGCTGCCAACGAGTTCGCGGTCGATCCATGTCTTGGTTTGGGAGGCGGTGGCGTGATCAACCCTCAGTGAGCGTTGCGACTCCTGCCGCTTCGTCATAACGGCAGTTCACCACGGGCGAGCTATACGCGCAGCCACAGTCCCAACGGTGCTGCGCGAATTCGCTAACACAAGGTACTGGACCCTCTTCTACTTAGTCCGCCAACTTGTGGGTAATTGAAAGAGGAATCGGACGCTTACAATCATAAGCAGTTCCCTGCAGATTAAAGGGGAGCAGGTCAGGGTCAAGACAGGTGTGCGGAGGGGATTGCCTGGGAGATACGGAACGCTACTTAGCAGTTTCTGCGGAGTGTTGGAAACTCGGTGGGGGGAAAGAGGTTTACGGAGACGGACGGCGTAAGCCGATTCTAATCAGCGCCACGATTGGCCACGATACTAGCGGAAACGAAACACCGTTGCAGTTGAGTATGCCAGTCTGGCAATGCTACACCGAACGTCTGAAACAGGCGGGCGTTGGAAAGAATTGAATAGGCCGGGCGTTGCGTGGGAGATCCAAATTCTTCCGTGGAGATTGGGATAACGCGCTGTGCAATCAATGGCCGCCCGCGGGTAGCCGCAGCGAGCCAGACTAGATCGTGCGAGGTGGCTCCTGCTCTCTCGAGGATGGTCTTGGCGAAGTCATGCCACGTCGTTTGACCTGCCGCGCTCATATGGTAGGTACCGCTAACCTCGGAAAAAACAAACCAGCCGTTATTTTTCTCAGATATTCCGGTGAGGATTCTACTCGTCGCGGCGGCCACTTCCGAGGCGCAGGTTGGCGCTCCGACCTGATCGCTTACAATCCTTATTTCTTTGCGCTCGGTTGCAAGACGCAAAATGGTCAGCAGAAAATTGCGGCCCCGCGTAGCGTAGACCCAGGCTGTGCGAAATATCAGGTGAGGAACACCTGAAGCGCGAATAGCCTCCTCACCCGCAAATTTGGTCTTCCCGTAAACGCTCATTGGGTTTGGGGAATCCGCCTCATCGTAAGGTATTCTCTTAGCCCCGTCGAATACGTAGTCGGTCGAGTAATGGATCAGGGCAGCGCCGATTTTCTTTGCTTCATGGGCTATCAGTCCGGGCGCCTCCCCGTTGACGGCTCGTGCCGTCATTTCGTCTGTTTCCGCTTGATCCACAGCCGTGTATGCGGCCGCATTGATGATGAGTTGCGGCCGAACTTCTCGTATTGTCCGGCAGATGTCAGTAGGGTTCGAAAGATCCAATTGATCGTGGCCGAGCGCAACAACTTCTCCCCATTGGGGCAAGAGGCGCAAAAGTTCCGCGCCAACTTGGCCGCTCTTCCCTGTCAGCAAGATTACAGGTTTCATTTCTCCGGATGCCCAGGTAGAAGTTCGGCAGGAACTTGAGAGAGCTTTGGATAGCTTGCGTCCTTCTCAGAAACAATTGGAGCGCTGATGCCCCAGCATATTTTGAGGGCTGGGTCATTCCAGGCTATTCCGTGCTCGTCTGCCGGATCATAGAAATCGCCGCATTTGTAAAGGAATTGAACTGCGTCAGTAAGAGCTAGAAAACCGTGTGCGAAGCCGGAGGGAATATAAATCTGGTTCAGCTCTTTCGAAGAAAGAAGCACACTTGTCCATTTACCAAAGCTTGGTGAACCGACCCGTATGTCAACTGCAACGTCTAGCGCTTCGCCTTCCACGACGCGGCAGAGTTTCGCTTGGGGGTGACGTAGTTGGTAGTGAAGACCGCGCAGCGTCCCCTTGATAGAACGCGAATGGTTGTCTTGAACGAAGGCATCCGCGATGCCGAAGTCGGCGAACTTCGCTCGGTGGTACGTTTCGATGAAGTAGCCGCGCGTGTCGCGATGAATGACCGGTCGCAGCTCAAACACGCCAGGAAGGGATGTCTCGATTCGTTGCATTAACTCCGATCCTCGCTTGTTCGCACACTTGGAGCAAGGTCCGAAAGTTGACCGTTGACAGATCAATCAGAAGCTACTGATCCGGATCGGGCAATCGCACGAAGGGAACTCTCACGATTTTCGTAATACTTTTCGTAATAGGAGAGGTACTCGCGACTGCGAACGCCTGCAAGCCACTGTCCATAATTCTTATACCAGTCAATGGTCTGGCGGAGGCCATCTTCCAGAGAGATGGCGGGGCTCCATCCTAGCTCGGTTTCTATTTTCTTGCAGTTCAGTGCATAACGACGGTCGTGACCCGGGCGATCATGCACATAGGACACTAAGCTCTCAGGTTTACCAGTCAAATTAAGGATGCGTCGGACCAACGTTAAGTTTTCATCGAGATCAAGTCCGCCAATGTTGTAGACCTCACCAATTTTGCCTTTCTCCAGGACAGAAAGAATCCCTCGGCAGTTGTCCTCGACATGCAGCCAATCCCGTTGCTGCTTGCCGTCACCATAAACAGGGAGAGCAGTATCGCTGAGGGCATTTGTGATCATGAGCGGCACAAATTTTTCGGGGAACTGATACGGGCCATAGTTGTTCGACGACCGAGTGATCACCGCGGGAAACTTGTAAGTGCGGACGTACGACCGAACCAAGAGATCAGAGGCCGCCTTCGACGCGGAGTACGGACTGCTCGGCTGCAGGGGGAAATTTTCATCGGCGAAGACCCCTGATGGAATGTCCCCATACACCTCGTCAGTGGAAACATGCACAAACCGGGACACCGGGATTTTACGTGCCACTTCGAGCAGAATGAAAGTGCCCGTGACGTTGGTCTGAATTACTGGAGCTGGCTCGTAGATACTCCTGTCGACGTGGGACTCTGCCGCAAAATGAATAACAGCATCACAGCCACGCATTGCTGTTTCTACGGCGGCTGCATCACAGATGTCGCCCTTCACAAATACATAATTGGGATTGTCCGCTACTGATTTAAGATTTGCGAGATTTCCCGCGTAAGTGAGCTTGTCATAGTTGACGATCGAAACATCTTTCCCGGACTTGAGGACGCATCGAATAAAGTTGGAGCCGATGAATCCAGCGCCGCCAGTGACAAAAATCTTCATCGGGTTACTCCCTGAATCATAACCACTTCGGTGTCACATATTTCAGTCAACTTATTTGCACCTGTCTTGGCCACAAGGTTGCTGGCGCATAGGAGAGATTCACGTGTGCCCGCATCGGTCCGCGACCACGTCCGTCCTCGCCAGGTATTCCACGCGGATCTTCCGGGTGCCTTACTGTACGACTTTGATTCGCGCGTCCTCGGCCAGCAGCTTTTATCCAAAATGTGGCTGTCCAGTACTGTCAGCGCGCTGACGCCGCGGCCAACCTCTGCTCCTGGGCGATCAGCACTTTCTCGCGCACCATCTTCGTGGCGCGCCAGAGCGATTCGAACGTTCCCGCGTCCGTCCACCCGCCGTCGATGATTTCGTGACTCAGCTGTCCTTCGATAATGTACGAATTATTGACGTCGGTGATTTCGAACTCCCCGCGCCCCGAGGGCCTCAGCGCACGCACTCGGTCGAACACCGTTCCATCGTAGAAATACACGCCGATGACCGCGTAGGGCGAGCAGGGAACCTTGGGCTTTTCCTCGATGCGCACAATTCGCTTACCATCGAACACCGGCACCCCGAAGCGTTCCGGGTCCGGCACTCCTTTCAGCAGGATCAACGCACCTCCCTCTTGCCGTTCAAACTTCCCTCGTGCCGTCCGGATGCTGCTCTCCAGGATGTTGTCGCCCAGGATCACGCAGATCTTTTCGCCCCCCGCGAAGTGTTCCGCCAGCCGCAACGCATCCGCGATGCCACCTTCGCCTTCTTGATAGGCAAAGCTGAGTTGCTTCAGGCCAAAGTCTTTCCCGTTGCGCAGCAGCCGCAGAAAGTCTCCCGCATTGTTGCCCCCAGTCACGATCAGGATGTCCTGGATTCCGGCTTCGACTAGGGTCTGTAGCGGGTAATAGATCATGGGCTTGTCGTAGATTGGCAGAAGATGTTTATTGGTCACGCGCGTGAGCGGACTGAGTCGGCTCCCCGTCCCGCCTGCAAGCACAATACCCTTCATTGGGACCTCCTGAGAGTGATCTACTTAGATTTGATTAGATACAGACTTTTCTTCAACGAATTCCTTCTGTGTGTCGACACCTGGGATGCGATAGATAAACCAACCTTGGAATCCCAGATCAGTGAATTAGAAGAAAAGTACCGCAAGATTCTGGGCCACGGGAACAAGCTAATCGTGGCCAGCCACAGCTCGGAAACGTTGCCCTGCAAGAGCATCACCACAAGTCTGACTTGAGTTGTCGGATTGCAAAGAATACTCGGGTACAATTTCCTTCATTTTGGCGCGGACTGGTGCCGCCCCGTCTACGCTCATTGATGCCCGAAGCTCCTCCAACTGAAGGCACAATTCCGGCCAATTTCTTAGCAGTCCTCTTGTCCGTTTGATCTTTTCACACGATGTGGGAATAACTTCTTCGTGCTCATAAAAGAGTTCCTCGCTGAGTTTTTCTCCCTCGCGCAAGCCCGTGAACCGAATCTCCACATCGCGTTCAGATTGACCGGAAAGCCGGACGAGAGTGCGCGCCAAGTCCACAATCTTTACCTGCTCGCCCATGTCCAAGACAAGAATGTCGCCGTGCTTTCCAATTACAAAGGCCTGCAGGACCAACGCCACAGCCTCGCGTGTTGTCATGAAGAAGCGCTTGATTTCCGGGTGTGTGACCGTCAACGGCTCATGGTTTCGAAGCTGTTGAGTCAGTACTGGCACCACGCTTCCGTTTGAACCCAGCACATTTCCGAACCTTACCGACACGCAACGCATCCCATTTTGCGGTCGAGATGACAGGATCAATTCGCACGTTCGTTTCGTTGCACCCATTATGTTCGATGGATTGACAGCCTTGTCGGAGGAAATCATTACAAAATTCTTGCAACCTGCCTCATCAGCCAGTCCCACTAATGATAAGAGGCCAAGGACGTTGTTTTTAACTGCCTCTTGGACGTTGGATTCCATCAGTGGCACATGCTTGTACGCGGCGGCATGAAAAATAATCTCTGGGCAGAATTCCGACAGGAGAATGCGAACGCGCTCACCATCAGTCACGTCGGCGACGCGAAAGGCGACTTGAGCACCATTATGGTGTGTGTCCAACTCTAAACGCAGTAAAAAAAGGCCCGTTTCGTTTTGATCCAAACAGATAAGTCGAGCGGGGCTGTAATCCAGAATCTGACGGCACAGTTCGGACCCGATTGAGCCAGCGGCTCCTGTCACAATAATAGTCCGGGCGGCGATCTGGTTGCGGACAGCCTCAAGATCGATTTGGACAGTCTCTCTCCCAAGCAGATCCTCAAGGCGTACTTCGCGGAATTGATTAATGCTAGCTCCACCGCGAATTATGTCACTCAGTGTAGGCACGGTCTTGAAAGGTAATTTCGCCTTTTGGCAAGCATCCGTAATGCGCCGCATCTGTTTGCCGGAGGCGGAGGGAATAGCAATTAGGATTTCTTCCGCAGGATTATCCTCAACGAGAATTTCCAGTTCCTCGATAGTCCCCAGAACTGGGACTCCCTGAATATGGACACCGATTTTGGATCGATCATCATCCACACAGCCGACTGCTACATAGCCGCTATTTGGTCGGGCAAGTTCCCGAATGACCATCTGAGCAGCAAACCCTGCTCCAACGACCATTACTCGCTTCGAACGAGAGGAGTCGCGCCGAACAGACTCTACTAGAACGCGTGAACCAAGTCGCGCGCCCGCAAGAAAGCACATCGTAAGAACTGCTTCAAAGAAGTAAACGGAGCGCGGGAACGCAACCGCTCCGAAAAGATAACGGTTTATCGCAAAAAAGGCGACAGATCCAACCGCGACGGCTTTCAGGATGTTTATCGCATCACTCACACTTGCGAAGTGCCACCAACCATGATTTAGGTTGAATAAGCGCAGAGTGATCAGGCGGACGAGAACAAGCAGCAGACCAGAGGTTAGCAAGTTACGGCGATAGGGCATCGAAAAATCAAATCGCAGTAACCATGCCATTACGAGGGACCCTGTCACGAGCAACGATTGGACGACGGAAATGAATACCGGTCGCTGGTGAAACAACAATCGTGGCAACCTGACAAGGTATTTGCGCATCCTTGACCTCAAGGCGTCTCCTTTAATTGTGGAAAGCTGCGTACAATCGGGCTCCGCTGAACCCGCTGACGTTCTCTTGCTGGGGTGCAACTCTGAAGGATTTGCTACGCTAACCTAGAGTGCGCGTCGCACCACTGTTTTCCCGGTAACCAGAAAAGATGAGGAAATGGTTTTCAGGATGATGCGAATATCGTTCCGGAGCGTGATCTTCTCCAGATAAGCTTTGTTGCGCGCCAGTTTATCGGGCAAAATCTGGGTGCGATAAAACTGCTCGGGATCGCCTTGATTAGCAAGGATCTCTTCTTCATGGCGATACGCGAGACTCGCACTGTCCGTGATTCCGGGCCGAACAGACAGGACCGTGCGTTGTTCTCGCGTGTACTCTTCAATATAGACAGGCACCTCGGGCCTCGGACCAACGAGGCTCATTTGCCCGCGAATCACATTCCAAAGCTGGGGTAACTCGTCGACTTTATAGCGCCGAAGAAACTTTCCGACACGAGTTACTCGTGAATCTCCGGCAACTGTAATCTTCAAGTCTCCGATCGATGATTGCATCATCGAACGAAACTTCAGAATTCGAAACGGGCGACCGTCCTTACCAATTCGAACCTGGCGAAAGAGCACCGGGCCGCGCGAAGTCAACTTGATACAGCAAGCCACAAGCCCGAAGACTGGTGACAATACAATCAGCCCAGCGGTCGCCGCCAAAATATCTAGAGCGCGCTTGCCGTAAGTTGCGTAAAAACCCTTAGCGAACACCGCTTGCTGCCCGGAATCGCGCAACAGCGCACCCTGGTTCCTCTCTTGGTCAAGCAATCGGATTGGCATGCGTTGCAACCGCGCGGAGAATCCTAAACTCCGCTAACGTATTCAGCACCGCACTAATGACGTGATTGATCTCCAACTCCGTCATACCAGGATAGATGGGCAGCGAAAGACACGAATGATATTCCCTTTCGGCATGTGGAAAATCGCCGCGCTGATGGCCATGCGCGCGTCTGTAGTAGGGATGCAGGTGCAGAGGAATGAAGTGAACGCTGCACCCGACGCCGCGACGCTGCAACGCTTCAATGAAACCGTTACGATCTTTCTTCAACCGGTCTAGGCGAAGGCGCAGGATATAGAGATGCCAAGAGGGGCTGCGATCTTGGCGGACCGTCGGAATGACGAGTTCCTCGTGGGAAGAAAAAGCATCAGTATAACGCTGCGCGATGGCTTCCCGAACCAGCCTCATGGAATCAGACTTCGCCAGTTGCACCAGGCCCATGGCCGATTGAAAATCCGTTAAGTTGTACTTGAATCCCGCTTCCAACACCTCATAAAACCAGGAACCGTCCCCGCGATAGCGCTTCCAAGCGTCGCGTTCAATCCCATGCAGGCGCATGAGGCGCATGCGCTCGGCAGCCTCGGAGTTATCGGTGGTTATCATTCCCCCCTCGCCGGTTGTCAGCGTCTTGGTCGCATAAAAACTGAAGCACGTAAACTCACTGATCTGTCCTACCCGTCTTCCCCGGTACTCCGAAGGGAGCGCGTGCGCGGCGTCTTCGACGACTCGCAGGTGATGCACTCGCGCAAGTGCTTGGATCTCATCCATGTCACAAGGTTGCCCGCCAAGATGCACCGGGATTATCGCTTTGGTCTTTGGTGTGATCCGCCGCGCCGCATCTCCGGGATCTATATTCATCGTGTCGGTATCAATATCAACCAGCACAGGCCGGGCGCCCACGTAAGTGACTGCCTCGGCCGTGGCCGTAAATGTTGTTGTTGGCAGCAGTACTTCATCGCCAGCCTTAACTCCAGCAGCTTCGAGCGACAGGTGCAGCGCTGCCGTGCCCGTGGAAACCGCGACGGCGTGCTGTGCGCCGACGTACTTCGCAAATTCCTTCTCAAATTCAAATGTCTTCGGCCCCATCGTCAGCCAGCCCGAGCGAATCACTTCGCTCACTGCTTGTACTTCTTCCTCACCCACGGGAGCGCGATGAAACGGTACTTGTATTTCGTTCGAAGCGTTGTTTAGTTCTTCTTTGTTTGGCATAAAGGGAGTCGGATTGGATCTTCTTGATTCATTGCTGGATCGGAAGACCCGGCCTTATAGGCCTGGCGGAAGGTTGCTGGAGTAAATAGCGTAGGCCGAAAAGCGTCCCAGCCCCGTACGTCATGTGGAAACACATCGTCGCGAATGGCTGGACTGCAGCCACATCCCAATTGCCTTCGGCTTTCGCGCGCAGCGAAAAATAGAAACCCGTCAAAATATAGGCGCACAATATCCCGATCAAGAATGCCAATGCCGTGGCGCTCGCAAAGGAAGCTGGCAACAAAATCAGAAGCAATAGCAGAAACATTGCTGGCGCAAGGTGACGCACACCCATGGATCCTCTATTCTCGCGAAGCGTAAAGATATGCCACTGGCTTGTCTTAAACGCATACTTCAGCAGGCCCAGGAAATTCTTTACAGGATGATAGTGAGTTGTCAGTGCCGGAGTGATGTAAATTTTTCCGCCTGCTTTTCTGATTCGGGCATTAAGTTCGTTATCTTGGTTCCGGACCAGCTTTTCGTTGTACATCCCGACGCGGTCAAAAATTTCTCTTCGAAAGGCCCCGAAAGGAACGGTGTCAACAAACCCCTCCTCACGGCTCGTTCGAAACTTGGAATTACCGACCCCAAAGGGACTGCTTAAGATGGCCGCGACAAGCCTGGCACTCAGACTTTCATCTGCCGCCACGGTCGCCCACGGTCCGCCTACATTATCGGCGCCCGTCTCCTCAAGGTATTTCACGCAGTTTGCTGCATAGTCCCGCGGGTATACATTGTGTCCGTCGGCTCGAATGATTATTTCGCCCCGAGCAGCCCGGATACCTATGTTCATGGCCGTGGGGACAATGCCTGCAGGATTATCCAGGTAAAGTACCTGTGGATTCCGCTCGCGAATCTCTTCCGTGATTTCCCGCGTTCCATCCGATGACCGCCCGTCCACCACAATGATTTCGCACTCGCTGGCTGGGTAGCTCTGGTCAACGAGCGATTGCAGGGACCCTCGGATGAACCCTTCCTCATTCCTTACGGGCATAATGAAAGATATATAAGTCATCTAATTTATGTCTCCGATGAGTTCTCAGACCGGGGAGATAGAGCTCCCATCTTCTTTAGAGGCAAGAAAGCAAATATGGCCACTGAAGACTAGCTTGGCTGCGTTAGTCCAGCGGTGCCCCTTTCCCAGTATTCTTCCACCCAGACCAATCATCATATTGAGCGGGGACTCGTGCGCGAACCAGAAATCGAACAGGCGCGGAGCTCCTAAGAGTCTCCTAAACGTGAGACTCACACCGTCGACCCCAGGCCTCAGTTCCAAAAGCTGAAGCCCGACCTCCTCGAATAGGTAACGAAGTCCGTATGGCGTGTAATTCCACAAACTATTCGAATGATACGGTTCGAGACAAGAAGCCGAACCAATAAAGAAGCCACCCGGCCTCAACACGCGGCGCACGTCACGCAGCAAGTCCCTTGGGTGGCTAACGTGTTCCAGTACCTGTTTAGAATAAACTAGGTCAAATGTGTCAGAATCGAATGGTATATTTACTCCGTCAAACGAATAGAACTCTGCGTCATTTCGCCTTCTGGTCTTCACCTCCGGCGAATCTTCAATATCGAGTCCGACCCACTCAACCGAAGGATCAACACTTCGAAAGTAATCGACGCTCCGACCAGTTCCACAACCAAGATCGATGACGCGCCCGATCTTCTGTTGCTTTTCAAACAGCCACTTAAGATAGTACTCGGATGAAATCTGGCGGCTATGGTCGTTCGGAAGAAAGCGTGCTAGTAATTGGAGCATGTGAGTTCAACTCTTCCAGGATTTACGGCACGATCAAATCCCAGAATTGATTGATAAAGCCGCTCCATTCGGCTAGCGTTCTCAGACCATTCATAATTCTGGATGACGAACTTTCGACCAGCGGTTCCCATCCCTCGCCGGAGACCCTCGTTTTCGATTAAGGTGGAAATTGCTTCTGCGGCCGCTTCGGGATTTCGGCGAGGAACAACAAGACCAGTAATTCCGGCTTGGACCACTTCGCACATCCCTGGAACGTTCGAGATAACGACCGGTATCTCGCAGGCAGACGCCTCCACAACAGCAACGCCGAAACTCTCACTGTCCAAAATTGATAACGCCACAAATACAGAAAAGCTATTCAACAGCTGGGGCACTCTCTCATTTGGCACAAATCCTAGAAACTGGGTTAGCTCTTCCACGCCACATTCCCTTGCCAATCTTTGGAGTTTCCCTTTGAGAGATCCCTCGCCTGCAACTACTAGGCGCAATTTCTTTGAACCCTTGTATTTCTCTGACAATAAAGCGAAGCATCGTATGAGGTATTCAATTCCGTACTTCTCTTCAAGCCTTTTCACCGTCCCGATGACAAACTCATCTGGCTCAGATGCTTGGAGATTGCAAGGCATGAATTTGCTACAGTCGACTCCAAATGGAGTTAGCCTGATAAGGCCCTTGTAATATTGATGGGTGTGATCCGCCATGAATCTGCTTGTAGAACAAACATAATTAGCGCTTCCCAAATTCCTCTTGATCAGCACTCGATGCAATGGTGACTTGGTTGGAACATCGAAAACGTCTCTTCCCCACACAGAGAGAATGTAAGGATGAAACCGTGCTAGCCTCCCCAAAGTTCCGTAACCCGCGGCGTAGTGGGCATGAAGTAACGCCGGTTGAACCTCTGCGATAATGCGCTTCAGCTCATCGGTGACAGTGAAATAACGGAGACTAGACCGCCATCGCGTACTCAGCTTATGGACAACTACGTTCGGACTGATACCCCGAGCATCTTCAAAGGATACGACGTGCACCTCGCAACCTTTCGAGCTAAAGTGATTCGCCCACTTGGCCGTATGGGGATCACTGGCGTTCGCCAGATAACAGATTCTAGTAGACTTCAAGGCCCGCATACGCGGCTTGCAATTTTCCAATGACGAAACTCTGGATACTGTAGGATCTTCGGTTCTCACTTATGAATCACTCTTAGCGAAGCCCTGCCAGCAAGTCGAAATAGCACTTCTAAGTCACAACGTAACCAGGAAAGAAACCACCCTGCCGCAGCCCCAGCTGTAACACGGAGGTCCGAGGCGCTCAACGCCGACAGGAAGTGCGATCGGGATTGCTCCCACCGGCCTTCAAGCAGCCGCATACGTCCCAAGGCAAATTCTCTTGTGCATTCTACGGAGCGCCAACTCTCCTCGATCCTCGCAAGATCTGCCTCCGTCAGTGCAAAAGTAGGTTCCTTCATCAATTGCCGTCGGAAGTTTTGGGCGGCTTCTAACATTTCTTTCATAAAGCGCGCAGTCGCTGAGCTAGGATGCATCCTCCGGTACCCTACGACTTCAGACGTGTAATAAAACTTGCCCTGGGTGCTAAGCCGGATAAAAGTTGGGAAGTCCACGTAACCCTGGCGGGGAACGTACTGAAACCCACCGACGGCCTGCAATGCCGAACGCCGGATGACCACCGTCGACGCTGGAATCAGCGAATGTCCATAAAATGTGAGCATATGCGCGGCTGCCGCGGGAGGGGGATCATTAAAAAGGATTTTTCGCGGTAAGCTCCTACGAATTCGCGCGGTTCGACTGATCCTTTTCGCCTGCTTGCCGTCGGCATTGATTTCACGCATTTCTCCATAAGCCAGAACCACAGAAGGATCCGAAAAAGCATTCATCATATTGGCGAGCTTTTGTGGCGGCCAAGTATCATCTCCTTCGAGAATGGCGATTAGTTCACCTCGGGAAAGGCTAAGGGCATGATTGTACGTGTGTGCAAGAGCCTCAATTCCGGCATTATTTTGATGGTAATAGCGAATCCGTGGGTCAGCGTAACCCCGAACGATCTCGCCGGTCCTGTCCGTAGATCCGTCGTCGATGACTACTATCTCGTCAACTGGAACCGTTTGAGCCAGCGCGCTGTCGATTGCGCGCCAGATATACAATTTTCGATTGTAGGCAGGGATTACCGCGGAAACAGTCATGAAATCAGACCTCATTCTGACAAGCCCGTATCAGCCAAGATGGCGGTATAGCAGATTGCCCACCTGGATGCGCACGGGATCAGATGCGTAGGTAAAGATGCGTTTTGCCAACCGAAACGGCCAATTGTCAGAAGAAGCCTTTGTGGTCATTTTGGAGAGTCTTCGATAGGTAAGTGGAAAACGGATCGCTCCCAAACGCTCTTTGAACGTGATCAGGCCCTCATTGTCTAAGTCTGAACGTCCTAGATCCAACTCTTTCAGACCCTCCGCCTTGGCCTCGGTTATCGTCCGCCAAAACAAGAATGGTTTCCCACCGAGATTTCCAAAACTCATATCGGAACCACCGTACTTG
>Ga0137403_10004455_pt1 | contig 16525 bp, 19 predicted proteins | sample CZOMad2_1_16fung_FD_122057 | JGI IMG/M metagenome (GOLD analysis project Ga0137403, IMG submission 122057) | Vadose zone soil fungal communities from Angelo Coast Range Reserve, California, USA - CZOMad2_1_16fungal (Hybrid Assembly) | ecosystem: Environmental > Terrestrial > Soil > Vadose zone...
TAACAACCCATCTATTTTCTGTCTCACTGCGCAGCAGCAGGAACCTGTATCTCGGGACGAATTGAAGTCGCCGCCTCGGTCGTGCGAATTTCCGCACACGGTTCAGGCTTGACTGGCGGCATGAAGAGTCTGGCGCCGGCGGTGGACGCGCCGTAGGGTACACCCTTCAACACGCGTTCTTTACACCCTTTGCGTGTTTCTATTACTGAAACAGTATATCTGTCAATAAAAATAAATTTCGCTCGACTGTAAGCTAAAAATAGATGTTGTAGAGTCTCTAGATGGCAAAGCGAGCGCCTGTCCGACGACGTCCTCGCAAAGCCAAGCCTGGCACGATGGGCTTGACGCCGGCAGAGTGCCGGTTAGAACAACCAGAGGGTGCTGCCGCGGCAGCCGCGGCAGCTGTCGAGAAGGCTGGGGGCTGCGTGGTGGGCCTTTATAAGGAACCGCTTGGCGGTCATCAGACCTTGCTGTCGATTCTCCCGATCGACAAGCTCGAGCCTACGCCGTTTCAACGCGATCTCTCCGATGCTCACCACAAACGACTCGCCGACGTTATCGGTAAGACTGGGCGCTTTCTCGATCCCATCATCGCTGTCGTGGCGCCCGGTGGTGGTTTCTGGACTCCCAACGGCCGCCATCGCCTTGAGGCCTTGCGCCGCCTTGGGGCTAAGTCCATCACGGCGCTGGTAGTCCCAGAACGCGAGATAGCGTGGCAAATCCTGGCTCTGAACACGGAGAAAGCACATAACCTCAAGGAACGTTCACTGGAAGTCATACGAATCTACCGTGGCCTGGTCGACGAGGATGGCTCGCGACCCGAATCCGGGTTTGCCTTCTATCTCGATCAGGCCGCCCTTGTCACCCTGGGGGTGTGCTACGAGCGAGTCCCGCGCTTCGGTGGCGGTGCTTACCATCCAATCCTTCGGCGCCTTGAGACCTTTAGCGACGAGCCAGTGCGCTCCGTTCTTGAGGTTCATGAGAAGCGGGCCTCTATAGTGCTAGAGCTCGAGGAAAAAGTCGCCGCAGTGGTTAAGAAGCTGAAGGAACGCGGACTGGTGAGTCCGTACTTGCGTTCATTTGTGGTCGCGCGCATCAACCCCTTGCGGTGGATCAAAGGCGACGTCCCGCCTCTCGAAGATGTTCTGAAGACGATGCGCGAGCGTGTAGCGAAGTTCAACGTCGAGAAGATCAGGCCTCAGGATCTTGCCGGCGCCGCCGGTCCGCCCGACGAAGAGCCATAGGAGAGAAGACCGCGATGACTACCTCATCCATCAGAAAACATGCTGGCCCTGGACCAACGAGTGACCAGCCTCCGCTCCCTGAGCCCACGTTCGCCGAGCGTGCGCGCACATTACTGTATTTGGGCCGCATAGGTAGCCTCTCGACCCTGTCGCGAAAACAGCCAGGGTTCCCGTTCGGGTCCCTGATGCCTTACGGGTTGGACGATCACGGGCGTCCAATCTTCCTTATCAGCACAATGGCCATGCACACGCAGAACTTGCAGGCCGACCCCCGCGCCAGCTTGCTGGTCACCCAGGAGGGCACCGACGGCGAACCGCTCGGAGCATCGAGGGTCACACTAGTAGGAAATGTTCTACCGGCACCGGACACCGAGGTGGCCGAGGCACGCAAGCTCTACCTAGCGCGTCACGCCAATAGCAAGTATTGGGTAGATTTTGAAGACTTTTCCTTTTACCGAATGAACCTGGTGGACCTTTATTACGTGGGCGGCTTCGGAGTAATGGGCTGGGTATCGGCTTCCGAATATGACCGCGGCCAACCCGACCCCCTTGCTGACTCAATGGCAGAGATCATTCACCACATGAACACCGACCACAAGGATGCGCTAGTGCTGCTTGCCCAGACGTTTGCTCGCATTGAATCGCAGGAAGCAACGATGAAAGAGGTTGATCGCCTCGGCTTTCAGTTGCGCTTGAAAACCCAGGATGGTATGCGTAGTGCGCGCATCGCGTTCTTGCGCGAGGTAAGCAATCCGGCTGAGACTCGGAAAGTTTTAGTCGAAATGGTGCGACAGGCGCGATCGCAGGCTGAGTGAATTCCAAAGTTGGCGCGCGACCGGCACATATATGTGCAAGAGAGCCCAGGGAAACTGTGACTTTTTGATTGGAATAGTTGGCTGTCCTCCTTCTGATTGTGCTTCGGGTTATGGGCCCAACAGAATGAACGACAGTATTGCATTTCAACGACGTGACGCCGCCGGAAACGACACAAAGTCATTGAAAAGACAGGAAAACACAGTTATTGGACCGCAGTCGGACACCTCGTTTGTTCCGTCAGGCTCATTGCGCTAAGAGAGTTTGCGGGTAAATCTCAGAGATTTCGACGCCTCTGTTCAGCATGACATCAAGGTTGGCTTCGCGGACGTCCAGGGCCTCGTTCAGAGATCTCACGCAAATGCACCCGAATACTCAAAGCTGCTCCGTCCACTGACAAAGATGTGGATTGGCGTTCACGGCGTCGGTGTGGGTATGATTTCGAGGCTGAGAGACAGCATGCCCAAGCGACGGATGAGGTTAGACCCAGAGTTGGCAGCGGAAGCCAAGAGCATTGTCGCATTAGCGTTTCGCAACGGCCCCATCGAAGACGTTCACGCAGGAAAAGAGTGCACTGCTTGCCGAATACTCCCATATAACGCAAGCCGAGATGAAGAACATCATGAAACAGTCTGTGGACACGGACTACAAGTTGCTCTGGCTGAAACAGAATGACCCGGAGAAGTATGAGGCGACGCTAGAGTTGGGTAACCGGTATACGCGGTCTTGGGTTGAGCCGAAAGCGAACCTTGGCTAGTCTCCGGAGGTCTGCTGACCTGTCTGCTCAAGGGCTGGGAAACCGCTATTGCGCTCTTAATGCTGCCTCGGTTTTCGGCCAAGGGCTTGCGCCGTGAAAGCGTCCGTTGCGAAATCCGAATCCTCACCAATTCCCGTACGACTGAGGCTAACCTCCGTCGGGCGGTCCCGCAGCGCGCCAGCGAGATCCTGCGGCTTTTCGGCTTTTCGGCTTTTCGGCTTTTCGGCTCTAACACTCAACCACATTGACGGCGAGGCCGGCGAGAGACGTCTCTTGTACCACGTCTGTATGGCCCATCCGGTTTCGTACATGGTTTGAATCACCTGGTCCAGGGAGACCTTGTGGTCACCTTGACCGTTCAGGGGACATGCGTGCCGCATTGACCGCTTTCACCGCTCCAACAGCATTTCTCGATACAGGGAATCTGGACCAGCCCGCCGATTGGGTCGCAAGTCATGCCCAGATTGTGCTCCATAGCAATCTCAGCTGCATGTTCGACTTCCTCGTTGCTTCCACCGAGAGCCAGCGGCCATAGAGCAAGCCACTCCCTCTTCGCCTTGACAACCAACTTCTGCGCCTGAAATCGTCAGTTGCCTGCCGGCCAAATTTCGCCTTATGGATTGGCACTCGGTCTGAGCAGTTTTTGACGGTGCCCCGAGAGACTTGGAGAATAGCCAGGGAAATAGTTTTGGTTCGTCGTAGGCTCTTTCCCAGCTGGCGTGTGTGCCGCCTGGATATTCAGTGTAGAGCACTTCGGCACCGATTCGCTTCATTGCTTCGTACATCCGTCGAGATTCGGTGACCGGAACAATATCGTCGTCGGCACCATGAAAGATCCAGACAGGCGTCTTGCCGACCCGCTCGGCTGCCTCCGAGTAGCTTTTAGGCAAGTCTGGTGGTGTCAACTTTGCAAGCTCGGGATAGGCCTTTCGCGCCGCGGCGGGAGGGCGAATACCACCGCAAATCACTACAAGGGCTGCGAATCGACCGGGATATTTCTCCGCAAGATGCCACGCACCGAATCCTCCCATAGACAACCCTGTGAGATAAATGTGCTGAGCGTCCCCATGGAACTCTTTAGTCGCTTGTTCCAATGTGCTCATGGCAAGGTCGTCCATGGGCGCCAGCATCCACCAAAGATGTTTTGGACATTGCGGCATGACTACGATTGCCCGAATCGCGCTGCGGTTGGTGCGAATAGCCGTACCGATGCCTACGTCGGTTTGCAGCACGCCGTCGTCACCACGCTCGCCAGCGCCATGAAGTGCAAGTATGATTGGCCATTTCTGGTGGGGCGTCCAATCTTCCGGAACGAAGACCTGGTATTTGTAATTAACGGCTTGGAAGCTAATAGTGCGGTCGAGGAAGCCGGTCTCGTGTTTTTTTGCATCGGCCGGGACCGGGATCAGGAGCCCAAAAAACAGCAAAAGGGGCAATAATCTCGAAAAGACAGCCACAAATTCCCTCCGAGGTAAACTTTAGCATGTAATTTTTCGTAAAGCCTCGCGGTTTTCGCATTCGAGGATTGAATTCATGTGACGGTTGGCCATGAGATGGCGTCTAAGTGACGTGAGCAACGGACGCCGGCTGGAACTCGATGCGCTGCGAGGCTTGATGCTCGTCTGGATCGCACTGACCCATCTGCCCACTGCGGCAAGTTCGTGGGTAAATCAGCCCTTCGGCTTCGTGGGAGCGGCGGAGGGCTTCATTTTTCTTTCGGCGCTGTTCACCGGACGGATTTACTTCCGTATGGCGGAGCACGACGGCTATCCAGCGATGACACTAAAGTTGTGGGGACGCACGCTGCGCTTATATGGCTACCACGTACTCTTGCTAGCTTTCGCGTTTCTGGTGGCGGTGCCCATTGCCGCCCATGGAGATCGGCCTGGGCTTCACAATCTTCTCGATTTCTACTTCAACGCCGGCGCAAAGCAAGCTGTTACCGAAGCCGCTCTGCTCGTCTATCGGCCACCCTTGCTCGATATCCTGCCGATGTACATCATCTTTCTGATATTCACATCAGTGGCAATTTCGCTGGCGGGCAGGCTCGGATGGAAACCGATCTTGTGGACGTCTTTCGCTTTTTGGGGGCTCGCTCAATTCGGTTTTCGCAGCGCCGAACACACACTCATGATGCGATACATTCCTACGCGGATTCCACTGAACGAGATGGGGTCGTTCGACCTGTGGGCTTGGCAATTTCTCTGGTTTATAGGTGTGTGGATCGGCGTGCGTTGGGCCCAGGGAACCCTGTCGATTGAACCATGGGCCAGGCGAGCGGCTGTCCCGGCAGTGGTGATCGCTGGTTTTTGTTTCATAATTCGGCGGATGGTCGCGCACGGTCTAGAACTAAGAGGGTTCGAGTTTCTCTTTGATAAGTGGCATCTCGGGCCGCTACGTATGCTCGATTTCGCAGCGGTTGCAGCGTTGCTAATAGTCTCGCAACCGATAACAAAGCAGGCGGCGATACGGCCTCTGGTGCTGTTGGGTCAGTCTTCCCTGCAAGTCTTTTGCGTACATCTTTTGTTTTGCCTGGCAGGTCTCACGTTCCTGGGCAATGCGTCTATGCTGAGCGGATTGAAACAGATCGCACTGCTGAGCATGACGTTTACGGCTATGTTGATCACAGCGATGATGTTCTCAAAGAGTGAGGCTAAAAACGAACGTCAACAAAAACATAAGCCTCCGAGGGAGCAGATCCAGCATGTGTGGCACTGAGGCCTGCGAACGAGCCGAGTGCTACAGATTAGTACCGCGAAAAGCCGGTTCGGAAGTGATCTCCGCAGCTGGCATCGATTATCGGCGGATTACGGGCTACCTGACAATGTCGAATCCGGGTGGGATGCTTGCGTTGCTTCGATGGCACGACCGGCCACGCAGCAGAGAATCAAAACGCTGATAGAGCGAGGCCTTAGCAAACCCGGCGATGCAGAAAATCGCTTGGAGATTTCGTGGGACAGCTTACGCGCTGAGCATCTATAACGGCGCAGCCTCCGATGGGACACGGTGAAAAATCAGAATGTGGACGATCAAGCCGAAGCCGCTGGAGCGAGATCAATGAATACGGGATCGAAAGACAAAATCTTAAGCGGGGATAGCTCTCGACTTGCCACTGCCGAGCAGCGGTTAAGACAACTTGGCATCAAGCTTCCAGCGCCGCCTGAGCCGTTCGGCATCTACGCGGAAGCAGTCCAGACGGGCAACCTGCTCTTTCTCACCGGAATGCTTCCCACTGTAGGCCGCGAAGCGAAATTCATCGGGCGCATCGGCGCGGAACTCGACGTGGACACGGGACGCAAGGCCGCTTACCTGGCAGCGCTCAACGCCCTCGCTGTCGCGAGGCAACATTTGGGATCGCTCGACAAAGTTACCCGGATCGTCCGGCTCGGCGTGTTGGTGGCCACATCGGGAGATGTCCGGGAGCAGCCGAAAATCGCTGACGGCGCTTCAGAGTTGCTGCAGGACGTTTTCGGAAAAGACAAGAACCCTGGCCGACTGGTGTCCGGCGTGGCCAGCCTCCCGCTCGGCGTGTCGGTCGAGCTGGAGGTGATTTTTGAGGTTTCCGCGTAATGCCGCCCCGCTGGAATGAGAACCGGCTCACAGCGAAACTCGGGATCTGCTATCCCGTCATTCAAGGTCCGCTCAGCGGATTGTCATCACAACAATTGACGGCAGCGGTCTCCAACTTTGGCGGACTGGGATCGTTTGCTGCTGACATCCGCTCGGGCTCGCACTAGGACAACTGTCTTCCTTGCCTTAGCGGATGAGATTCCAGGGATAGATGCCGACATTGATTTTCATAATCATGTAGCTGAAGCCTCCGGTGTCAGGTTTGGGCTGGTGCGGGGTGTCGGGCGGAATGAGCAGCCAGTCGCCTGTCTTCACGTTGAAGGTCTGCGCGCCGACCACTGGTTGCCCCCGATATTCGCCCGGCACCGGTCCGTCCTTATCGATCAGGTTCTTCCGGTTCTCGATCTTACCGCCAACGATCATCTGACCGGAGCCGCCGGTGAAAACATAGAAGTCGTAGGCGCCGGCGTGCTGCTCGGCATCATCCCAAACACTGTTTACTTTGGTAAGACTGAGCACAGGCTGGTCGCGATGGGCGCGGTAGAGCATAAACATGGCGAAATTGCGGGTGCTCACGGAAACGGGTCCGCCGCCAAACGACTGGCTGCTTCCGCTGCCGGGCTGCGATGCGAGTTTTGCCGCCTTCTCCGCCATCTCCGTGTGCGCTTTATAGATGTCGGCAATGCTCCAATGCATGATGGGAGGCGCGTCAGGCGCAAGCTGCGGCTCGCTGGGATTGTTGAATCCGAACGGCATGATTTCAGGCTTGTTAGTTTGCGCCCCCGCCTGCTGGATCAATGACAAGTCATCGAAATGTCCGCTCAACACGGGTCGCGAGTCGGAGTTTGTGGCGTGGCCGGCAACGAACCCAAGCAGAGCTGCAGCAATGACGACTAGCGGAAATGACCGTTTCATATGACAACCCCCTTAATCGATGGAAGCGGTTCAGACTGGCCCTCGTCAAAACTCGACTGCAAATTCCAGATTATTTCTTCGGATCCGGTTTAGTTGCATCGAACCGAATCTCGTTCAGGAATTCCGTCTGATGCGGGAGTTCCGTCTTGCCGACCGGAAACCCGTTGCAGCTCAGAAGGTAAGCCAGGATATCGGACTTTTGCCGCCGATTCACGCGAGATGGCTTGTCCTGCGGCATGGTTCGCCGGATGCGCTCGAACAGATCGCCGAGAGGCAGGCCATTCCAGTTCGACAGGAACGTGTTGCCTGCCAGTGCAGGAGTTTCACCACTACCCTTAAGCGAATCGCCATGGCACGCTGAACAGGCATCGTGATAAAGCGGTTGGCCGCGCCGAGCCTGCTCGTCGGTATATACGCCATCCCACACTGAGCGCGTATCGGACGCAGCCACCGACTGCTGCGACTGGGCACGAGACGCCAGCGGGAGAGTGATCACGAGCACAACCAGCGCTAACCGAGCAGCGCTTCCGTTTCTCATCTCGCCGTCTCGCCTTTCCTTCTCGCTATTCCTCCGACGGGAGGGAAAACGCGATGTACTCTCCGGAATAATTGCCTCCGCTCACGGCGATCACGACGTACTGTTTGCCGTTGAACATATAAGTCATAGGCGAGCCACTCTCGGGCGCAGGCATGTAAACCGCGCCGACCTCCTTGCCGGTGGCCTTGTCATAGGCACGTAGCATTGCGCCCCGGGGATGCTCCGCTGTCGTTGTGACCACACCGTCGCCCGCTATGACCAGCGTTTTCGTGACCAGGGTCCCGACATTCCAGGTCTCCTGCCCGGTACGAGAGATGTTCACGCCTTTGAGCGCGGAGTTGTTCCGTATCAAGTCCGGCGTTTCGCCGTGCGGAATTTGCCACACGATTTCCCCTTTATCCAGGTTGATCGCGGATATCGTTCCGTATGGCGGCTTGATCAAAGGAAGGCCATCGATGGTTAAGGGGCTCCACTCATCAGCGCTTGCCGACTTCCCTGCAGGCTTAGGTGCATCGGCGCTGGAGTCGGTTCCGGCGGCATTGATCATCCGCGGCTTCTTGCCCGCCGTGCCATACACATAGTTCATGTCCGACAGTTCCTTCGGCGGCGGAACTAATCCAATTGGCTCAAGGCACGCGTTGCAAGCGTAGGCGTAAAGGATGTGCGTTTCCGGGTCGTATGAGCCGCCAGGCCAGTTCGTTCCGCCATCCGCGGTTCCCAACGTCAACGTTGCCAGTGGCCCCTCAGTCTTGCTGGCGACCGGAGGCGTAAACACCGGCCCTATGTGATATCTCGAGACGATCTTTTCTGCCTGTTCACGAAGTTCAGGCGTGAAGTCGATCAACTCGTCCATCGAGACGCCGTTTCGACTGTATGCCGGAGGCCTGCTGGGGATCGGCTGGGTTGGCGAATACCATTCACCCGGCACGCTGCCGGTTTCGACCGGCTTCTCCTCAATCGGCCAGACAGGCTTCCCTGTTACGCGATCGAAAACATATAGAAAACCCTGCTTGCTCGGTTGTGCGACGGCCTTCACCGGATGACCGTTGACGGTAATGTCGACGAGAATTGGCGCAGAGGAGATATCCATGTCCCAGAGCGGATGGTGCACCAACTGGAAGTGCCATCTAAGCTCACCGGTTTTCAGATCAATACAGACCAGGCTTTCTCCAAAAAGATTATTTCCCGGCCTGTGCCCGCCATAGAAGTCTCCTGTGGGAGATTCAACCGGCAAATAGACCAACCCTAGCTCTTCATCAACCGTGATCTGCGTCCACACTCCGGTGTTACCGGTGTATTCAGCCGATCCGTTCAACCAGGTGTCGTAGCCAAACTCACCCTTTTTGGGGATCGTGTGAAAAATCCACAGCCGTTTGCCGGTACGCACGTCAAAGCCGCGCACATAGCCTTTGTTGTTACGCATGCTCGAGGGGGTAAAGCCCTCGCGGAATGCTGCACCGACGATCACCGTGTTCCCCGCTACGATGGGCGCCGAATGTAGTCCGATTTCTCCCGTAATCAGGTCGGGAAAAATAGTCTGATCGTCATTTAGCTTCAGGTCCACAATCCCGTCCTCGCCGAATGATGGAACGGGAACTCCGGTTTTCGCGTCCAGACAGACCAGTCGGTACCCCTGAGTGATATAGAGAATCCGTTCTACCTTGCCGTCCGACCAGTACGCCAGCCCGCGGCCTGAAAGTTGCCTCGGCGCTGCGGCGCCGCGTTTACCCTCGCGCTCGCCATGCACCCAGAGCAATTCGCCGGTCGCAGCGTCAACCGCGATTGCGGCACGGCGCGACCCTGCCGTGCTGTAGAGCACTCCCTTGACCATGAGCGGCGTGCCTTCCAGTTTGTACTCCGGACGATTGCCGAACATATCGGTCTTCAGGCGCCAGACCACTTCGAGGTCATTGAAATTGGAGGCATTGATTTGATCAAAAGGCCGGTAGCGGGTACCGGCAAGATCAGCGGTGTAGGTAGGCCATTCTGTTTCCTTCGCGTGATACTGGCCGTAAGCTTGCAGCGGAATCCACGCCAGAACGGAAACAAGGAAGGGGAACAAGATCCGCCGCGCGTGGTGGTTCGGATTCGTCTTCCGTTCTGATTTGGCGCTAACCCCGGCCATGTTTGCCTCGGTCCAAATCAAGACAGCCAGTCTTAGCCGAGCTGCTTCATTTGTTGCAAAGCCGCCTGCATTTTCCCCTTCTGTTCGTCACTGGCATGCGTATGCGGGGGTCGCGGATACGTCTGCCTGGTGCCCATTTGCAGACTTAGGGCGTACTTCATGGTGCCAAAATGATAGCCGCCGGCAGGCTCCAGCAGTTTTATTGCGGCATCGAGCTTGGCTAAAGGCTCGTCCAGACTCTTGCCCGCGCGTTTCGCTGCGAACACTGCCGCAATCTGTCGCGTGAACAAATTGCCCTCCATAAGAATGGCACCCATGTCGTGGTCAAGCGCCGCCTTAAGGTTGGTCACGGTCCCCGTTCTCATATTCAGCGAGGAAAATTCATTCACAAAACGCTGGTAGTCCGGCACACTGTCGTCGGAATCCTTGATCCCGGCAAGATTGGGATATTTCTTCACACTGCGAAGCAACTCGATCGATATTGGCACGCCGCTGGTATCGGGGATGTGGTACAGGTTGATCGGAATTTTCACCTGCTCGAAGATCAGCGAAAAATATTCGGTTAGGCCTTCGAGGGGTGGATTCTTATAATAAAAAGGTGGGATGATCAACAGACCGTCGGCGCCGTTCTCTGCCGCATGCCGCGAAAGCTCTATCGTCTCCGGAAAATTCGAGGTGCCTGGAGACACAATGATGTTGAGTCCATTTCGATGCTTGAACGCTGTTTCTGCGACTTGCTTACGCTCGGCAACAGAAAATGACGGATATTCACCCGTCGTTCCGAGGACGACCACTCCGTCTGCGCCCGCCGCCTTGAAGTACGCCATCATCTCGGCGTAGACCGACTCATCGAATTTCAGGTTCTTGTCGCACGGTGTCAAAGCCGCGACCCAGAAGAGGCATTTGTTTTTGGCGGTACTTGAAGCCTGCATGGCGCCTGACCTGCCGCCTCTTGCTTCCACCATAGTTCCCGCTCCGACGATTCCGAGCGCCGCGGTCGCGCCCACACTGCCCAGGAACGTTCTTCGTGTTGTCTGCATGGCGTCCCCCGTACCGCCAACGAAGTCTAAGGCAGCCCGATGGAAAACGCAAAGCGCCATGATGGCGTACTGCAACGCCAAGGAGATTCCGCGAATGACACGTCGTCTCGTACGCCGAATGATATGATTCTACTGCGATTCCATCGCCCGAGACCTCCCGTGGATCAAGATAGTTCTTCACGGCGGCAGTTTGTCATCCGTTCGCTTTCTGGAATCGGTTCAGCGTGGTTGACACTCCATTGGCCAGCCATTCTCGCGGCCCGCGACCACGCACACGCGGCCGCGCAGGCGGATGCGCAGGTTGCACTTCAATTTTTGTCGCCCGAGCAGGCCATCGAAATTGAGGCGGCCGCTGCCCAGATTATCCCTTCCGACGAAACCCCAGGCGCCCGCGAAGCCAGAGTTGTCTACTTTATCGATCGAGCTCTGGTCACTTTTGAAGGTGACAAGCAGCCTGCTTACACGCGGGGATTAAAGGACCTCGAGAACAGAACAAAATCTCTTTTTCCGCAGGCCGGAAAGTTTTCGAGCCTGTCGCGAGTCCAGCAGGTGCAGCTTCTTGAGACAATCGAGATGACTGAGTTTTTCGAATTGCTGCGGGTGCACACCATCATTGGATTTCTTGCGCGGCCCGAGTACGGCGGGAACCACGGCGAAGTGGGATGGAAGCTGATCGGGTTTGAGAATAAAGGGGTCTACTCTCCCCCCTTCGGCTACTACGACACGGAAACCGTAAAAGGGAAATAGCCAAGCCTAGGAGTCAAAGGATGACCCGATTCGAAACCGCAACGCCCGTCGACTTTGTCGTCATCGGGGCGGGCGCCGCGGGAGGCGTGGTTGCGAAAGAACTTTCAACCGCCGGTTTTAAGGTGGTGGTACTGGAGCAAGGGCCCTACCTGCGAGCCGAAGATTTCGAACACGATGAACTCAAGAAGAAGCGGATCTGGTCTCCCCCCTACATTGGTCAAGACGTCCTGACCAATGATCACTCGTTGCAACCGAATACCTTCCGCAAGACCGCGAAAGACAAGGCTGTGCTGGCGCCCGCCGTGCAGTATGGAAGATGCGTCGGGGGAGGGTCGGTTCACTTCACCGCCAACTATTGGCGCTTCCACGAGATTGACTTCATCGAACGCAGTCGCTGGGGTCCGATCGAAGGAACCGGCTTTGCCGACTGGCCCATCACCTACGCAGACCTGGAGCCTTACTATACAAAGGCGGAATGGGATCTGGGCATTTCCGGCTTGGCAGGCGCGAGTCCATTCGATCCTCCGCGTTCCAAGCCCTATCCCTTGCCGCCCTTGCCGGTGAAATCCTCCGGAGTGTTGATGGACCGGGGTGCGCAAAAACTCGGATGGCACTCATTCCCGGCGCCGCTGGCCATCCTGTCTCAGCCTTATCGAGGGCGGGAGGCATGCCACCACTGCGGTTACTGTATCTTCTTCGGCTGTGAGTGGGGCGCGAAGTCCAGTACGCTGGCCAGCGTAATCCCGATGGCCGAGGAAACCGGACGCTGTGAAGTCCGAACTGGTTGTTATGTTCGCAAGATCTCGACTGACAAAGGCGGGCGGGTTGATGGAGCGGTCTACTTCGATTCCCAGCGTCAGGAACAATTTCAGAAAGCAAAGGCGGTGGTCCTTTGCGCCAACGGTGCGGAAACTCCCCGTTTGCTGTTGCTCTCGAAGTCCAACCTGTTTCCCGATGGGCTGGCCAACTCGAATGGACTCGTAGGCAAATATCTGATGTTTGATTGCGATTCCGGAGCGAGTGGCATCTTCGAGCATTCTCTGAACGAGTACAAGAGCGTGGTTGTGACTCGGGTCATCCACGATTTCTACGACTCCGATCCGAAGCGCGGTTTTTACGGTGGTGGAGGGATGGACGCTCGCCTGGAGGCCTATCCTGTTGAGTACGCATTGTTCAGCATGCCGCCCGGCACACCGAAATGGGGAGCGGGCTTCAAGCGTTCATTGCAAGAACACTACAACCGGCAGCTGATGATTCTGACTCATCTCACCACCTTGCCACTTGAGTCCAACACCATCACGCTCGATCCGGAAGTCAAGGACGCCTGGGGCCTGCCCGCTATGCGTGTGACTTACAAGAATCATCCCGACGACTTGAAGAACATGGCGTTCTTCAGCGACCGGGCACTTGAACTACTCGACGCGGCGGGAGCACAGAAGAAGTGGGCAATCGAACCGCAGGAGAGCACGGCTTCCGTGCACCTGATGGGCACCTGCCGCATGGGCAACGATCCGAAAACGTCGGTGGTGGACAAATACCACCGTGCCCACGATGTCCCGAACCTTTTCATCGTGGATGGCAGCAGTTTCGTGACCAGCGGGCGGAACCAGCCGACCTGCACCATCCAGGCCCTCGCCTATCGCGCTTCCGATTACATTGCACGCATGGCAAAAAGCGGAGTCATTGGATAGCTCTTCGCACAATCGTGCAGGACTTTCCGGGTAAGGTCACGCGCTACCGAATCGCACTCGAACAGCAAGCGTACGACCTGTCAACGATTAACCTGAGATTGGCTGACGGCAGAGGAGGGTTGTTCGGCGACGGCGTCAGCTATGCCTACGTTACAAGCCTGATGGGGACACGATTAACAGGAGACCCGCGGGATGTGGCGCTCAGAGACGCACTCTACTCTGCTATTCCCGGTTTGCCAGGCGCCGTCGAAAGACGAGTTGATAGCGACTGAATGCGAGAGTTCATGAAGCACCTAGGAAAGACACGACCGTTCTGTTAGCCCGACGGAGGGTGTAGGAATATTTGCGGCTTGCCACCTAGCAGCAAGACTTCGCCTTCATTCCATCAATTCCTTCTTTGGAAATGATGGGAACCATGATCAACGCGGCAATGGGGTCTGCCCACCACCACCCTAGTGCAGCGTTCAGAAGAAGACCCGCCAGCAAAATGACGGACAAGTAGACACAGAAATCGGTCTGCTTAGCGTCCGCACGCATCGCGGCACTCGCCAGTGCGTTGCCCACTTTCTTTTTTGCGCGAGATAGGAGCGGCATCACGATGAGAGAAACGCACGCCAAGGCTATGCCGGGGATACAGTGTTCTGGCTGTTTTCTGCTTAACAGATCGGAGGCCGATTCGTATGCGACGTACACGGCGAGAGCGAGGAAGCAAACGCCCACAATCCTGAGACTAAGTTTCTCGTTCCGCTCCCGCTTTTCCTCGTCGGCATCCACCGACATCCTCCAAAGCAAGGTGCTCCCCGACGTGACCTCAATGAAGCTATCAATTCCGAAACCCACGAGCGAGACGCTACCTGCCATCGCTCCGAAGATAACCGCCACGAGCCCTTCGATGGTATTCCACGCGATGGTGAAGTATTCGAGTTGCCTTCCACGTCTCGCAAATGCCTGACGGTTTAGCGCAAGTTCCGCCATGACGGCATAGTAGCAAATCTGACTGCTTCAAGTTCGCGCAGCTACCATCTCTTTATTCTCCACTTGAGGCTGCAACATGCCACGTCGCAACGCTCGCTCCTTCATCATCACGAAAAAAACCGGAACCAGAATCAGCACGTGAATCGTTGACGTAATCATTCCTCCAACCATGGGAGCGGCAATGGGCTTCATCACATCCAAACCGATGCCCTTCGCCCAAAGGATCGGAATCAAGCTGGCCAGAACAGCACAGACTGTCATGAGCTTTGGCCGAAGCCGCTGCACGGCACCCTCTATGGCAGCCTCCTCAATATCGGCATTCGAAAGTGGACGACCTGAAGTCAGCCGTTTGTCGAGTGTTTCGTGCAGATACACGACCATCACGACGCCTGTCTCCACCGCGATGCCAAAGAGCGCGATATACCCGACCCACACAGCGACGCTGAAGTTGTAGCCAAGCAGCCACTGCAGGATCAGCCTCCGGTCATCGCATAGAACGTAGGGAAAATGAGGACCATCGCCTCGGTCAGAGAGTGAGAGACAATGTACAGTAGCAGAAAGATCACGAAGAACACGACGGGCGAAATGATCTTGAGCCGCTCCTTTGCCCGGAGCTGAAATTCGTATTCGCCCGACCACTGGTAGAACGCACGAAGCAACGAAATACCGGCACACCCGAAGAGACTTCGGGATAAAGCAATGGATCGCATCTTTCCTCCACATCACAAACACGAGTTTTGGAGGCGCACAAACGTGCGAACGCACGAGTGCGCTAATGCTTGGAAGGAAGAGGATCAGATTCGCAGAACGGAAATGGCGACCGGAGGAGAGCCTGGCGGCCCGTGCATATCAGAAGCCCATACTGCCGGGGCAAATTCCACTAAAGGCATCGCCACAGAAATCTGCGGCAAAACATGCGCAAGAACCAGAATCGCATGTGCGGAGTTGAAGTCCGAAGATGATTTGATCGCCGGCAGGTGATCCGGCATTGCAACGGTCTTGCAGCAAGAATGAGATTGCAACATCTTTCCTTTGCCGCAAGCCTGCGCCATCCGTTTGCAGCAATCGCGCTCCGCCGCCGTCATCGCGTTGGCCTGGATCGTGCACGCCATGATCGGAGTCGCAAACAACAGCAGCGACAGGAGCGAGACACCGACTTTGCCAACCGGTTTCATGTACTGGAACCGAGTATAGAGACAGTACTCTTTAGGCGCAAGACTCACCGGATTGTTACAGCCATTGTTTCGCGAGAACGCGTATTTTGTGGGCAATATTTGTGGGCTGGGAACGCTCGAAGAACCGAAGCCAGTCCCATCGAATGTGCACGTTCGCATTTGATTTGAAAGGATCGACACCATCCGGGTTCAACTAAACAGTATTTTCAATGACTTAGGACGCACGGACGTCACCGTATGTCATTGATGATCACCCCAGGAAGAATATTGTGGGCATATTTGTGGGCTGCCTCAGCTAACGCAGGCGTCGAACCCTAACGCAAGAAGTCGCCATCAAACAAGCTCTTGATTGCTGGTGCACACCTAAGTATTGGTTCTGCCGATGTTGTCATTGCGCCGCTGCCTCCGGGCTTTGCAACGTCTCGCCCGCTCAGTGCGTGAATCCAGGATCGCAGTAGGGTGCAAGGGGCAAATCCCATCTACAGCTGATTTCTGTACTGTTCCAACGCGATACGAACGAGTTGGCTCCGTGTGCGCACTTCAGTTTTCGCAAACAGTTGCTGGAGAGTATTCTTGACCACACTCTCTGAGACACCCAATCGTGACGCTATTTCTTTGTTGGTCAGGCCCTGAACGAGGAAGCGGAGTACCTCCGATTCTCGATTGCTCAAGTTGGGACTCTCTTGGTTACTGGTCGCAGCCGCGGTCGACTCTGCGTTGCTACTCCGTTCTTCGGTGACGTCCGCGATGATTGCCGCTACTTTGGGGGCGGCGCCTTCCTTGTAACTGGAGAACCACACCTCCGCCAGAAACGACTCTCCATTGCCTCGATGCCCGCGGCATTGCATCGATGTCCTGAACTGCGGCCCGTCTTCCCAGCGCAGTGCGTGATGAAGTTCAGGCAGAAATGCGGCGATCGGCTGGCCAATTAGATT
>Ga0137403_10004457_pt1 | contig 16521 bp, 12 predicted proteins | sample CZOMad2_1_16fung_FD_122057 | JGI IMG/M metagenome (GOLD analysis project Ga0137403, IMG submission 122057) | Vadose zone soil fungal communities from Angelo Coast Range Reserve, California, USA - CZOMad2_1_16fungal (Hybrid Assembly) | ecosystem: Environmental > Terrestrial > Soil > Vadose zone...
CCGAGGATCAGATAGACGACGACGAGCGCCGCCCCGATCAAATAGGGCTGCGTCGATAGCGACGCCTGGAAGGCCTGGGCGGCACCCTGGAATGTGCCGACCAGCGACACCGGCTTGCCGAGTTCTCGCTCGGCCCGCTGGATCGCGTCGACCGCCTGGCCGAGCGCGGTTCCCGGGCTGAGATTGAAGGACAGCGTCACCGCCGGAAACTGGCCCTGGTGGCTGATGGAGAGGGAATTGGTCTTGTCGGTGTCGAACGTGACGAGGACACTGAGCGGCACCTGCTGGCCGGTCACCGGGGACTTGACGTAGATCGCGTCGAGCGAGGCGGGATCCGCCTGGAAGCCCGGATCGACCTCGAGGACGACGTGATACTGGCTGAGCTGGGTGAAATACTGCGCCACCTGCCGCTGGCCGAAGGCATCGTAGAGCGTGTCGTCGATCACCTGCGGTTCGATGCCGAAGCGCGCGGCGGTGTCGCGGTCGATGGTCACCGACACCGAGGGGGCGCTGGTCTGCTGGTCGCTGGCCACGTCCTGCAGTTCCGGCAATGACTTGAACTTGTCGAGCACGCGCGGCGCCCACTGATTCAACTCGTCCAAGTTGGCATCCTGCAGGGTGTACTGATACTGCGTGCGGCTGAGCCGACCGCCGACATTGATGTCCTGCGAGGCCTGCAGGAAGAGCGCCACGCCCTCGACCTTCGCCAGCTGCGGCCGCAGGCGGTTGATGATCTCGTCGGCGCTCGCCTGCCGCTGGTTGTGCGGCTTCAGCGTGATGAAGAAGCGGCCGGTATTCTCCCCCGGAGAACCGCCGCTCGGGCCGACCGACGAGGCAAAGCTGGCGATATCCGGATCCCTGGCGATGACCGCGGCGAGCGACTGCTGCTTCTCCGTCATGCCGGCGAACGAGATGTCCTGCGCGGCCTCGGAGATGCCGGTGATCAAGCCGGTATCCTGCTGCGGAAAGAAGCCTTTGGGGATCGCGATATACAGAAACGTGGTGGCGCCGATCGTCAGCAGCAGCAGGCCGAGCATGAGCGGCTGGTGGCGGAACACCCATTTGAGGCCGCGATCGTATTGGCTGAGCAGCCAGTCGAAGAAGGCTTCGGCGACCCGATAGAGCCGGCCATGGCGGGCCTGGTGACGGTCGCGCAGGAAGCGCGCGCACATCATCGGCGTCATCGTCAACGACACGAAGGCGGACACCATGATCGCCATGGTCACGGTGACCGCGAATTCGCGGAACAGCCGGCCAACGACGCCGCCCATCAGCAGGAGCGGGATGAACACGGCGACGAGCGAAAAGCTGATCGACAGGATGGTGAAGCCGATCTCGGCCGAGCCCTTCAGCGCCGCCTCGAGCGGCTTCATGCCCGCCTCGACGTGCCGCATGATGTTCTCGATCATGACGATGGCGTCGTCGACGACGAAGCCGACGGCGATGGTGAGCCCCATCAACGACAGATTGTCGAGACTGTAGCCGACGAGGTACATGAGCCCAGCGGTGCCGAGCAGCGCCAACGGCACGGTGGCGCCGGGAATGGCAGTCGCCCAGAACTGCCGCAGGAACAGGAAGATCACCATCACGACCAGGCTGATGGTGATGGCCATGGTGACCTGCACGTCGCTGACGGAGGCGCGGATCGTCTGCGTGCGGTCGGAGATGACGGAAACGTTGATGCCGGGCGGAATCGCCGCCTGCAGCCGGGGGAGGGTCGCCTTAACCCGATCCACCGTCTCGATGACGTTGGCGCCCGGTTGCTTGAAGACGATCAGCAGGATCCCCCGCCGGCCGTTCTGCCAGGCCGCGAGCTTGGCGTTCTCCGGTCCGCTGACGGCCTGGCCGATGTCGCGGATGCGCACGGGCGCGCTATTGCGGTAGACAACGATGATGTCGTTGTAGGCATCGGCCTGGAGCAGCTGGTCATTGGCGTAGATCGTGAAGCTCTGCCGCGGACCATCGAAGCTGCCCTTGGGGGCGTTCACCGTGGCCGTGCCGAGTGCCGTGCGGACGTCCTCCAGGGAGACGCCGAGCGCGGCGATCTTGGCCGGATCGATCTGCACGCGCACGGCCGGCTTCTGCTCGCCGCCGATGTTGACCTGTGCGATGCCGGGAATCTGCGACATCTGCTGGGCGAGGATCGTGTCGGCGGCATCGTCCACCGCGGTCAGCGGGAGGCTGTCCGACTGCACGGCCAGGATCATGATCGGCGAGTCCGCCGGATTGACCTTGCGGTAGGTCGGCGGGTTTGGCAGGTCCTGCGGGAGCTGGCCGCCGGCCGCGTTGATCGCGGCCTGCACGTCCTGGGCCGCCGCGTCGATGTTGCGGTTGAGGTCGAACTGAATGGTGACCGACGTGGTGCCGAGACCGCTGGTCGAGGTCATCTGGCTGACGCCGGAGATCTGCGCGAACTGTCGCTCGAGCGGGGTTGCCACTGCCGAGGCCATCGTTTCCGGGTTGGCGCCGGGGAGCGAAGCCGAGACCTGGATGGTCGGAAAGTCGACCTGCGGCAGCGGCGCTACCGGGAGGAGGGGATAGCTGACGAGGCCGGCGAAGAGGATGCCCGCCATCAACAGCGACGTGGCGATCGGCCGTTCGATGAAGGGCTTGGAGATGTTCACGCCGTCGTTTCCGTCAGGACTGTTTCGCAGCGATGCCGGCAGCCGGTTTGGCGTCGACGCGGGCGCCGGGCCGCAGCTTGTATTGCCCGTCGACGACCACGCGCTCGCCGGCGCTGAGGCCGGTATCGATCAGGGCAATGCCGTCGCGCAGCTGCGCCACGGCGATCGGCCGCAACTCGACGGTGGAATCCGGCTTGATGACGTAGGCATAGGTACCTTGCGGCCCGCGCTGCACGACAGCGGCCGGCACGGTGATGCCGTCATGGCGAACCGCCAGATAGAGCCGCGCATTGACGAACTGTCCGGGCCACAGCGCATGGTCCTTGTTGGGAAAGGTCGCCTTCAGGCGGATCGTCCCGGTGGTCTGGTCGATCTGGTTGTCGATGAGCGCGAGCGTGCCATCGCCGAGCTCGGACTTGTTGTCGCGACTGAAGGCGAGGACCTTGAGCGGGCCCTTGGCCATCGCGCGCGCCACATCTGGCAACGCATCTTCGGGCAAGGTGAAGACGAGCGAGATCGGCTCGATCTGCGCCAGGACGACGAGCCCGGTCTGGTCGGTGGCGTGGACGATGTTGCCTTGATCCACGAGACGCATGCCGGTGCGACCGGAAATCGGGGCGGTGATCGTGGTGTAGCCGAGCTGGACGTTGGCGTTGTCGATCGCGGCCTGGTCGGCCTGGATGTTGGCCTCGAGTTGGGCGACGAGTGCCTTCTGCGTGTCCACGCTCTGCCCGGTCGCCGCGCCGCGCTTCTCCAGATTTGAGAATCGCTGCAGGTCGAGCTTGGCATCGGCGAGCTGGGCCTCGTGACTTGCCTTCTGGGCCGCGGCCTGCTCGAGTTGGGCCTGGAGCGGCCGCGGATCGATCTGCGCCAGGAGGTCGCCGGCTTTGACATCCTGGCCCTCGGTGAAGGCGACTTTGTCGAGTTGGCCGTCGATGCGGGTCCGGATGGTCACGGTGTTGAAGGCCTGCACCGCGCCAATGCCCGTCAGATAGATCGGCACATCCTGCGACAGGACGGCGTCGGCCACGACCGGCACGGCCGGATCGCTTGCCGTCATTGCGGCCGCAGCCGTCGGGTCGCGCATCATATGCCACGCGAGACCGGCGGCCCCGGCCGCCACGAGCATGACGATCGCACCAAGAGCCCGAAGCTTCATCATTTCACTCCGTGTGCGCCGCATGCCGGCATGAAGGCAAGATGGCCGTCACGTGGAATCGCCGCAATGATCGAGGAATTGCGATGGGAGTCCGCCTTCAGTTGACGCAATTGGGAATTTGCAGGCCGGGATTCAACGCGACGAAGCGCGCAATCCGTCGTCATGCCCGACGACACCGACCGACAACGCGACAATCGATGCGCGCGCGCCAAGGAGCGTCACAGCCGGCACTCACCTGCGGCATCACGCCGCAGAATTGCCATGATTGCGATCTGAGTCTATTTCTGATTCCGCAGTGATTCGCGGAAAAGACGCATTAGATGAGGAGAACAGGATGATGTCAGTTGCTCGAAGGATTCTCTCGGGTGCCCTGCTGCTGTTGGTGGTCGGATGCGCCGAGCCCGTGCCGGCACCGACAGAGCAGCAGGCGTTGGTCGATGAGGCCCGCATCACCTTCGACAAGCTGATCACCCATCCCGATTTCGGCGAGCTGCCTGATTTCGTGAAGCGCTCGAAGGCAGTCATGATCTTTCCCTCGCTGGTGAAGGGTGGCGTCGTGATCGGCGGCGAGGGCGGCGACGGCGTGCTGGTCGTGCGCGATCCCAGCCGCGGCTGGAGCGATCCGGCCTTCTACACGATCGCGGCCGGCAGCCTCGGCCTGCAGCTCGGCGGCCAAGTCTCGGAGTCCGTGTTCACCGTCATGAATGACCGCGCGCTCAACGCCCTCATCGACAACCAGTTCAAGTTCGGCGGCGACATCAGCGTCGCGGCCGGCCCGTCGGGCAAGCGCACGGGCAGCTCGGCGACCACGAACTTCGGCTCCGATGTCTATTCCTTCGCCTTCACCGAGGGGCTGTTCGGTGGTGTGTCGTTCGAGGGCGCGGGCGTGCTCAAGCGCGATTCCTGGAACACGGCCTACTACGGCGAGGGCGCCACGCCCTACGCCATTCTGATCCAGCACAAGTTCAGCAATCCGAATTCGCGCACGCTGCTGAGCGCCCTCGAACCCTACTGATCCGTCGACGCGCGTGGAGACGACGCCCCGCTTCCGGTTCCTGCCGCAGACTCCGATCGCGCGGGGCATCGCGCTCGTCTGCCTGCTGCTTGCCGTCGCGATCGTCGGCGTCGGGTTGTGGCGCGGCCTGCTGTCGGAAGCGGTGCCGACCATCGGCGGCCCCTTCGCGCTCACCGACCAGTTCGGCAAGCCGCGCACCGACGCCGAATTTCGCGGCCAGTACATGCTCGTGTTCTTCGGCTTCACCAACTGCCCGGACATCTGCCCGATCGAACTGCAGACCATCAGCGATGCCCTCGACCGGCTCGACGCGAAACAGTCGGCCAAGGTCACGCCGATCTTCATCACCGTCGACCCGGCGCGCGACACGCCCGACGTGCTGCGCGCCTACGTGGCCAATTTCCATCCGCGGCTGGTCGCACTCACCGGCAGCGCCGAGGCCATCGGGACGGTCGCCCAGTCCTATCGCGTCTTCTACGCCAAGGCGACCGGCGCCAACGCGCCGAGCGATCCCGCCGCCTACATCCTGGACCACAGCGCCGTGGTCTACCTGATGGGGCCGACGGGCGAGTATGTCGCCCATTTCGGTCCGGGCACCACGGCCGAGGCCATGGCCGAGGATCTGCGCGATCGGCTGTGAATCTTCGGCCATCCGGTGTCTAATGGCGCCGATGGACGATCCGCCGTTCTGGAAGACCAAGCGCCTCGCCGAAATGACGCCGGCCGAGTGGGAGTCGCTTTGCGACGGCTGCGGCAAATGCTGCCTGATGAAGCTGGAATACGAGGACACCGGCCAGATCGACTGGACCAACGTCGCCTGCCATCAGCTCGACCACCAGAGCTGCCGGTGCAAGGCCTATGCCCTGCGCCAGGTGCTGGTCGAGGACTGCGTCTCGCTGACGCCCGACAATATCAACGAGATCAAATGGCTGCCCGCCACCTGCGGCTACCGCCTGATCAACGAGGGCCGCGACCTCTATTGGTGGCATCCGCTGATCTCCGGCGACCCCGACACGGTGCATGAGGCCGGGATTTCCGTCCGCGGCCGCGTCGTCGCCGAGGACCATTCGGGGGAGTTGGAAGACCACATCGTCCGCTGGGTCAACCGCCTGCCGGCTGCGGCCAAGAAACGGCGCTGATTTCAACGACTTGCGTCGCGCAAGCATCGGATAGCGGCGACGTTCGTCCTGCCCTACATAACCGGGCAATCGCTTAGTATGGAAAGGACGGGCATCATGTTTCAGGCAGCAACCGAAAGCCGACCCGAAATGGCGACGGCACGCACGACCAAGACCGACCGCCGCATCGCCGCGGTCGAGCGCGCCTGCCGCTACATCGAGGCGCGCGTCGACGGCATGGAGGGCGATATCGCCAGCGACGAGCAGGGCGTCGTCACGCTCGCCGAGCTCGGCGCCCACTGCGGCATGAGCCCGTGGCACCTGCAGCGGCTGTTCACGCGCGCCATGGGCGTCAGCCCGCGCCAGTATGCCGACGCCCGCCGGCTGAAGCGCTTCAAGGCCGGTCTCCAGCAGGGCGAGGGCGTGGCCGCGGCCACCTACGACGCCGGCTATGGCTCCTCCAGCCGGGTCTATGAGCGGGCGGCCGCGGCGCTCGGCATGACGCCGGCGACCTACGCCAAGGGCGGACGCGGGGCGCGCATCCGCTATGCCCTGACGGCGACGCCGCTTGGCCAGCTGCTGGTGGCGGCAACCGACCGCGGCATCTGTTTCATCAGCCTGGGCGCCCGGCGCGAGGAACTGGAGCAGAGATTGCGCCGGGAGTTCCCGGCCGCCGAGGGTATCGAACTCTGCGAGCCTGTGTTGCACTCGGCCGTGCGAGCGATCGTCGATTTCATCGCCGGCCGCGAGCCGCATATCAACCTGCCGCTCGATATCCGCTGGACTGCCTTCCAACGCCGGGTATGGGAAGAATTGCGGCGCATCCCGCTCGGCGAGACCCGCAGCTACGGCGAGATCGCCCGCGCCCTCGGCCAACCCAATGCCCAGCGCGCGGTCGGGCACGCCTGCGCCACCAATCCCGTGCCGCTCATCGTGCCCTGCCACCGCGTCGTCCGCGGCGACGGCGATCTCGGCGGCTATCGCCTGGGTCCGGAGCGCAAGCGCAAGCTGTTGGAGCGCGAGGGCGCCCGGAAATAAGGATGTGCGAAAACGAAAGGGAGGGCGTTTAGCCCTCCCTTCCGCACACAGTGGTGACCCAATCAACGTACGACGATCAAAACCTTTTCCATCCTTTGAGCACCGGTGCCGACCCTGAATCCGCACCTATACTCGACGCCGGATGGCGTGTCCCTCTCGTCTCGCCGGCTTCTGCCGGCCTCCCATCGTCGGATCGTCGCGCTCAGGCCCCCTATGCCAACAAGGAACGCGGCCGGTCCAACCCCCAATGGGATCGATGTGAATCTAGGCGTATGGTTAAAAGCGTCAACGAAACTGGCGCTCTGAGAGAGATTTTTCCGGTGATTGTGGCAGAAATACCACAAGGCGTGGCCGCCGCTGCTCTGCGAATTTGATCTCATGCCGTCTTGTCCGCCGCCTGTAAGAAGGCTAATGAATCGTGTATGCCGCACCGTCGCCCACCGCGCTCCCGCTCTCAGCCCGCTCCCTCGGTCGGCAGGAAAATCTTTTCCTATCAGGGCGTTGCGAATGACCACCGGGAGCATCCGCGGGGCCGGCGCCAGATCTTGACGATGGCCGACCGGCGTGTGCCGCTGATCTACCAGACCAACAAGCGCGCGCGCCGGATCATCCTGCGCTTCGACCACGGCGAGGGCCGCATCGTGGTGGTGCTGCCGCGCCGGGCGACCCTCGAAGAGGGCCGTCGATTCGCGCTCCTGAACCGGGGCTGGATCCGCGACCGTCTCGATCTGCTGCCCGAGCCGGTGCCGTTCCGCTCCGGCCGCTCGATTCCCTTCCTGGGCGTCATGCACCGCATCCGCCACCAGCCGCAAGCCCGCGGCGTGGTCTGGCAGGAGAATGGCGAGATCCAGGTCGCCGGCCGCGCCGAGCATCTGTCGCGCCGCGTCGAGGATTGGCTGCGGCGCGAGGCCCGCCGCGAGATCGAGCGGCGCGCCCACGCCAAGGCCGAACTGATCGGCAAGCGCATCGCCGCCATCACCATCCGCGACCCCAAGAGCCGCTGGGGCAGCTGCTCGCCGCGCGGCCAGCTCTCGTTCTCCTGGCGCCTGATCCTGGCCCCGCGCCAGATCCTCGATTACGTGGTCGCCCACGAGGTCGCGCACCTCAAGGAATTGAATCACGGCCCGCGCTTCTGGAAGCTGACCGCCGAACTCACGCGCGACGCCGACGGCGCCCGCGCCTGGCTCAACCAGCACGGACCGTCGCTGCACCGCTACGGGCTGGAGCCGGTCTGATCCTCACTTTCTGATGGGCACATCGGGCACCCAGACGTAGCCGTCGGGGTCGACGATATAGGCCTCGCGCAGGCCGTGCGGCTTGTCGGCCGGCGCCTGCAGCACGGTGTAGTCGAGCTTGTGCGCCGCCGACGCCGTCGCATCGGGATCGAGGCCGTGCAGCCGCAATTCGACGCCGACGCCGCGCAGCGCATTGTCGCCGGTCAGCGCCAGCAGCGGATGGTCGCCGTAGGTGTGGTCGGCATGCAGCATCCATTCGACCGTGCCGCCCGGCAGGGCGCGCCGCAGCACCGCGAAATCGGTATCGCTGTAGACGACGGTGGCGCCCAGCACGTCGCGCTGGAAGGCGATCGCCTTCGCCACGCTGCGCACCAGCAGATTGAACGAAAATCCGCCGAGCGAGCGGCCATACTCGTCGGCCGGCATCCACGGCATCTGATGCGGTTCGCGCTTGCTGACCATATATTTCCCTCCTGCGGCTCGTGTCTCTTATAGAAGATTGAACCGCAGAGGCACAGAGACGCGGAGAAGAAATGAAACCGCCGATGGAACGCGAATAGCCTCCTTGGCGCGCTCTTCGCGCGCCGATCACCTTATCGGCGTTCATCCCTTCTGATCGGCGTTCATCTGCGTTCCCCCTTCTTCTCCGCGCCTCTGCGTCTCTGCGGTTCGCTTTCCTATCGGCGGCCATGCGCAATCGCGGGGTGACAAGCAGGGACGGCGATGGCATTGGAGCCTCCCGATGCGCCCGCCCAACAGCTTTCCCGTCACCGTCCTGCTCACCGCGCTGGTCGCCCTCGGGCCGATATCGACCGATCTCTATCTGCCGTCCTTGCCGAGCCTGGCGCGCTACTTCGCTGTCGGCGTCGACGACATCCAGATGACGCTCTCCGTCTTCCTCGTCGGGTTGGCGACGGCGCAGCTCGTCTACGGCCCGCTGTCCGACCGCTTCGGCCGCCGTCCCGTGCTGCTGGTCGGCCTTGCCATCTACGTCATCGCCAGCGTCGTCTGCATGCTCTCGCCCTCGGTGCCGGTGCTGGTCGTCGCGCGCTTCGTGCAGGCGGTCGGCGCCTGCGTCGGGCCGGTGCTCGGCCGCGCCGTCGTGCGCGACGTCTACGGCCGCGAGGGTGCGGCCCGTGTGCTCGCCTATATGAGCGCCGCCATGGCGCTGGCGCCGGCCATCGGCCCCATCCTCGGCGGCTTCCTCGAGGAAGGGTTCGGCTGGCGCATCAATTTCCTGGTGCTGGTGCTCTATGGCAGCGGCGGCCTCGTCTTCGCCTGGCGCATCCTGCCGGAAACCAACAAGGCGCCGGACCTGCAGGCCGCGCAGCCGATCCGCATCATCCTCGGCTATCGCGGCTTCCTCAATCACCGCGCCTATGTCGGCTATGTCCTCTGCTGCGCCTTCGCCTATAGCGGCATCTTCGCCTTCATCTCCGGCTCGTCCTACGTGCTGCAGGAGGTGGTGGGCCTGGGACCGATCGGCTTCGGCCTCTGCTTCGCCGGCGTGGTCATCGGCTACATCATCGGGACGATCGTCGCGGGACGGCTGTCGCGGCGGTTGGGCATCGACCGCCTGATCGCCGTCGGCGCCGGCATCGGCGTGGCCGGAGGGGCGCTGCTCCTGGCGTTGGCACTTGCGGTCACCGCGCACAGCGCGCTTGCCGGCGCGCTCCTGATCGTCGGCCCGATGCTGGTGTTCATGATCGGCGTCGGCCTGGTGCTGCCGAACTCGATCGCCGGCGCCATCGGACCCTTTGCGCGCGCCGCCGGCGCCGCCTCGGCCCTGCTCGGTTTCACGCAGATGACGGCGGCGGCCGCGATCGGCATCGCCGTCGCCGCCCTCTACGACGGCAGCGCGATACCCATGACCGCCACCATCGCCGTGGTCGCCGTGGGCGTGCTGTTGGCCTTCTGGCTGTTGGTGCGCACGGCGAAGAAGTCGTAGGGGCGACCGGCAGGTCGCCCGCCTGTCTGTCGCGCTGCCCTACGGGCGACCTTCCGGTCGCCCCTACTTGCTCGTCCCCTTGCGCGTCACGATCGTCTCCAGCCAACCCTGGAGCGATTCCGAAGGCGCATCGGATCTGGTCCCGCCAGCCTGCGGATTCGGATATTCGCCGTCGACGCCCGGTATGATCGCGGCCACCTCTGACGTCCGGTCGGGCAGCGGCAGCGGCCGGACCGGCTCGCCGTCGAGCGCATCCGCCATGAACGCATGCCAGAGCTGGGTCGGCAGGCTGCCGCCCGTGACCTTCTTCATCGGCGAGTTGTCGTCGTTGCCGACCCACACGCCCGTCACCAGCTCGGCCGTGAAGCCGATGAACCAGGCGTCGCGGAAGTCCTGGCCCGTGCCGGTCTTGCCGGCGGCGGGACGGCCGAGTCTGGCCCCTTTTCCGGTGCCGGTATCGACCACGTTGGTCATCAGGTCGACCATGTCATAGACCTGCTGCGGCTCCACCAGCAGGCCGGGGCCGGCGCCCTCGCGCTGATAGAGCACGCTGCCGTTGCGGTCGCTGATCTTCTCGATGCCGCGCGGCCATACGCCGTAGCCGCCATTGTCGAAGGTGGCGTAGGCGCCGGTCAGCTCCAGGAGCGACACCCCGCTGCTGCCGAGCGCGATGCTGGGCCCCGTCGTGAGGTCCGAGGTGATGCCGAGCCGGCGCGCCGCCTCGACCACGTTCTTGCGGCCGACGCGCTCCGATACCTGCACGGCCACGCTGTTCAGCGACTTGGCGAAAGCCTCGCGCAGGCTGACGTCGCCCTGGTAGCTGTTCTCGTAGTTGCCGGGCTTCCAGCCGCCGACGCTGATGGGCCCGTCGAACATGCGGTCGTCGGGCGTCAGGCCATGCTCGAATCCCGCCAGGAACACGAAGGCCTTGAAGGCCGAGCCCGGCTGGCGCAGCGATTGCGTGGCGCGGTTGAACTGGCTGCCGGCATAGTCGCGCCCGCCCACCATGGCGCGCACGGCGCCGTCGGGCGAGAGCGTCACCAGCGCCGCCTGGCCGGCATTGCGCTTCGTCCCGTCGGTATCGAGCATCTTCGCCAGTTCGGTTTCCCCGATCTTCTGCAGCCGCGGATCGAGCGTCGTCACCACCACGAGGTCGCGGTCAACGAAGCCGACATAGCCGGACACCTGATCCATCACCCAGTCGGCGAAATGCTGGCCGGAATGGCCGCTGGCGGCATAGCTGGTGGAGATCTCCTTGCGCGTGGCGATGTCGGCGGCTTCCTTTTCATTGAGGAAGTCGGCGGCCACCATGTTCTGCAGCACCAGCTGGGCGCGCCCATCGGCGGCCTGGCGGTCGTTCATGGGATTGAACACGGACGGCGCCCGCAGCAGGCCCGCCAGCATGGCCGCCTCATAGGGCGTCACTTGCGTCGCCGGCTTGCCGAAGAACTTGCGCGCCGCCGCGTCGACGCCATAGGTACCGGCCCCGAAATAGACGCGGTTGAGATAGAGCGTGAGGATCTGATCCTTCGTGAAATTCCGCTCCAGCCACAGGGCCAGCAGCATCTCCTGGCCCTTGCGGCGCAGCGTGCGGGCCGGCGTCAGGAATACATTCTTGGCCAGCTGCTGCGTGATGGTGCTGCCGCCCTGCGTCAGGCGCCAGTCGCGCAGGTTGATGTAGGCGGCGCGCGCGAGGCCGAGAACGTCGAGCCCGAAATGGCTGTAGAAGCGCCGGTCCTCGGTCGCCAGCACGGCCTGCGGCAGATAGCGCGGCAGGTCCTTGAGCTGCACCGTGGCGCCGTAGAGGTCGCCATAGGTGGCGATCACCTCGCCGTCGTCGGCCAGCAGGGTGACGCTCGGCTGCTTGCGGATCTCGTTGAGACGGCTGACGTCCGGCAGGTCGTAGGCCAGCCAACCCAGGAAGACGAGCGCCAGCAGTGTGCCCCAGCTGGCGCTCACCAACCCCCAGCGCAGGAGAAACCACGGCCACCGTCGGCGTCGACGCGGAGCCTCCTTCGCCTTGCCGTTTTTCTTCGCCATTACCGTCTATTTAGGAGATTCGCTGACCTAAAACCATAGCGGCGCACGCGGGGCGTTCCCTTATCTGTGCTCGAACGCCTAGTTTGCCTATTCGCAGGTCCTTCGCCATGATCCGCGCCCCAAAATCCGGCGTCCTCCGTTAACCAATATGACTCCGCCGACCGCGCCGTTCCGCATCCGCCCCGCCATGCCCGCCGACGGCGAGCGCGTCGCCGCCATGTGTGCGGCGTTGACTGTCGAGGAAGCCGCCGGCGGCGTCTCGCGCTTCACGGCCGAGATCTTCCGCCGTGACGGCTTCGGGCCGCGGCCGGCCTTCGCCTGCCTGATCGCCGAGACCGCCGGCCACGCCGTGGGCTATGCGCTCTATTGCGACGACTACGATACCGACCACCTCTGCCGGAGCATCCATCTAGCCGATCTTTATGTCGAAACCGCGGCGCGCGGGCAGGGCATCGGCCGCGCGCTGATGGCCGCCACCGCCCGGGCCGGTCGCGAATCCGGCGCCCATCTCATGATGTGGAACGTGCTGAAGACCAACCTGCCGGCCCGCCGCTTCTACGCCACGGTTGGCGAGGAGGTGGACGGTCAGATCGAGACCCTCGCCCTCGGCGCCGAGTTCGACCGGCTGGCTGCCGTCGTTCCCGCCGACGGCATCACCCTGCGAACCGCCTCGGCGGCCGATTGCCCGTTGCTCGCGCATTTCCTGAACGGCTTGTTTGCGGAGATCGGTCTGGAACAGCAGCTGGACGCCGCCGCCCGCTTCTCGGCCGACGGCTTCGGCCCGGCCCCCGCCTTCACCGCCGTGATCGCCGAGCATGCGGGCGTTCCCGCCGGCTATGCCCTGTTCTGGCCGACCTACCACACGGAGTCGGCCGCGCGCGGCGGCTGGCTCTCCGACCTCTACATGCTGCCGCAGGCCCGCCGCCGCGGCATCGCCCGGCGGCTGATCGCGGAGGTCGCCGCCCGCACCGCCGCCCAGGGCGGCCGCTACCTGGTCTGGCTCGTCGACGCCGACAACGAGCGCGCCCGCGCCTTCTACCGCACCCTCAGCACGGAATGGCCGAACAGCATCCCCTGCGTCTGCGCGGGCGAGCAGTTTCAGGCGTTGGCCGCCGCCGCGTCGTCCCGCTGACGCGGATGGTTCGACCCCGTCCCTGCGCTCACAGGGAGCCGCGTCTGTTCCCGCCGGCGGCGGCCGCTCCGGCCAGCTCCGGGAAATTCGACGGAGAAATGACGTCCCGGAGTTTCCAGTGAACGATCTCGTCGGTTTTGAGCGAGACGCGCTTCAGCAGATCTTGACGGTAGAATGCCGTCTTATTGTACGAATGCTGTGCATACTGAAGGTCGCCGCCGACGCGCGCGATCACGATCATCGTGTGGTGGAATTCCTGCTTCGAAATGTTCATGAGCTGCATGACATCGCCGGGCTGCAGCCTGTCGGGGCCGTCGACCTTGGTGGCCCGATGCGAGACGCGCAGGAATTTCCCGAAGTGGTCGGCGCCCGACCAGGTCTGGCTGTTGCGGTACCTCTCGTCGAGGTCCGTCGGTTGGCGGAGGCGGAGCCCGACCTCCAGCTTGTCGACGAGCTCGCTCACGTTCCCTTCATAGTCCTTCTTCTGAAGCTTGCCGTACCACCACGCGCCATTGTCGGTGGAATCCCAGGCCGATCCGCCGATCATCGGCCAACCGCCGGCGAGCAACGCCTGCGACACGAAGTTCGTGCAGTCATTGCCTGTGATTTGCGCGAAGGCGGGGTTCGGTGCGCTGGCATAGCGGCGGGCGTAGGTGGCCGCCGCCTGTCGATCGTAGAATCCCGGCGTCAGCGGGCGCATCGAGCCATCAAAGGCCATGGCGCCCTCCAGCGGACCGGTCCCGAGCCACGCGCTGAATTCCATCCCCGTTCATGATGAGCATCCCCTGTCATGTCGGCGTCGGCGACGCCGTCCCATGCCCCCGATAACAGCCTTCGGGCGTCGCCTATTTGTGACGGGGCGCACAACCGCGCGGAATTCGAGGATTGTTGCAGGGCCGGCCTGCCGCACGACACGGCCTTCAAATGCGATTGCCCCCGTGGCAGCGCTCGCCAATGTCGCGCTGGCGGTTGCGCAGTTTCTGGATTGATGCGGGGCAGGACCGTCCCGCGACAGGTCGACGGCATCTCCGGGATCGGCGCGGACGAGCAGTTTCAGGCGTTGGCAGGTCGTGCGACCCCTGATTGACTTGAATATTGGGCCGTGGCGTTGTTCCGACGAAGATCGGGGATGACCGGGCGGAATAGTTGATATGACCGGTGCGATCTTGCAAAGCCCGATCATGCGTTACCACATTCCATAGGCAACGAACGAAAGCGGGTCGGAGATGTCCCCACCTAACCCCAGGACCTTGATGTGGGCGGAGGCGCGCCGGGTGATCGAGCGCGCCGAGCGGCTTCATCAGCGCTTCTTCGATCTCGCCGGCTCGGCGCAGGAGCCCTGCTGGGAGCCGCCGGTCGATATGGTTGAGACCGACGGCGCGCTGTTCATCGAGATAGCGCTGCCGGGGGTCGACCCGCAGCGGATCGAGGCGCGCTTCGAAGGCGGCATTCTGGCCGTGATCGCCGAGCGCGATCTGCGGCTGCCGGCGGAGCCGGCCGTCATCAGGCGCCTCGAACTGCCCCATGGCCGTTTCGAGCGCCGCGTTCCACTCCCGGACGGGCGTTACGCGCTCGAGCGGCAGCAATTGGTCAACGGATGTCTGCAGCTCTTCCTGCGCAAGCTCGCATAGCGCGGCCGCACCCGGCCAACCGAAACCAAGGCGACCCCTCATGACGAACGGCGTGCCCGAATTGCGAGATTCGACCGAAGCGGAAGCACCTGCTCCCGCAAAGCCGGCAGCGGCTTCTCCGGCCGGCGGCGAAGCCGTGCAATTGCCGGCCGATGCGCTGCCGATCCTGCCGATCCGCAACAGCATCCTCTTCCCCGGCGTCGTCATCCCCTTGAGCGTGGCGCGCCCGCGCTCGCTGGCAGCGATCCAGCATGCCGTACGCAACAAGTCGCCGCTCGGCGTCCTCCTACAGCGCGACGCCGAGGCTGCCGATCCCGGCGCTGCCGACCTCTACACGGTCGGCACCATCGGGGTGATCCTGCGCTACGCCACCGCCCCCGACGGCAGCCACCACATCATCTGCGGCGGTGACCATCGCTTCCGCATCGTCGAGTTCCTGGCCGGCTATCCGTTCGTGGCCGCGCGTGTCGAGCCCATCGTCGAGCCGGAGGCGGCGGGGCCCGAGATCGAGGCGCGCATGATGCAGCTGAAGGAGCGCGCCGCCGAGGCTCTCAAGCTGATTGCCGAGGCGCCCGACGAACTGGCGGGCACGTTGGAGTCGGTCACCGCGCCGACCACGCTCGCCTATCTCGTCGCCAACTTCCTGGACATCAAGATCGAGGAGAAGCAGCAGGTCCTGGAAATCAACGATGTCCAGGAGCGGCTCGACCGCGTGATCTGGTTCCTCGCCCATCGGCTCGAAGTGCTGCGCCTGTCGCACGACATCGGGAAACGGACGCGCGAGACCATGGAAGGGCGCCAGCGCGAGTTCCTGCTGCGCGAGCAGCTGCGCACGATCCAGAAGGAGCTCGGCGAGGGTGACGACAAGGGCGAAGAGACGGCGTCGCTCGCCGAAGCGATCGCCAAGGCCAAGATGCCGGAAGAGGTGGAAAAGCACGCCCGCAAGGAGTTGGCGCGGCTCGAGCGCATGTCCGACCAGTCCGGCGAGTCCTCGATGGTCCGCACCTACCTGGAGTGGCTGGCCGAGCTGCCCTGGTCGGCCGAGAGCGGCAAGGACATCGATATCGCCAAGGCGCGCGCGGTGCTGGAGGCCGATCATCATGGCCTCGAGAAGATCAAGCGGCGCATCATCGAGTATCTGGCGGTGCGCAAGCTGAACCCGGCCGGCAAGGCGCCCATCCTCTGCTTCGTCGGCCCGCCCGGCGTGGGCAAGACCTCGCTCGGCCAGAGCATCGCGCGCGCGACGGGACGTGAGTTTGCCCGCGTGAGCCTGGGCGGCGTGCATGACGAGGCGGAGATCCGCGGTCATCGCCGCACCTACATCGGTGCGCTGCCCGGTACTATCATCCACGCGCTGCGCAAGGCCGGCACGCGCGACTGCGTGCTGATGCTCGACGAGATCGACAAGCTCGGCCGCGGCATCCAGGGCGATCCGTCGTCGGCGCTGCTGGAGGTGCTCGATCCCGCGCAGAATTCGACCTTCCGCGACAACTATCTCGGCGTGCCCTTCGATCTCAGCAAGGTGCTGTTCATCGCGACCGCCAACCAGCTGGACACCATCCCCGGGCCGCTGCTCGACCG
>Ga0137403_10004458_pt1 | contig 16521 bp, 9 predicted proteins | sample CZOMad2_1_16fung_FD_122057 | JGI IMG/M metagenome (GOLD analysis project Ga0137403, IMG submission 122057) | Vadose zone soil fungal communities from Angelo Coast Range Reserve, California, USA - CZOMad2_1_16fungal (Hybrid Assembly) | ecosystem: Environmental > Terrestrial > Soil > Vadose zone...
GCGAAGTCCCGAGCCGGGTCCCGCCAGACGGAATGAACGTGGTTCGCGTCGTTCTGCGTATTGTCGTGCTCGATCAGGAGCCGCGGCCCGTGCAGCCTGAAGTAGTGCGCGAGACCCGGCTCGAAGGGGCCGGCCCAGGCGAAGTAATTCGCCTCGAGGCCCGCCTCGCGGATGCGGGCTCGCTGCGCCTCAGCCAGATCGGTCCGGAGGTTCCCGACGAACTCCTCGATCAGGCGCTCGGCTAGCGCGCGCTGCGGTGGGGCCATATCGCCCACCGGGAGCCCGACGGGACTCCTGAGGACGTCGGCGCGACCAGGGCCGCTCACGATATTGCCAAGCGACCGCGCGGCGATGATCGCCCGGTCCCGGTCGGCCGCCGGGAGGCCGCGGACCAGCTCGCGGGCAAGGTCCTCCTGGGCGCCCAGGACGCGGAGCCCCCCGAGCGGGCCGGACGGCACCCGGGCGGGGTTCGCCCCCATGAAGGCGGGCGTGACGGCCCCGGTCGGACCGGCGGCGAACGCGAAGTTGAGCGAGAGGTGGTGCCCCTCGACTCGCCAGCCCCAGGGCGCTCCGGCCTCCGGGTCGCCGAAGACGATCCAGGTGTAGTTGTCCGGATCCCGGTCGAACCTCCGCACCCTCTCGATCCCGCGGAGGACTTCCTCGAGGCGCATGATGTCGGTGGCCTTGTGGTAGCCGGCGTCGCTCAGCGCCGCGCGCAGGAGCGCGTGGGCCGCGGCGCGCTGGCGGCCGTCCATGGCCTTCAGGGGGAGTCCTGCGCGCTCGCGCGGGACATAGTCCCAGTCGAGCCGCTCGTGGCTGTCGATCCCGAAGACGGCAACGCGCCGCTGCTCGGGCGTCAGGGTGCGGAGGAAGGCGACGGCCTCGACGCGCATTCGCCCACTGTAGCCTTCCCGCGGCTGCGAAGCGACCGACGCCGTGGCCTCGGCTCGTTTCGCGGAATGACGCCCTGACAGGTTTTCCAGACAGGTAGAGTGATGTCGCCACCGTCAGTGTCCTCGATCGGATGCGCAGGACAGGGCGAACATGAGAATGACTGCGGCGCGGGCGGCGCGGATGACCGTGCAACCTCCTGGGTCGGCGTCCGCGCGCACGTTGTGCACGTGCCGCCCGCCCGTGACTTCGAGGAGACAACGGCGTCGCGAAAAATGAGCGCCTATTCAAGATTCAGTCGTCTGACCACCGCGTCGTAACGAGAGTCGGAGCGAATGGGATCCCAGAGCGGATCCACCGTTAGCAGGCGTGCGTATGAGTCCCTGCTCTCGACCGCCTCGTCGAGCCAATGGAACGCACCGTTGACATCGCCCAGCTTTACGTGAGCGCGGGCCAGCATCAGCGGGGAGACGGGGTCGGCGTCGAAGCTGCTTTCCAGGTTCGACAGCAGTGCCTGCGCGGCGGCCCGGGATCCCATCTCTGCCAGGACCCACGCGCGGACGGCCTGTAACTGGCGCGAGGATGGCGAGCCCTTGTCGAGCACCGCGAGGGCGTCGGCTGCCCTGCCCGTCCGCAGATAGGCGTAGACCAGGGAAACCCGTCCCCAGGTGTAATTGGGATCAAGATCGAGGGTCCTGAACGCTTGCACGATGGCGAGGTCGTATTCGCGGCTTGTATTCAGCATGACGGCCACCGCTCCATTGATGAACACCGAGGTCGGGTCGAGCTGCCGCGCTCGCTCGATTTCCGAACGCGCCTCCGCGAAACGCCCTTGAGCGAGACAATTCAAGGCGTACCAGTGATGCGCGGATACGTAACCGGGTCGCAGCTCGATGGCGCGCCGGAACTCTCGGTTCGACCCCGCCCAGTCGTACTCGTGCTGAAGGATTGCGCCGAGGGACGCATGAGCCTCCGCACTGGCGCCATCGAGCTCCAACGCTTTGAGCGCGGCCTTCTTGGCCTTCGGCAACAGGTCCGCTGCCCGGCCGCCACCGTAGTCGACGAGCAGATTGTAGCAGTCCGAAAGCCCCGAGTACGCGAGCGCATAACCAGCGTCGAGCGCGATGGCCTGCTCGAACAGGGACTGCGCCTTGGTCAGCGCTTCCCTGGTTCGTTGGTTCCAGAAGTAGCGCCCCCTGAGGTACAGGTCGTGGGCCTCGGTGTTCACGGTGGTCGCCTGCGCCAGCGCGAGGCCCGGCAAGAGCTTCGGCGCAAGCGCCTGCACGATCGCGCGCGCCACCTCGTCTTCGACTGCGAAGACGTTGTTCAACTCGCGCTCGTACGTCTTCGACCACAGGTGATAGCCGTCTGGCAGACTGATCAGCTGCGCGGCGACCCGAAGCTGGTTGCCCTGCCGCCGGACGCTTCCTTCGAGTACCGTCGCGACGTTCAGGTCCTCGCCGATCCTGCGCACGTCGACGTTCTTGCCCTTGAAGGAGAAAGCGGAGGTGCGGGCCACCACGCGCAGGCCTTCGACGTTCGCGAGCGCGTTGATGATCTCCTCCGTCATGCCGTCGGAGAAGTACTCGTTCTCCTTGTCCCCGCTCATGTTGACGAAGGGGAGCACGACGATGGACGGCGGCGCTGCCGGGGTCCTGGCCGTGCCGCGGAAGCCGAAGTACCAGATCAACCCCGGAGCCGCGGCAACCGCGCTGATACACGCGAGCAACAGCCCGCGTCGCGCACCCAGGCGGCCGCCCGAGGTCCTCTCGATGTGCCCGCCCCGAACGTCGAAGATCCACGCCAGAGCGACGACGATGGGGAACCCCACCGCGAGGGCCACGACGACATAGGAGAGCACGCCGTCAGGCCAGTGCAACCCGTGCATCACTGGCTCGATGATCTGCAGTACCGCGAACGCGACAATGCCGTAGCCGACCAGCGCGCGGAAAACGCGCCTACGCTTCAACTCGGCCAAGAGGGGCACGGACATCTGCCCTCCGCAAGCTCAGGCAGAGGAACCGTATCACTGGATCGGTGGATTTGAGCCCGAGCTGCGAGGATCAGACCGAGCATGGCCTGGGCCTGAACGGGAGCTCCGTTCAGGCTCCAGGCCGGTTCCCCATCAATAGCTGAAGGGTGCGAGTTCCTGCTGTCCCGGCCCGAGCGTGTAAGCCGTGCGGGTCGCCGGGTTCAACTGCAGGTTGTTCGCCCCGATGGTGAGGAAGGTGTTGAAGAAGAAGAACTGCTCGACGGTGGCGAGTACATTGCCACGCTCATCCATCACCACGGCGCTGCTCATCGCGTTGTTGTTGACCCCGAAGTCGGCTGGGACCACCTGGTCCATCACGATCAGCCCGCGGGTCGCGTCGATGGCGGGATAGATGTTGACGGACCCCTTCGGGTTGACGGCGATGCCCGTCTTTTTTCCGAGATCGTAGATCCCGGCCAGGCCGTCGCAGATGGTCGGTACCACGGCCCTGTTTGTGATCGGGTCGAGGGCCATGCCGTATGCGAAGCCGCTGGTGACGCCCGGGAACGATGAGAGCGAGCCGGTGCCGAGGTCGGCAGTCACCATTGTCGGCGGCCCGCAGAAGTTGTTGAAGTCGGTGGCAGGGGTGGACGCCTGGTTCGTGGCCGTGTTCTGTCCGATGCAGTTGAGCACCGGGAATCCCATCGAGGCGACGGCTGGGGTGAGATCGATCAGGGGCCCGAACGTGTTCGCGGTGATGTCCGACGTGAACAGCCGCCAGGCGGTGCTGTTGCTCGGCGCGGTCGAATCGTAGGCCAGGAACGCCGCATGGTCATCCGCCTGGTTCGCCCCACCCTCGCCGATCTGAAGCGTGTCTGGGAATGGTGGCGTCCATGAGCGCCCGACCGTGCCGTTGGCCAGGTTCAGAAGATTGTAGGCGTTGGCGGACGTGTTGAGGTCGAAGAGCCCGAACAACCCCACGCTGCCGCCCCAGATGCCCCACCCATTCGTGTAGTACAGGGCGTCCTTCCGAGAGCCGACCGTCTTCAAGATCGCGTTGGTGGATTGATCAAAGGTCTCGAGCGATGTCAGGACCGTGCCGTTCGCCAGCTGCTGCTCCGACGTGAGGAACCCGTGGTTGCCATGTTGATCGATGCCGAAGCCATTGTTCGCGAAGCCGCCATCCGCGGCCAGCACGCCGTCCATCGTGATGCTGCTCACCTCGCTGGCTTCACCCGCGGCCGTACCGGCGCGGGTCGGCAAAACTCGTACGACGTGGTTCATCGTTGGCACCAAGCCCAGCGTCTTGGCATTGAGCGCGGCGGTGCCCTTGACGCCGGACAAGAAGACGAAGGCGACCGACCCGGTGTCGGCCCCGTTCTGGTCCCGCTGCGTCCCGTTGGGATTGTTGAAGGGGTTCTCGTCGTTGAACGTGCCCGGGCCGGCGGCGCTGACCTCGAGCGTCGCTCCGTCGGCACCCGGCGCTCCGGAGACGTCCCAGGACAGTTGGAACGAGCCACCATAGGGGACCTCGAGGAAGTGGCCGGGCGTGGAGCCGTTCTGGGCGAGCAGCGGGGCCGCCGGGCGCGCAGAGCCAGCCGGCGACAGGCGCGTATAGGCGAAGTCACTGTTCAGCGGTGACCCCTTCACGCTCCCGAACAAGATGTTGATCCCATAGATGCCACCGCCTTGCAGCGCGCTCACCGGGACCTGCGCAATGCCGGTGAGCCCATTCAGCGGTACCCTGTAGAGAGGACGGTAGATGAACCCGGTTGCCGGGTTCAGCCGGCCGGGCTCCGACACCAGCAGGGTCGGGTTGGAGACGTTGCGGACCCCCCTCAAGTCGTAGGTCACCGGGATGGTCGGCCCGCTCACTACCGCGGGAACGAGCGGTGCGTGCATCCCGCGGGTGGTGGCATCCGCCGGTCCAAAGTTAAGCGCGAAGCTCACCTTGGCGAGTGGCACTCCGTTCTCGCTGGCCTGGTAGGTGAGGTTGACGGATCTGGACGAGGTGGACGCCAGCGGCAACCCGGCCGCGCCAAGGATTTGCTCGGGGAGGAGTCGAGCCCACGGGGTCGAGGCGATCGTCGTGCCGCTCACCGAAAGGGCGAACTGCGCGTCGGGCGGCAACCCTTCCCAATCCGGGGCGATGGTGATCCAGGCCTTCGCGTTGCGATCCGTGTTGGTGCCGTCAGCCGAAGAGACCGGCCCCTGCAAGTCGATGTTCGTCGGGTCGGTCGCGGTCAAGAACGCGGCATCGAAGAGACTGAAATTGCGCCGCTGCTCGATGGCCACCCGGGCGACCGATGGGGCGACGGTGAGCCCGGCTTGCTGCAGAAGCTTTTCCACGGCACGGCGCACGTTGATCTGCGGGCCGATGCTGTTGCTCACATCGGATTGCGGGACCATCGGGACCGGGGTCCCGGTGTTGGCGAGAAACTTCCGCACGTGGACCGGGCTGGGAAAGGGGTGGCCCGTGAGCCGCGCCACCTGCAGGACGACCGCGGCCGCTGCCGCCGTCTCCGGCGCCGATGCAGACGTCCCGCCGGTGAGGTTGACCTGGACCGCATCCGCCGCCCCGCCAAAGGGATGAGAGAAGCCGAGCACATTGTCGGCTGGCGCGCTGACGTTCACCCGCGAGCCGTATCCGCTGCTGAAATTGGTGAAGCCGTTCCAACGTGTTTCGGGAAAGGCGTGCTGCGCTGCCAGACTCGCGTTGGCGGAGTCCTGTGGTGGAGCCGAGTTGATGTCGTCGAGCGTCGTCCCGCCGACGTCGATCGAGCCGCTATCGAAGTCGCGTGAGGGCGCGCCTGAGAAAGCGACGTCGTTCAGGTCGCTCGGCGTACCGCCCCGTCCGATGACCAGGGTCGGGGCGCTGCCGCCCGAGGGGGCTACGGCCGCGTTGGTGAAGGTCCGGAGCCCATCGCCGGAAGACACTGTCACCACGATGTTCTGCTGGACCAGGCTGGCGATGACCGCTTCCGTCAGCGGGTCATCCTCGAGGTAACGGCCCGAGAAACCGAACTGGTCGACGCCGAAGCCGAGGCTGGCGGTGATGACGTTGGGCGCCGGCGACTGCATGCCTGCCCCCAGGAAGGCCCCATCGATGTCGCTGATGCTGGCGAAGGGCCCTTCCGGCGCCGGAACGATCAGCCGGTAGCTGGCGCCCGGGGCGATCCCGAGCAGGTCGGTGAGGCCTGAGCCGACCTCGCCGGCGCGCTGCAGTCCGTGGGGGAGCGGGGCCATCATCGAGAAATCGAGGCCGACCTCCCCAAGGTACGGATCGATCCCACAGACCTCACCACTGCCGCTCAGCTGGCCGCTCTGGTTTGACGTATAGGTGGGGATCAGGGGCATCGACGGCCAGTTCAGGTATCGCTGCCCGCCGATGACGACGGTGGTCGGACCGAAGACGGTGGCATAGAAGCCGCAGGGGTCCTTGAAGTTGTTCACGACGCTGGCGTCGTCCAGGTCGCCGAGGGAAACGTTGGTGATGATCTCACCCTGCCCTGGCAGCTGGTGGAACTGCCGGTCGATCTCATCGAAGGCGGCGGCCGCGTCCGTGCCGGGCGCATTCAGCAGGCTCTGGGCGCTCGAGGCCAGGGCGAAGTTCGACGGAACGCCGGCAGCGGAGGGCGGCGGCCGCTTGCCAGCGCTGGCCGTGAACGGCTGCACTGTCCCGGCTGGGATCGGAATCGAGATCGCCTGGCTGCTGCTGACCCGGAAGTCGGGAGACGCGTACACCACTGCGGGCGACTGGAGGAGGGCCGTCACCGCTTCGCGGACCGATGCTCCGGTCAGGTGCAGGCGGTACGCATTGGAGAAGTTGACCAACGGCGTGCCCAGGGCGGCCTGGGCATCCGCGTGCATGACCGCGAGGCTCTCGCGGTTGAACGTCCGGAAGAGGCGCTCGCTGCGGTCCACGCCCAGGCCGGCAAGGCTGTCATTCGTCGTCGAGTCGTTGGTGAAGGCGGCTCCGCGGCCCGACACCACGTCGCCGGTGCCGGTCACACCGCTGGCGAATACGACGAGAACCCGCCCGTTCGCGTAGAGCTCCTTGGCGCCGGCGGCGAGGTCGGCGATCAGTTCGGCCTTGTCGGGAAGCCCGGTCCGCCCGGCCGCCTCGTCATACTGCGGGGTGACCGGATACGCACGAAACTCGACCTTCCTGCGATCCTTGCTGAAGACGGCAGCCACCCCATTGCTGAACACCTTGGCGGTCTGGCCGCCCGGCAGATCGAGGCTGTACGCGATCGTCGGCGCGCGCGACCCGGCGTCAGCTGCGGCGTCCGGCCTTGCCTGGCCGACCAGAAGGAGACCGGCCGCCAGGGATATCGTGATCCTGAGCGCATGGCGCGACCGTCGGCCGACGAACGACCCCAATCCGTGCATGAAATCCTCCCTTTGTCGTAGGGCGAGGCGCCATCTGGGCGCCTGGCCGGCCGGCAGCCCTACGATCCGGCGTTTCCTCTGTCAATCAGCCGTACGGGCGTTGCAGCAAGCCAGAACACGCCTGTGCGGAGAGGGTCACCGCGAGCCCTCGACGAGCGTGAACCCCGTCATCGAGCCAGCCGGTCACGCCGCCGATCATCTTCTTCACCGGACGCCCGAGCGACGCGAGCTTGAGCGCCGCCTTGTCGGCGCGGTTGCAGCGCGGGCCGGCGCAGCGACGACGAAGGTTGACGGCTCTCACGCGAATCGGCCGCTCCGCCAGCTCGGATGCCGTGGTCCGCGCAAAGGAACGGAGGGCGGCATTCGTAGGGGCTGGTCCCGGCATCCCCAGGTTCGCGTTGTTCGAGGCGTTGAGGACGACGGCGCTTCCCCGGCGGAGCAGCGGACCGGCCGCAGTGAGCGCCAGCCAGGGGCCTTTCACGTTGACGCGAAAGACCTCGATCTCCGCTGCGCCCCCGGAGTCTGACGGTGTGTCAGGGCAAGGGAAATCCGTACTGCGCGGCGAGGGCACGGAGCTGCGCGGCCTCCGTCAGCCCGTTTCCTGGCCCCTGGCTCGGGCACGGTACTCCAAACGGCCCTGCCGGAACGTCGATCCGCGGCGCGTCGTTGCGCGGGTGGGAGTAGTCCAGCTCGTCGGCGATATTCGCTGCGGTCGCGTCGCGGATCGAGAGCGGCTCCAGCCCCCAGTTGGCCTCGATCATGCGGAGGACCGAAGTGTGGTCGTACTGCCTGTGCGACACCGCGCCTCTGCGCGCCCACGGTGCGACGAGCAATGCCGGCACCCGGAAGCCCAGCCGGCCATCGACGTCGCCCGCCGCGCGCGTGATCGGAGGAATCGAGGCGGTGGGGGGCGGCACATGGTCGAAGAATCCTCCCCACTCGTCGAAGTTGATGAAGAGGACGGTTTCGTTCCATTGCGGCGACCGGGTCACCGCTTCGTACACGTCGTGCATCAGCTTCTCGCCGTTGCGGATGTCGCCATGCGGGTGATCGTCATTGCCAGTGCCAGTCGCTTCCTGCGCGTACTGCCCGTCGACGAACGCCACCTCCGGCAGGTTGCCCGCGGCTGCGTCGGAATAGAACCGGCCGATCAGCGCGCTGATGCCGACGTACTTCGCTCCCCAGAGCGCGAGGAAGGGCAGGTCGCTGTAATAGTAGCGGCCGCGCAGGCCCTTCTGCGCCAACCTGTCCCAGACGGTAGGCAGCGTCGATGGCTCGAAGGTATTCGAGATGCGATCGGTCTGCCCGGCGTGCTGGTAGATGCGGTTCGGGAACGTCTCGGAGAGGATCGACGGATGGTACCGATCGAAGGTCGTCCATTGCGGCACGGCCTGGCCGAGGAAAGCCAGATCCGGCTGCGTGTAGTAGCCGATGGAGTACTCGTCGCTGGCGCGGAGCCAGCCGTCGTTGCGGCCGCCGTCGTACTCGACCCTGCCGCCTGAATACGAGTGATCTGGGTCCCGGAAAAGGCAGCCCTGGAAATCCGGCGCCAGCTCGTGCGTGGAGTGGAGCCCGCCCACCGCATCCGGATACGCGAGCCCAGCCTGCTTGCCGTCCGCTCCCGGGACCCAGCCGAGGAAGTGATCGAACGATCGGTTCTCCATCATCAGCACGACGATGTGGCGGAGGTGACGCGGTCCACCCTCTGCGTCCTGGCCCGGCTTCCTCCCAAGCGCCGAGACGGCGGCCTGCTGCGCTTCCGGAGAACCGGGGTCGGATGCGCAGGAAAGGGCGAATACGAGGAAGACTGCGGCGCGGGTGAGGTGACTGACCATCGCAACCTCCTGGGTTGGCGTCCGCGCCCACGTTGTGCATGCGCCGCCCGCCAGGCCGTGACTTCGACGTAACAACGGGCTCGTCAAATCAGTGTCAGGTCAGGAGTGCGAGAATTGTGCCCGAAAGTGAACGGGCTGCGGCAGCGCTCATCGCCCGAAGGTCGCACCTCGCCACGGAGGCCAAGCCGCGAGGAAACAAACCGAAACGCGAGTCTCCGTGGCGCGAACCCACACGGTTTTGCGCGCGCCCGTCGCCGGAGACGGCCGCGGAATGACTCGACGCTTCTTGACCCTCCAAACCGCGTCGGCGTAGGCCGGCTCGATTTCCCGGAGGAGGAAACGTTACATGCTGAGAAAGACGTTCGTCCGGATGGTCGCGGTCGCGCTGCTCGCGATCGCTGGACAGGCCGATGGCCGCGACCACGAAAACGGGCGGGACACCAAGTGGGTCGCCACCTGGATCACCGCTCCGCAGAACACGTTCAAGGGAGTGGGCAGCACGCAGACGGCGGCGCTGGCGAACTTCGCCTTCCCCTTCACCGCCCCCGCCCTGCCGCAGGCGAACAATCAGACCCTCCGAATGATCGTCAAGCCGGACATCTGGGGCAGCGTCATGCGCGTGCGCCTCTCGAACAAGTGGGGGGCGGGGCCGGTCACGTTCGGCAGCGTCAGCATCGGGCTGCAGTCGTTCTCGGGCGCCACCGTGGCAGGGTCCAATACCAGCGTCCTGTTCAGCGGGTCGCGATCCGTCACCGTGGCGGCGGGGGACCAGGTCTTCAGCGACGCGGTGCGGGTCCGCTGGGCGAGGGCAGAGGGGGATGGCGACGCGGACGATCGCGTCAATCCGGCGCTCGAGGGGCGCAACCTCGCCGTCTCCATGTACATCCCCGGGCAGAGCGGCCCGATGACGTTCCACTCGACGGCCTTGCAGGAGTCCTTCCTGGCCCCGCCGAACACCGGCGATCACACGGGCGACGACGCCGACGACGCGTTCCCCTATGAGACGTCGTCGTGGTTCTTCGTCAGCGGGGTGGACGTGCTTGCGCCGGCGGACACCCGCGTCCTGGTCGGGGCGGGCAGCTCGTCGGTGGACGGCTCCATCACCACCCCGGGAAACAACGACCGGTTCCTCAACTGGATGTCCCGCCGCCTGCACGCGGCGTACGGCCAGCACGTGTCGGTGGTGAATGCAGGCATCGGCGGGGACACCGCCGCCATCCCGATACCCCCCCAGACCCGTCCCCTGCTGGAAGTCCTGCCCGAGCGGTTCGACCGCGACGTCCTCGGCGCCAGCGGCGTCACCGACGTCCTGTTCTATGCCGGCACGAATGATTTCGGCGACGGCATCCCTTCCAGCCAGAGCATCGCGTCGCTGCAGACCATGGTGGCGAAGCTGCATGCCAGGGGGATCAACGCGATCGGCTCCACCCTGATCACCAACGTCGGCCAGGGCGGAACGAGCGCGGCGACGTACACCGCGCACAACGACATCAACCAGTTCATCCTGGCGCCGGGCAACTTCGACAGCGTCGCGGACTTCTACAACGCGACGCGCGACCCGGCAGACTCCAACTTCCTCACCACCAAGCTCCAGCTCCAGTACGCGACCCACAGCGACCCGACGGGAACTCCGGACTGGTTGCACCTGGGCCGCGCCGGTGCGCTGGCGGAGGCGGATACGCTGGACATCGGGTTCTTCCGTCCAGCTCGACACCACTGAACGCTTGGCGCGGCCTGCTACGCGGCGCAGCCGGCGAGCACGATTCCCCCCATCTTGCTCACGGCATCCGCGGTTGCAAGTCGCGCGCTCCATCGCCCCGCCGCTCATGGCTTCCACCGCGCGTCCGCCAGCACCACCGACGTCTCGATCTGCCGCTCCGGGATGCTCCAGTACATACGCAGCAAACGCTCCGTCTCGGGTCGCGAGAGAAGCCGATAGCCGTTTTGCTCATAGAACCGGACCGCCCAGGTCGCCGCTTTCCAGGTGCCGATCAGGATCGGATTCGTGGTCGTGGCCTCGAGATGCTTCAGCAGCTTCCCGCCGATGCCCGTGCGGCGCTGCCCGGTCCGCACGTACGCATGCCGGATGAGCGTAACCTCGCCGCGGTCCTGGATGCCCATCACGCCGACGAGCTCGCCCCCCGACTCGCAGCCCCAGAAGGCGACACCACGGCCGAGCTCCGCCTCCAACTCGTCGAGGGGCATGTAGGGCTCGTGCCAGCGATCAGCGGGAATGACGCCCTGATAGGCTCGCGCCGCGTCGTTGATGATCGAAAACATGGCCGGCACGTCGTGCGCGCCGCACCGTCGGATCGTCATCACGTCCGAACGCTATCAACTGCTGGGCAGCCGCGCCAAGGCAAGCGCCGTTCGGCCCGGAGGTGAGCGCGCAGGCCGCCCTCGGACCTTCGTCGGCAGAAGCAATCGTGTCGCAGCGGCCGGGGCGTTTGACGGGGTCGGACTTGAAACGCCAAACCGCGCGTGCGTAGCGTCCCGCTCGCGAAACGAGGGGCGACGATGATCACGCGCTCGAGCGACCTCTTGTGCTGTCCGGCGCGCTCGCTCCGTGAGGTCGCCCCACGCCCGTCCTCGCAATTTCGGACGCTCCGAAACAACCAGCTGTACGGGAGGGACATGTCATGATTACAGACGTTGTTTTGTTCAAGGCCTCAGGCTCTGGTTCGCACAGCGATTGTGCAGGACCCTTCGCGCCCAGGCGAAGCGCGCGCCGCAATTTCCTCAAGTCTGCCGCGGCGGCACTGCTCGCTCTCAGTCTGGGCATCGGTTCCGCCGCCCTCGCTGACAAGGATGACGATCACGGCCGCCAGCATTGGGTCGCCACCTGGGCCACGTCTCCCGCAGCGTATTTCGTGTACGTCGCGCCATTGCCGCAGAACCAGGCGCTGGCGCCCGCTCCCACCCGGTTCACTACCGCCAACATCCAGCCTGACCTCGCGTTCCCCTTTCCCAACGCGAACACCACCGGGGCGAACACCCAGACCATTCGCTCCATCGTCAAGCCCGACCTCTGGGGCAACACGATGCGAGTTCGGTTCTCCAATGTCTTCGGCAACCAGCCGCTGACGTTCGACTCGACCACCGTCGGGCTGCAGGAGTATGCAGGCAACGTCGTCCACGGCACCCTCACACCGGTGACGTTCCGCGGATCCAGCTCGGTGACGATCCCGGCCGGCCAGGAGATGTGGAGCGACGCCGTTCACCTATCCTGGGTCAAGCACGCCGACGACCCGCTAATCCAGGGGCGCAATCTGGCGATCAGCTACTCCATCCAAGGCGACAGCGGCCACATGACCTATCACTCGGGCGCCAACACGACCTCGTACATCACGCCACCCAGCAGCGGCGATCATACCCAGGATGCGGATGGCTTTGCCTACGAGTACACGACGGCGTCCTGGTTCTTCCTGGCCACCGTGGATGTCCTGGCCCCCACCGACACAGTCGTCGTCTGCGCCTTCGGTGACTCGATCACCGACGGGACGCATACCACCTTCAACGGCAATGATCGCTGGTCCAACGTGCTCTCGCGTCGATTGCACAATGCGTATGGAAACAAGGTCAGCGTCGTCAATGAAGCCATCGGCGGTAACCGGGTCATCAATCCGGTGGTTGCGAACGCGGCATCAGGCCCGGCCGCAGTCGACCGGCTCGACCGCGACGTGCTGGGGCTTTCCGGCCTGACCCACGTGATCTGGCTCGAAGGCATCAACGATCTCGGGGCCGGTTACGGGGCCGCGGCGAATCCAGTCGAAAACCCCGTCATCCATACGCCGTCGGCAATCATCGCCGGGTATCAGGATGTGGTCAGCCGGCTCCATGCCAGGGGTATCAAGGTCTATGGCGCAACCGTGGTGTCCGCGTTGGGCCTGAACAATCCAGCGCAGGGTTGGAATCTGACCGCCTTCCCGACCTTCCTGGCCACGGTGGACAACGGCCCGGTGGTGGAAGCCAATCGCCTGATTCTCAATCAATACATTCGCGCTCGAGGGAGCTTCGATGGGGTGGTGGACTTCGACGCCGCGACAGCGGATCCGAGTCCGGCGGCGCTGGGCAACATGAGCGCAAAATATCTGCCCAACAGCCAGTTCACGCAGCTGCCGTGGGACTACCTCCATCCCAACCACGCTGGGTACAACGCGATGGGCCTGGCGGTCGACATTGCGCCGTTCGCGCCCGCCCGCAACCAATCGCACCGCGAGCACTGACGAGCTACGGCTAACGGCCCGGCGAGCTGCGACCAGAGGTGGCGAGCGCCGCGCATCGGGTCGCTGCTCCCGCGGCCGTCGAGCGTCACGGAGGTACTCGCAACGTGCTGGCTTGCATGTCGGCCGGGATCGTGATGATCGCGAGGCATGGCGGACCGCGATCTGCTCAGCGCTCTGGACTTGCTCGCGACCGGCGACTGGAAGGCGGCCCACAACATCGTGCAGGAAGACGACTCCACGCTGGCCGCCTGGCTGCATGGCATCGTCCATACGCTCGAGGGCGACCTCGACAACGCGCTCTATTGGTATGGCAGGGCCGGTCGCGCCTTCCGCGGGCGCGAAGCGGTGCAGGAGGAGATCGCGGCCGCCCGCCGCGAAGCAGTCGACACTGACGCTGCTCGCTGACCGGCGTCGCGCAAGCCAACCTGTGCAAGATAGTTGGCATGGGAAATTGCGTATGGTGTCCCCCCCCCGCGACGGTCGAAAGATGTCCCGGATGCTTCGCAGGAAGAGAAGAGGAGGGTCTCATGAGATCCCCACACGATCCGCGCAGAGCAAGAGGAATCGCTCTATCCGCTGCCTTGGGTCTCGCCGTTCTACCCGTGCAGGCCAAGGAGGCGCGGTCTGGTGCCGACCGTTGCGACGGCCACAAAGCGGCCGAGATCGTGACACGCCAGCTGCAGAACGTCGCCGATTTTCCGGCGACGATGTCCATCCTGCCGGCCAATAATCCAAGCGCAAACTACTACCACATGGTCATGCGGGAGCACTTCGAGACGCCCGCCCAGCGGTTCTACTACGGCAGTCAGCTGCCTCAGTTCGGCGATCTTCGGCTCCCCAAGGGTCGCGGTCCGCATCCGGTCGCCATCGTGATCCACGGCGGCGCCTGGGGGTCGTCCGTTTCCCTGCACTACACGGCTTCGCTCTCTGCTGCACTGACCTGCGCCGGAGTGGCGACCTGGAACATCGAATATCGCCGCTTGGGCGGCGGTGGGGGTTGGCCGCAGACGTTCCAGGACGTGGGTGCCGCGGCCGATTTTCTGCGCGATCTGGCGACGCGGTTCCCGCTCGATCTGAGCCGCGTAGTGGCGACAGGTCATTCGGCGGGCGGGCACCTTTCGCCCTGGCTGGCTGCGCGCCATCGCCTGCGACCAGGGGACGAGCTGTACGTGCCCAATCCCGTGGCTCTGCGCGGCGTGGTGCCACTCGCCGGCCCGGCGGACCTCGCCAATTTCATCGTGGCGGTCCCGCGCTTCGAGAGCGCGGTGAAGCAGCTGCTCGGAGGCGGTTCGGACGCCGACATTGCCCGTCACATGAAGGAAGGCTCGCCTAAGGAGCTCCTCCCACTCGGCGTCCCGCAGATCTTCATCAATGGCGACCACGACCCGTCGGTGCCAATCCAGGTCGTTCGGGATTACGCGTCGTTGGCCAGGGCCGCCGGAGACTCAGTCCAAGTAATCTCGGTCGCTGGTGGCCACTTCGAGTCCCCGGACCCCGCGCTTCAGCCGGCCGGGCGGTTGATCCGGGACTCGGTGCTGTCGCTGCTAGGCGTCTCGTCTCGAGACGATGACGACGACGACGACTGAGTTGAGCCAGCGAAAATCTGCTTGAGCAGATGGTGGCCGCCTTGCGATGAGGGCCACGTCTTATCCGACGTCCCGCCTCGGCCGCCGCTCATGTCGAGCAGACTTTGGAGTTCTTGGAGGGCCGCTGAGAAGCGCTGAACTTCCTGGTCAGTCCCACCAATTGTTGACCGCGACCGTGGGAGAAATGCCGACCGGCCAAGTGATGAGAATGTAGATTCTCGCAGGCGTCGCTGACCACTGCTCGGCAGCGGCACCCGATCGGTGATCGTCGTCAGTCGTCCTCGTGGTCCTCGGCTTCCCCCCCTACGCGGACGAGGCGCCCCACCAGTCCGAAGAGCCCGTCGGTGGAGGCCCCGGTCAGCGTGCTCGGGCAGGTGGGGTTGCCAGCGACGGGCAAGCCGAAGGGGCACTCCTGGACGAACCCGACCCAGGGCGTGCCGTCCGGCCCGAGCGCCGCGTCGAAGTAGTCCATCCTACCCGCGAAGGAAGGCCCGCCTTGCGTGCCAGCGGACGAGCCGCCCGCGAAACCGCTGCCGGTCGGGATGCGCATCGACGACGGCGTAACGCCGTACCACGTCGGTCGGGCCGGGTCGTTCAGGGTCGCACTCCAGAACAGCGGCTGCCGATCCAGGGCATTCCAGGTCTCGGTGACGTAGGTGCTCCAGGTCTCATTCTGGTAACCCGGGCAGGTCACCGAGGCGCCCGTACAGACGGGCGGGAACGGCCGCCCCGGCGAGTTCCGGCTCCCGTAGTAGATGACCGCGACCTGACCGTTCGCTCGAGCGAGGAGGAGAGGCTCCGCCACCTCGTTCACGCCTGGCGCGGCGATCATCAGCGGCGTGCTCCAGTGCGAGGCGCCGTCGCGGGAGATCGACAGGTACGGCAGCCGGTCGGCAGCATCCGCCCAGGTGGCGTAGAGGTTTCCCTGCCCGTCGATGCCGAGCGCCAGCTCCCCCCAACCGATGGTTTCGGTGTCGGCTACCAAGGACAGTCGCCAGGTGTCGCCGGCATCGTTGCTGATAGCGACGTACGGGCGCTCGCACGGCGTGAACGGCAAGTAGAGCGTGCCATCTCGAGCAATGGCGCCGCGCAGGCCGTAACCGCCTGTGGGCCGCACGCCCGGAGCGGGGCATTCGGGAGGGTATGGGATGGCGACTGACGGACCGAACGTCTCGCCGCCGTCGAGCGACTTCGTGCAGTGTGTTCCACAGAAGTTTCGCGCCGCACACGTGAACCCGCCGCTGACGCATGCGTACACGACACTCGGAAAACCCTGCAGCAGGTGCTTCACACCCTTTGTCGGCGGTCCGCTGAAGACCTGCGTGTGGTCGTAGACAATTGGGAGCGATGACGAGGCGAACCAGGTGTTGCCGTCGTCATCGCTGAAATCCAGCCGCTGCGTCACGGCGTTTCCAACTGGCGGGATCAAGTCGTTGCTCCAGAACGCCCGGCCGGTCTTCCGGTCGACCCACAGGTCCATGTCGATGGCGGTGCTACGGGATGGACTCGTGGGGTGCCACTCGAGTCCGGCCTCGCGAAGCAGCGACTTTCGCCGTCCGCCCGACGTCCTGCGCCCTACGCCGGATTAACGGCGCACACATACCAGGCCACAATGTAAT
>Ga0137403_10004459_pt1 | contig 16520 bp, 15 predicted proteins | sample CZOMad2_1_16fung_FD_122057 | JGI IMG/M metagenome (GOLD analysis project Ga0137403, IMG submission 122057) | Vadose zone soil fungal communities from Angelo Coast Range Reserve, California, USA - CZOMad2_1_16fungal (Hybrid Assembly) | ecosystem: Environmental > Terrestrial > Soil > Vadose zone...
GGGCGTCATCCCGAATTGCAGGGCGATCAGATTTTCAATGGCGCGATCGACAATGCGTCGGGTGTGGCGTCCGTTATCCAGCTCGCGGCTGCGTTCAAAAAACTAAATCCACCGCCGAAACGCTCAGTGTTGTTCATGGCCACGACGGCCGAAGAAGCGGGATTGCTCGGCGCGAAGTATTATGCGGAACACCCGCTGTATCCACTGGAGAAAACGCTCGCCGACATCAACCTCGACAGCATGAACGTCTGGGGCAAAGCGCGCGATATTGAGGATCTGAGTCTTGGTTTTTCCACGCTCGACGATCTTCTGGCTGCCGCGGCCAAACGACAGGGCCGTAGCGCGATTCCGGACAGCCGCCCTGACAAAGGCAAGATTTATCGCGCTGACAATTTCGAATTCTCGAAAGCGGGCCTGCCCTCGCTTTACGTCGGAAAAGGCGAACATCTTGCCTCCCGTCCCGAAAGCGCGCCACTAAAGTCCGACGAATATGACTCGACAGATTACCACCAAGTCACCGACGAAGTTCGTCCCGATTGGGACCTATCCGGCGCCGTGCAAGACGTTCAACTGCTGTTCGAAGTCGGCTACCAAGTCGCTAACGGCGACAAGTTCCCGGAATGGAAACCCGGCAGCGAATTCAAGGCAAAACGCGATGCAATACTGAAAAAGTAATTAAGCGGGTAGGGTTCCTTTCATCTGGAAGAGCATGATCATGGTTGCACATAAGCCACAAGACGTGGCCGAGTGATGCAACGCGGTCGTTTCTACGAACGAAGGAAACCGAGTTGCAATGCTGTGGATTAGATGGTTGAATCGCGAGTTCCGAATCTGAAAATCTGAATGGGCTCTTTAAAGAAAAGACGGAAATCAAAAATTGCCAAGCACAAGCGCCGAAAACGCATGAAGGCGCATCGGCATAAGAAGCGTTTGCGTTACAAGGCGTAACGTTCGGAGTTTCGAGTTTGTGCGGCTCCCCACGAAAACCGCCTAAAGGCGGACCTCCAAACCAAACGCCGACAGTGCCGCCACCACAGATCCGAGACTGGCTTGCCAGCCGTAGCATTGGCGAAGCCTGGTTTGCGGACAGGGGTGCCAAAAGTTAGAATCTCGGAGATGAGGAAGCGCACAAAGTGTGGAGTTTCCGTGTGCTGGGGAATAATTTTCGCGCTTATTTTTGTCGGTGTGCGGATTGCATTTCCCGATCCGACAACGAAGCCTCCGGCAAAAACGCCGCGTTCGCACCAGACAAAACAAAGTGTGCGGCAGGATGATTCGGTCAGCGCAAAACCCGCACCAGACCTGGCGCTGCGTGCCGGAGGCGAACGCAGGGCTGGCGCGCTCACGCATTTTGTTGAAGGGATGGCGTTCGAAGAAAACGGCGAGATGGATCGCGCCCTGGACGCGTATCGCAGAGTGCTCAACGTCGATCCAGGCCAATCGCAACTCGCCGCGCGTGTGGCTGGCTTACTGATACAGCAGGACGATTTTCCACAGGCAATTGACGTGCTCAAAGACGCAATCAAAGCAAACCCGAATACTGCCGACGCTTATCAGCAACTGGCTTTTATCTATGCGAGATATCTGAAGAAAACAGACCAGGCGATCGATTATGCCAACCGAGCCATAGCGCTGAACCCGGCAGATGTGGAAGGGTACCAGCGCCTGGTCGAAATCGAAGTCGCAGCCGGCCAGGAGAAGAAGGCCCTAGAAGCTCTGGATCGCGCCACAAAAGTTCGCAGTAGCGATCCCAATTTCTGGATGCATCTCGGGAAGCTTTACGTCGCTATTCTTTTCAAGTCTGACTCGCAGCCGAAACCGGACGACTTGAAAAGGGTCAACGAGATGTTCAAAAAAGCAGCCGAACAGGCGGGAGATGACCCCGGGATTCTCAAGGACGTAGCAGACTATTACGCGGCATCGCAGCAATTGAAGGAAGCGATCCCGCTTTATCTGCGCGTCCTCGAACTGCAACCTGACGACGCAAATGCGCGGGAGAAACTGGCGACCGGTTTTATTCTAACGAATCAGCGCGGCAAAGCTGTCGAAATGCTCGAGCAAATCATCAAGGAGCACCCCGATAAATACCAACCCTATGATTTACTGGCACAAGTGCTCGATGAAGAAGCGCGATCGCTGCAGCGCACAAATCACATTGACGAAGCCAAAGCTAACTTTGCGAAGGTAGCCGCAAATTATGAGCAAAGTTTGTTGATCAACCCAAACCACCTTGGCACCTATTTGCATTTGGCGGAGTTGCTTGTCGGACCGCTAAAAGATGCAGGTCGAGCGGCGCAATTGCTGACTGAAGCTCGGCGCCGATTCCCCGGCGTGCCTGAGATTGTCTACTATTTGGCGATCGCTCAGCGGGAGGCGAAACGGAACCAGCAAGCCGTGGCGACTTTCGAAGAGGCGCTGCACGAAGCGCAGCTGAGCGAAGACGATGATGTGATAAATGCCAAGTTCTACTTCAATTATGGAGCCGCAGCCGAGCAAGCTGGTCTGTACGAGAAAGCGGCTGAGTTGCTTCGCAAGTCGATTTCGCTCGATCCGGCGAATTCAGCAGAGGCATCCAACTACCTGGGTTACATGTGGGCGGATCACAACATGCATCTTGATGAAGCTGAGGGCATGATCAGGCGCGCCTTGGAAAGCGAACCAAACAACGCCTCCTATCTGGACAGCCTCGGTTGGGTAGAATTTCGAAAGGGCAATTTTGATCAGGCGTTGACCGATCTGCTTCGCGCTGCAAAAACGGCAGAGCACGACGATCCAGTTGTTTTTGAGCACATCGGCGACACTTATTTGAAGTTAAATCGCATGCCAGAGGCACTGGAAGCATGGCAGAAAGCGCTGACACTCGACCCGAAAAACAAGAACCTTGCAGAGAAGGTCGAAGGAACGAAAAAGCGAATCAGCAAAGACTTGCCGAAAAGCAATCCGACGTAGTGAGCGCGAGCAATACCAAGCGCCGAACCCTCAACCCGCCCTCGCTCGGCTGCGGCGTGGCAAGCATCCAAGTCTGGACCACGTTCAAAACATGACATGAAGGAATACCCCACGCCGTGGCAGCGCAAGACCATGTGGGCGGCGCTTACGGCTTGTTTCGTAGTTCTGCTCGTGGTCGTCGTCGGCGCAGTGATCTGGACCGCGGCCAACATCGTTAGTTTTCTTCAGCCAATCCTGATTCCGGTAGCGATCGCCGTAATTCTCACTTATCTCCTCGACCCCCTGGTCACGAAAATGTCCCGTGGGACGCTCACTCGCACGAAAGCGGTCGCACTTGTTTTCGCGATTGCCTTTTTTTCGCTGGGAGGATTGGCTGCGTGGCTCATCCCCACCATCTCAATTCAAAGCGCGAATTTTGCCAGGCAGGTTCCCGCGTACACTCAACGGGTGCGAGACTACACAGTCGATCTCATCTATCGATTCGACCACACATTCGGATTATTTGGCGGAGGGCATAGAAAATCTGCATCGACAAGTCTTACGAACTGGCTGATTGGCCCCGCTGGGTCTCCTTCTCCTGGCGCGCAATCAACTGCGACTCCGATCGCGTCGCCGCAAGCCACTGCGTCCACGAGTGAAGTTATTGCACCAAGTCCTCCGAAGCTGACGACTGCTGAACGCCAGCGCATCCAAACTTATGTGGAAAAACAGATGCCGAAACTGGAGCAAGGGCTTCCAACATTGCTGGAAAAGCTCTGGGATATTTTGAAGAAAAGCATCGGTGGATTCCTGGGTGTCACAGGTTTTCTGCTCAGTCTCATCCTGGTACCGATCTATCTGTTTTTTTTGCTGAACGAAAAGCCGCGCATCCAACAGCGATGGAAAGAATACCTGCCGTTGCGCGAATCGCCCTTGCGAGATGAAGTCGCGGATGTGCTATCGGAAATCAATCGTTACGTCACGGCGTACTTTCGAGGCCAGCTACTGGTTTGTCTTGTGGACGGCTTACTCATAGGAACAGCGCTGACGCTTCTCGGTCTCAATTTTGCACCTGTGATTGGGGCACTGGTTGTGATCCTAACCATGGTCCCCTACATCGGCATAATCATCTGCTGGGTGCCAGCCGTTGTGATCGCGGCTTTTCAATGGGGCGATTGGGCGCACCCGATCTGGGTAACAGTGATTTTCATCGTCATACAAAATCTCGAAGGCATATTTTACGCTCCGCGAATTGTCGGAAATTATGTCGGATTGCATCCGATGACGGTGATTGTGTCGATATTTGCCTGGGGTCTGATCATTGGCGGGGTAATCGGTCCACTTCTTGCCGTGCCGCTCACCGCGACGATCAAGGTCCTCCTCACACGTTACGTTTGGAGTCGACATTTGAGACAAAAGGTTCTCCAACCACCAGAAGAAACTCTCGCGATTCAAGAACCCGAGATAGCCGTTCATCCTTAGCGTAGGCACCAGCGTGCGTGGAAGCGATGAGCGAACAATGCGCGTCGAAAGAGGACAGGAAATGGCGGGACGAATCAAACACGGCGGGTATGGAAGAGCTCGCCAGTTGTTTTTTGGGCTGAACTCTTTCTTTCAACGGCCGCTCCGGCCGGCTCGCCTCGCTGTCATGGTTGCTGTCGCGGCGATCGCTCTTTTGCTCGGTGTTCTTTTCTTTAGTTACAGCTCAAATTTATATGAGGACTGGCGTGAAAGGCGTTTGCTGCACCGAGCCACTGCATTGCTAGAGGAGGGTGAACTCGGCGAGGCGGCGCAAGCGTCGCAAGAACTCCTGAGACAACATCCCGGTTTTCTGCCGGCCCTTCACATTTTAGCAGACGCAGCGGAGAGACAAAATCTGGAAGAAGCCGTGTCGTGGCGCGAGCAAATAGCGCGACAGCTCCCAAACGATGTGGAGAGCCAGCTCAATCTGGCTTCGGCTGCGTTGCGCTTTGGAAAGCTCGACGTGGCGCGAGGAGCGCTCGATCGAGTTCCCTCAAGTGACCGGGACAGGGCAGCTTTTCACGTCGTTGCAGGCTGGCTGGCTCGTGCGCAGGGGAATTTCGCCGAGCAGGAGGAACAGTTCGCGGCAGCGGTAAGCAAGGAGCCCAAAAATGATCTTTATCAGTTTAATCTCGCGGCTCTTCAAATTCACTCTGGCGATCCAGAAAAAAGCACAAAGGCGCGCGATACTCTCCAGCGACTTAGTCAGGTGACTCCTTATCGAGCGGGCGCGCTGCGAGCGTTGCTTAATGATGCTGTGGCAAGAAATGACCGCACCGCAGCGGATAATTTTGCGCAACAACTCCAAATGTCGCCGGAGATCACATTCGGCGATTATCTCCTCTGCCTGAATTTTTATCGGAAACTCGACCAGAAAAAATTTCGCCTGGTACTGGACAGAGTGAAACCATTTGCTGCGCGCGATCCGTCGAATCTCGCATCGCTTATCGATTGGATGAACCAAAACGGACTCGCAGGAGATGTCGTCAAGTGGATCGATAAGTTGCCGCAATCGCAGCTGGGTTCGACGCAGACGTCCGTCGCAGTGGCTGACGCGTATGCGAGCACGAAAAACTGGTCGCGTCTAAAGCGTTGGACAAGCACTGGGATTTGGGGCGACTCCGACTATCTTCGTCTCGCATATCAGGCTATTGCCACGCGCCAATCGCGATCCCGCAGCGGGACTCCTAATACTGAGTTCGAAACTCTCTGGCATTCTGCGGAACAATTAGCAAGTGAGCAGCCAGAACGTGAACTGGCGCTGGCGCGTCTTGCCTCGAAATGGGAATTTGAAAACGAATCCGAAGAGCTTTGGCAGCGTGTCGCAGAAAATCCCCCAATGCGGCGAGAAGCGCTCGAGGAGCTTCGCCGGCTCTATCGCGGGAAAGATGAAACAGCGAAGCTCTACGACATTCTGCGACGTCTTCACGAGACTTCTCCGAACGAAGCACCGATCACTGCGGACCTCGCTCGCCTGGGCCTCAACCTTGGGGAAAACACGGAGCGATCGCATCAACTCGCAAAGGAGGCGTACGACCGCACTCCAAACGAGGTGAATTGCGCTGTAACTTACGCGTTTTCACTCTCGCGCCTCGGGAGAAGCGCGGATGCTCTTCCGATCATCCAGAATTTACCGCCTGATCAGTTACATGATCCGCATGCAGCCGTTTACGTCGCGTTACTGCTGGCTGAGGCAGGCCAGGTCGAATCAGCGAGGGATTACATTGCAGCCGCTGATGACGAAAAGATTTACCCAGAGGAAGAAAAGCTCCTTGATGAAGCAAAAACAAAGCTCGTCATTGCATTTGCAACTCCCTCGCCAGCGGTTTCTCCGCTTCCAGCCGACCTGAGCCCGACGCCGATGGCTTTGCCACGTTAATTCGTTAAAAAAGTCATATTGTTACATTGCCGGCGACGCCGTTTATAACTTTGTAACTTTATAATCTTTGTAACTCTTCTTTTCACGTGGGCTTGCCCGGCACCTTCTCCTCTTTCGGAATCGCCTTCGTCCATTGCACAATATCTTTGGAATTCATGTGCACACGCTGGTGCAGGCGGGCGTCATGAAATCCCCATTTTTGCACGTCCACCAAATATTGCTTGCGTGAGAGCAGAGTTCCACGGCAGAGCCGCTTGTCTCCCCGAGAAGGTGCTGCATCTCTTTGCAACTGGCCGATCAAGTCGCCCATGATGGCCGTGGGAATCCGTGCCTGCTCACTTGGGTAAATGTACCCGAACAAGACCAGGTGACTGAGCAGCACACGCCAATCAGGGCCAAAGCGCCGAACCAAATGTTGCCAATCGAGTTTCTCCGCGCAGGTCACGAGAATATGTGCGATATCAGCACCATCGAACCGTTCGCGTTCCATGATGAACGCTTTCATCCAGATCGTTTCCTCGGGTGCGCAAAGCTTAACGTCTAATCCGAGCAGCTCGTCATTGTGCGCCCGTTCGAACCATGAGTCATCCACTTCGCACAAGCCGTTGCCAGCGCGGAAAATCAGGTCAACGTAGTCCCTTCCGAATTTCGCCTTGGCGAGCCAATGCGGAAATGTCGTTTCTGTCTGGTACCCGGCGTGGGCAAGCGCTTCGAGAGCTGCGGCCACGTGACGTGGTCGCACGAATAGATCGAAGTCTTTGGTTCGTCGCGAGACACCCGCATACGCTTCGACCACATAGGCGCCGCCAATTAGGAAGGGAACATCCCGATCCTGCAGTGCGACCACTGATCCAAGATGAAAATCATTAAGGCTGCTCTTCGTTTTGGTGGCTCCGGTCCTCTTTAAAGTCATCACTCACATAACGCAGTCGAACCAGCCCATGCGTGCATAGTCCCAGCGCGGGCATCGGGAAACGTCCATTCAGGGTTGCGATTTCGTATCTGAGACAAATGGCTGACCGACCGTTACGGATCGCGGCGACCGCGGATCTCCATTACGCGAAGCATTCGCGCGGCACATTGCATGAAGCGTTTGCTGAGATTTCAGACAGCGCGGATATCCTGCTGCTCTGCGGAGATCTCACAGATTATGGACTTCCCGAGGAAGCCGAGGAACTCGTCGCGGATATTCGCGCTGCAGTAAGAATTCCAACCCTCGCAGTTCTGGGCAACCACGACTTCGAATCGAGTCAGCCGGAACTTGTTTCTAAAGTTCTCGACGAGGCAGGTGTGAATGTGCTTAACGGTGAAGCTATCGAAATCGCAGGCGTTGGTTTCGCTGGGATATGTGGATTCGGCGGCGGTTTTGGACGGCGAATGCTAAATGCCTGGGGCGAACCGCTCATCAAACAATTTGTTCAAGAGTCCATTAGTCACGCTGTTCGTCTGGAGCAGGCGTTGGCCAAACTACAAACCGAAAAGCGGATCGTGGTGCTGCATTACTCGCCCATCCGCGACACACTACAGGGGGAAGATCCGGAGATTTACGCGTTTCTCGGGTCCAGCCGATTGGAAGAGCCGATCAATCGATTCAAAGTGACCGCTGTTTTCCACGGTCACGCTCACAACGGCCTTCTCGATGGCAAAACGTCCACCGGAATCCCTGTTTATAATGTCTCTGCGCCTGCGCTTCGCAAAATCGGCAAACCGTATCGCATCGTCGAACTGTAGGGCGTCCGCCGCGGCGGACGCCAACGAGACCCAATGCGCTACCGGGACAGTTCCCTGGTTGCCATCACCTGCCATGCTTGTACATCGGCGCGGCCTTGTGTCGGTGAAACGCAGCGGACAGCCTTGAGTGCGTCGAATGTAACTTCCGAAAAAGGCACCTTGATCGAATCTGCTGGCGCACGGCGAGCCGCGGCCGGAATATTTTTATAGAGCAAACTCAAGTGCGGATCCAATTGATAGCGGACTGGATCTTGCGAAGCGGCGCGAATAATAGCGTTCAGACGCTGCAATTTTTTATCCGGCGCGAATTGTACAAAGAGCGTCTTGATAAACTCGTCGGATTGATCGATGCCAAGCAGTTTGAGATTGATTCGTTGGCACTCACGCGAGCCTCGTGAGAGCGCTTTCTCGGCCGCGTCAGCGTGATCCTCTCCGACGTGAACCGTAACATGTGGCTCGAAAACAGGAGCATCAAACTGCCGCGCCAGCTCCTCAATCAGCCCCTGAAAAAACTTTCGAGCCGGGTCCGCAGGCATAAGCCAGTAAGCAATAACGATTCGTTTGGTCACAACGCAGCGACTGAATGTGTGGGGTGCACCAGACTAACTCCACTTCTGGAGTTCAACGATATTGCCTTCTGGATCTCGGGAATACACAACGCGAAGCGTACCCACCTCCTCCACTTAGGTCGTTTCGATATTTCCCACTGCGCCACCGCCAGCCGCAATCACCGCCTCCAAGGCTTCATCCACGTCGTCGACTGCAAAGGCAACGTGACCGAACCCGCATCTGTTCGCTTCCGGGAGCTCGCTCTCTATCAACTGATCGTAGCTGAAAATCTCAAGCGTCGGGCCATCATCGCCATAGCCGGGCAGATGCAGATGAACGCCGGTAAGATGCGCGTCTCGAAGCGATGTTAGCTCATCGAGCCACGCGCCGGACATATCGCGTTCGGGACCCTCTGGCTCGCATCCGAATACCTCAAAATAGAATCGAACCAATCTTTTCCAGTCTCTGGCGATTAGATTTGTGTGAACGTACTTGGATCGAATTGGCATTGTCTCGGGCTCCTACGTAAAATTTGAAATAGTATAAGCAATCTTCTCGTGTCATTCTCAGCGACGCGAAGAATCTCGGATCTTTTCTGAACCATTGCCTGCAAATAAAATTCGAGATGTTTCGCTCCGCTCAACATGAGAGCGTAAATTAAGAGATGGGTTTAACCTTTTGTGTTGTCTTATGCCGACCAATGTTTTGGGAACAGAACTGAAATGTTGTTGTCGCGACCCATTGACCGGATTCTACCGCGACGGTTTTTGTCGAACAGGTCCGGAAGACGTCGGCCAGCACACCGTCTGCGTTGAAGTCACACGGGAGTTCCTGGATTTTTCCGTTCTCGACGGCAATGATCTGGTTACGCCGCATCCGGAATTCGGCTTCCCCGGATTGAAACCGGGCGATAAATGGTGCGTATGCGTCACGCGCTGGAAAGACGCGTTGGACCACAATCGCGGCGCTCCTGTTGACCTTGAAGCAACCCACGCCTCGGCGCTCGAGTTCGTCACGCTGGAAGAATTAAAGGCACACGCGGTGAAATAGAGCACCGTGCGCCACTCCGTGCGCGCCGTCGGGCAGATGCCAATCGAGCAGCGCGCAGAGAGCTGCTCGCCCTACCAAACGCGCTGGAAGGTTGAATCAGAGTGAGTTTGCCGCCACGCTAACGCTGAATTGAACCTTCCGTTTAGTGTTTTCCTGGCGCTACGGTATTTAAAACCGAAGCGGACATTTCTGTCGATCATCACATTAATTTCTGTCCTGGGCGTGATGCTCGGCGTCACGGTGTTAATCCTGGTGATTTCAGTGATGACCGGGTTCGACCGCGAGCTGCGCCAAAAAGTGATCGATTTCGATGCGCATATTCTCGTGAGCTCCGAAGATATTTTGCGGGATTGGCGAGCGCTCAAAACAAAGATCGACCATACGCCGGGGGTCGTCGCGACTGCACCTTACATTCAGGGGCCGGTGATCGTGGAGTTTCAAAACCGGCGGCTCGCGCCGCTGATACGCGGCATCGATCCCGCTCAGGAAGAGAAAGTGATTCCACTCCGAAAATTCATCAAATACGGCAAGCTCGACTTGGACGGCGATTCGACCGTGCTCGGGATTGAGCTCGCGCGAAAGCTGCAGGTCAGCATAGGCGACAAAGTCACGGTCTATTCACCGGGGAATCTTGGTCAGATTCTCGACAGCATTAAGAAACTGGAGAACGCCAAGGGTGAAGAAGAAAAAAAAGCGGTCGACGAATTGCGAGATGTGATCCTCCCGAAGGAACTGACCGTTACCGGTATTTTCGAGACCGGCCACTACCTGCACGATTCCGAGTTTCTTCTCGTACCAATCTATGTCGGACAGGAATTATACGGCCTTAGCGACGCGTTACATGGCGTCACAGTCAAGACCGATAATCCATACGGCGCCGAGCGGGTAAAACAGGCGATCCAGCAGTTTCTCGAGCCGCCACAATACGCGCAGACCTGGATTGACATGAACCACCAGTATTTCGAAGCGGTGCGGCTCGAGCGAAGCGTAATGTTTTTCCTCTTGTTCTTTATCGTGGTCGTCGCGGCTTTTGGAATCATGAGCACGCTGATCACGGTGACCGTTCAAAAACGGCGCGACATTGGGATTATGAAAGCGCTCGGCGCAAACATCGCGCAAATCATCTGGGTGTTCCTTGGCCAGGGAACTATCGTCGGCCTTTTCGGGACACTTACCGGTCTCGGGCTTGGGATGACGCTAATCCGCTACCGAAATGAATTCAGCCAATGGCTAGCATCCACGTTGCACATCGAGATCTTCCCGCGCGAAGTCTACCAATTCTCCTCGATTCCGGCGGAGGTAATCCCGCGAGACGTTGCGATTATCTGCATCAGTGCGTTTTTCATCTGCTCATTTGCCGCATTGATTCCCGCCTATTTCGCCGCACGCCTCGATCCGGTGAAAGCGTTGCGCTACGAGTGAGGCTGTAGAGCCGCTCGCCGCGGCGAGCGGCTGTCTCCAGTCCGGCATTTGGCACAAACGCCGCTACAATTTGAGAATGGCGTCCAGCGCGCGAAATGCGTAGTCGTAGCCTTCCGGCCATTCACTTTGCCGCGGGCCAGCCACGTTGAGAACGTCGATCTTGTTCTTACGGACGAAATCCGCAATCAAGCTCGCAGCATCTTCGGCGGAAAGTTTTGATGCATCGACGAGTAGGTGCGTCCGTCGTAGCTCACTACAGAAGCGAACTGTTTGCTCAGTGCCGCCGCTTAACCTGCCGGGATAAATGATGACAGTTCCATCAGAATCTTTCACGTTCTGCAGGGTCCTCTCAGTGAAACCTCCGGCTGCCAGCTCCTGAACTGGATATTGATTCGGAATCCTCCCGAATTCATCAAGCCGTCCAGCAGGACACCATCCACCGCACTCGATTTCGTATTTGAGCGCGACATCGAGCGCGGCGCGATCTACGCCGGTTTGTCCGCCCGAAATTATTCGCACGCTCTTAGGCTTCAGTCGCCAGTCGGAACGATGTCGGCGCGTTCGACCATTAAGATCACCGTCCGCTCAGGCGCGCGTGTGCGATGGCGCACACCTCTGGGCACCACGAAACCCTGCCTTGGCGCAAGATCAATGACACGATCTTCGAGATCGATCAGAAAGTGTCCATCCAGAACGAAAAAGAATTCATCAATGTCATTGTGTTCATGCCAATGATATTCGCCCTGCACCACCGCCATCCTGATGACAGAGTCGTTCACCTTGCAAAGCGTCTGGTTATACCATTTGTCTTTGCAGGCATCCGCCAGTTTCTGCACATCAATCAGCTCAAGCGGCCCATGCAGAATGTTCAGGCAAGTCTTGTACGGAAAATCCTGAAGTAGTTTGTTGGAATCCATCAGTCGTAATTATGTCAGAGCGCATCGAGAGATGTCTCGACTTCGTTCGACATGACAGCCAATTCACTCTTCACCATCGAAATAGTCCGTTTCCTGCCCCTTCACAACCACGCGATCCGCGGCTGATGATTTGTTGACTTTCCATTTCCCACTGTCGGGATAGTAGGCGGATTCCCCGATGGGGTTATCTGCGATGACGTAGAAGACGAAATCTTCCTCACTGGAATTAATCAGTTGATGCGGTTCGTCGGGCGCGAAGATAAAGGCGTCGCCAGCCTCAACGTCAGTTCTGCCGTCTTTGTGCCGGACAGTGCCTTTCCCGGAAATAACCAGGTACAATTCCCATTGCGCCGAGTGCGCGTGGTAAGGAAAATTTGGTTTCCCGGGAGGCACGCGATTCCATTCAAGATCAAATGGGTGACGCTTGGACAAATCGAGCGAGGCAGGCTCGCGCCCCAACGCTTCGGAAATTCCTTTGAAGGACGCAGCGTACTTTCCGCCAGGCGATTGCCATGCCTCTTCTTTGATGTCGTTGATATTTACCTTGCGCATATGGGAAAACTGTAGCGGCGGTCTATGACCGCCGACGCACGCATCGGCGTCTGGCACAGACGCCCTACAATTCGGATCTCATTCTTCGCCATCGAAATAATCGGCTTCAGTTCCTTTCACGACGACCTCATCGCGAGCATCTGTCGTCACAGCCCATTTGCCGCTGTCGGGATAGTAACAGGAATCACCGGTGGTACCGCCGCTGCGCGGATTATCGGCAATGACATAGTAAACAAAATCTTGATCACCGGCGTTGCTCAGTTGGTGCGCTTCGCCGGGCTGAAACAAAAACGCGTCGCCCGGACCGACTTCAGTGAATCCATCCTTGTCTCGCACGCTGCCGCGCCCGGAGACGACGAGGTAAAGTTCCGACTCCGCCGCGTGCGCGTGATACGGGCAAAGTGTTTTGCCCTTGCGGATCCGCACGAGCGTCAGATCAAATGGATGCCGCTTCGACAGATCGAGCGACTCCGGCTCGCGCCCAAGCGCGACCGAAATGTTCTTCATCCTCCGGCCAAATTTCCCTTTTGGCGATTTTCGCTCCTGCTCCGGGATGTCTTTTAGATTTACTTTGCGCACATCACTGATTCCGAGGTTATCGTCAGTTTACCTAACGAGAAGCGCCTCGCTTTCTCGTGGCAATGGAAAAAACAGCTATCCCTGCCCAGATGAGATTTACAAATGTGGACGGATACGAGCCGTAAAAGATCGTGTTTGCGGCCAACAGAACGCTGCCGCCGATATTGAGGAACTGAAACGTGGTCGAGTCTCCTTCCAATCTCTTGAACGAAATTAATGCGTAAGCGATTAGGAGAGCTACTGCTCCTGCCCACCCGATCGTGTCAAACCACACATGATTATTCATGCTCGATAATCTCTTGTTAAATTAGAGTTCCCATTTCTTTGATAGCTTTTGTTTGAGTTTTTCGACAGGCTCAAAGAGATCGCCGAGTTTTTCGACGCGGGCGAGGACCTGGTTTGAGCGGAACTTCAACAGCTCGGACTTTTTCTTCTTGAGGCAGTTTTCGACTTCGTTCCAAGTCACCGGTGTGGAAACTGTCGGTTCTTCCCTCGCGCGAAGAGAATAGACGCAGACGGTGGTTTTGTGCTCGTCGTTTTGGCTCCAATCGACGAACACTTTTCCTTTGCGCACCGCCTTGGACATGTTCGAAGTCACGCTATCGGCGTGTTCGTGTTCGAGATGTTGAGCAAGCGCGCGCGATAAATCTTTGGTTTGATCGTAAGTAACTGCGGTGTTGAGTGGAACGTAAACCTGCAGGCCCTTTGAGCCGCTCGTTTTCGCGAACGATTTCAGTTTCATTTTGGCTAACAAATCGCGAAGCCAAAGCCCGACCTGGCAGCATTGCACGATGTCGGCCGGCGCGCCGGGATCGAGATCGAATACCATCACCGTGGGACGCTCGATGTTATTTTTGCGCGAAAGCGATGTGTGCAGCTCCAAGTCGGCCAGGTTTCCGGCCCACACGAGTGTAGGCAGATCATTCGCGAGGCAATAGTGCATGATTCGCTGATTGCCTTCGCTCCACACTTTTGCCGTCTGCACCCATTTCGGGCGATGTGACGGACAGTTCTTTTCGTAAAAAAATTCGCCTTCCACACCATTGGGGTAGCGTTTCATGGTAAGCGGCCGATCTTTGAGATGCGGCAACAGCACAGGGGCCACGCGAATGTAGTAATCAATCACCTGCCCCTTGGTGAAACCGGCTTTCGGGTAAAGAACCTTGTCAAGGTTTGATACCTGAATCTTGCGGTCCTCGACAATTAGCTCGGCTCTGTTGGGCATACTTAAAGCAAACGTTCAACGCCCAACGACGAACGTCCAACATCGAATTTAAGAAACCGTCAGGCGAAAAAGCGCTCCGGAGACAGCATGGCTTTGGGTTTGCAGATGCGCGCCACGCAATGCTCCCAACTTTCGTGGCCACTGAGGATTTCAATCTCCACCCGTAAAAAATAGATCGGCACCTTCAATTCCGCTTCAGGCAAACGCGGCATCCTCACCGAATCTTTCTCTGTGGTCACGATCATCGCCAGATCGCGGCGGATACAACGCTTGATAAAGCTGATCAATTCCGCCTCGGTGTAATAGTGGTGATCGATGTAGCTCTTGTGGAGATCGACATGCGCCCCGAGCTTCCGTAATGCGTCCTCGAAGCTCTGCGGCGCCGCGATCGCGCAGAGCGAGCCGATGAATGCATCCCGCAAAGCTTCGAGCGGCAATTGTTCGCCCGTAAATACATTCTGGAGATGGAGCGGCTTATGCGCGCATTCGATGACTTCGGCGGTGCGATTGTAACGCCGGATGCGTTTCATTAGAGCGAGATTAGGTTCGCCGGTGTTCTTTGTGATAAAGATGTAGCTGGCGCGGCGAAGATTACGCGGCGTTTCCCTCAAGGTACCGCGAGGAAGGAGGAATTCGTTTCCGAAAGGAGCTTGTCGATCGACGAGCACCATGTCCAAGCGATGTTTCAGATGCAGATATTGGAATCCGTCATCGAGCAACAACGTATCGACCTGCCATTTATCGATCGCGAACCGGCCGCTTTTGACACGGTCTTTGTCCACCAGCACGATTACGTCCTTCAAATTGTTCGCCAGCATGTAGGGCTCGTCGCCGGCGGTCACGGAGTCGAGCAGCAATGATTTGCCATCGGAGACGACGCGTGGAAGATCGGAGTCTCCCCGAAGCCGGCTCAGCCAGGTTCGCCTGCGCGGTACGCTCTTGTAACCGCGGCTCAGGATGGCAACGCGCCGTCCGCCCGATTGCAACGCCCGGGCAAATTTCTCAACAATCGGCGTCTTACCCGTGCCGCCCACCGTCAGATTACCAATGCTAATCACCAGACAGCCAAGAGTGCGTTCGCGGAAGACCCTCTTGCGATAAAGATAAAGCCGGACCTGCACCAGGCGGTCGTAAACGAATGAAAGAGCATGGAGAATCCCGCGCAGTATCGAAGCTCGAATGCCGTGACGACGCTCGAGGACAACGTCGATCCCAAACTCTTCCAACTGTTCAAGCCGGCGGCCCATGAAGAATAGTGATTGGTGAAAAGTGATTAGTGACTGGCAAGAATCTTGGCGCCGAGGTTATCAGCGTGCGTGATGATGGTGTGCCCCCGAGTTTTCGCCGCGCGTGCCATAGCCGCCGCAATTCTTTTGGATGAATGAAGCGTAACGGCCGCAATCGTCGATCCGCTTCCGCTGAGAAACGCCCCGAGCGCGCCGGCCTTCTCGGCGGCCGCAACCGTGTGCAGAAGAAAAGGAATTAGTTTTGCGCGAAAGGGCTGGTGCAGATGGTCGGCAAAAGCGTTGTGCAGTTTTTGGTAATCCTGTGATACGAAAGCCGCTGTAAGGGCGCATGCCTTCCCACAATTTTCGACCGCCGCAGCATGTGAAATTCTTAAAGGCAGAACGTTTCGCGCCCTCGAGGTTTGAACCTCAAGATCAGGAACGAAAAGAACGAAATATAGCCGTGGCGAGACCGTGAAGCGCTGAACGGCCGCATAATCGTCCCGACGATAGGGTCGGCGCGCTGCGCCGACCTGACGCCGCAGCCCGGCATCCCTACCATGAACCACAGTGAAGCCACCAAACGTTGCCGGCGCAGCGTTATCAGGATGTCCTTCCAGTTCGGCACATAATCGAAAGATTGTTAATCGGTCGAGCGGACTGCCGCTCAGCCGGTTCAGGGCAACCAGGATGGCGAGGCGAATGGTTGCGCTACTGCCCAAGCCTCGGGATCGCGGAATTTGTTCTGCCGTTGAACAGGAAAATGAAAATGCGCGGCGATGCGTTTGCTTGAAAAATAGATCTGCGGCCTCAGAAACAATTCGCGGATGAACATGCTCACGCGGTGGCCTCCGCCTCATGGTGACAGTGTTGTAGATGCGCAGTGCGACACCCAGACAATCGAAGCCGGGGCCGAGATTGGAAGTGCTCGCCGGAACACG
>Ga0137403_10004460_pt1 | contig 16520 bp, 12 predicted proteins | sample CZOMad2_1_16fung_FD_122057 | JGI IMG/M metagenome (GOLD analysis project Ga0137403, IMG submission 122057) | Vadose zone soil fungal communities from Angelo Coast Range Reserve, California, USA - CZOMad2_1_16fungal (Hybrid Assembly) | ecosystem: Environmental > Terrestrial > Soil > Vadose zone...
ATCGCATTCACGACGCTGAAGATGGCAGTGTTCGCTCCGATGCCGAGCGCCAAGACAGTAACCGCCACTATCGTGAATCCAGGAGCCTTCCGCAACATCCGGAAGCCGAAGCGAAGATCGCTAAGCAAAGTTTCCATATTTCCTCACTCGTACCCGTCACGCTGAAAAATTGCGGTGGTCGCACCGATCCCCAGCGCAAGTGTAAGCACAGCCACCGCTGCGAACCCAAGGTTTTTCCGCAACTGCCAGCAGAGCATACCGGACGTCTTGGATCAGTCCGGTCATGCATGCACATCCGCCATCAATTTCTTCAATTCTTCTTCCGCCACGACTTTGCCGTCGAACAAGTGCACTTCGCGCTCGGCGTGTTTAGCAAAGCGCGGATCGTGCGTGACCATGCAAATCGTCGCGCCCTCACGGTGTAGGTTCTGGAGCAATTCCATAACAGCTTCGCCGTTGCGTGAATCCAAATTTCCGGTTGGCTCGTCGGCCAGTAGAATCGAGGGCTTGCCCCCCAGGGCGCGCGCCACTGCCACGCGCTGCTGCTGCCCGCCGGAGAGTTGGGAGGGATAGTGCCGCACGCGGTGCGCCATGCCTACGCGCTCCAGCGCCTCCATCACGCGCTTCTTGCGCTCAACCGCAGGCATCTTCTGCCTGTAGGTCAGCGGCAACTCGACGTTTTCATAGACCGTGAGATCGCCAATCAGATTGAAGCTCTGGAAAATGAACCCTATCTCCTGATTGCGAATGCGGGAGCGCTCCGCAAAGCCCAGGTTCTCCACTGGCTGACTGTTCAGTTGGTAGCGTCCGCCCGTCGGCGTATCGAGCAGACCGATGATCGACAGCAGCGTTGACTTGCCGCACCCCGAAGGACCCGACATAGCCACGTACTCACCCTTGCCGATCGCCAGGTGCACACCGGAGAGCGCGTGAGTTTCAATTTCGTCGGTGTAAAACACTTTGGTGAGATCTTCAATCTGGATCAGCGCTTGTCCTGCTTCAATCATGGCGTCTGCCTCAATCGGTTGTCTTAGTCGAGCTTGTCTTAATCAAGTCTGATACGGTCGGCGTTATCCGAGCGTGACATGTCGGAAAGAATCACGGTGTCACCTTCATGCAGCCCTTCAAGAACTTGGATCGAGTTTACCGACGCGCGTCCCACCTTTACCGGGATGCGGACCGCACCTTTGCCCTCAGCATCCAGTTTGAAAAGGCTGATCGTGCTGTTCTCCTGTCCAAAGGCAGGACGGCCGACGTAGAGGACGTTCTCCAGTCGCTCCAGATCGATGGTCCCGTCGACGCTCAGATCGGGCCGCGCTCCCTTGGGGAGTTCGCTTGTGAGCTGCACGTCCACCGTGACTGTCCCGTTCTGCACTGCCGGATCGACTCGCATGACCGTTCCTGGCACAGTACCGTTGTGCGTGTCGACCATCGACGGTTGACCAATCTGAATGTCTCGCGCCTGAGTCTCGGCAATCTTCAACTCGGCAATCAGATGGTTTGGCTGAACCACCTTTGCCAGCATCGCCCCAGGCAGAACGTGTTGCCCAACCTGCAAGGGCAGGTCGACCAGAACACCGTCGATGCCGGCGCGCACCTTCAGCGCGTCCAACTGCTTCTGTTTCAGCTGCGCGAGCGCACTCATCTGATCCACTTTGGCCTGCTGTTCGGCCATCTGCGATTCGATCGCCTTCTGATTGATATCCAATCGTTCATCTTCAATGTTATTTCGTGTAGTAAGTTCGTCCGCCTTGCCCTTCGATGCTTTGTACGCAAGACCTGAAATCACGCCGAGATCGTAAAGGGCTTTGTCAGTCTCCGACTGTAGCTTGGCCTGACTGTAATCCGCGGTCACCGTAGCAGCTCCGGCCTTCTGATTCATTAGATCGCTCTGCAACTTGACTCGCAGACTCTGATACTCGGCTTCCGCAGCTTTTAGTTGAAGTCTGGCATCGAGCGCGGCCTGCTCGACTTGCGGATTACTCATCTCCAGCAGAATGCTGTCAGCCTTCACCTGGGAGCCTGGCAACATGTGAATTCGAACGACCGTCGCTTCCGTTTCTGCTGGTATTTGACGGGTGAATTCCTGGCTGGGGATCAGCGATCCAAGTCCCCTGACCTGGCGCAGCATGGGGCCGCGCTTGACGGTGTCTGTCCACACCGTGCTTCGTTCTACTTCCTGCGCCGCCGGTTTCAGGCGAGAAACGCCGATTGTGACGATCCCGAGAAGCGCAACGCCAATCACCAGTCCGACAATTTGGCGACGTCTCTTCTGGCGCTTGATGTCTGGGCGTGCGATATCCATCAGCATCTTTTATTCGCAGCTGTCGATCCATTTGCGATGCGGGGGTAAGTGTATGCGAGAACAGTGAGATATGACGGTATCAACCCTTACGAAACGACGCTCCTCTGTCCGCTATCGAACTTGGGTGTCCATTTGCGAACACCTGTACCGGGTCGGTGAACGTAGGGCGGCACCCAACCATCCAGTCGCCGCCGATTGTGGCGAAGGTTGTCGCGCGGGATCGCGGCTCTTAATGTTGTTAACTATTACCACATGTGTGGTATAGTTATACCACATGCTAGACTTTCGCTCCAAGGCGCGCCAGCAACTACTGGCCTATTACTTCACGAACCCTACGGCCCGCCTCCATCTGCGGGACGTGGCGGAGCGCCTGAGCATCGATCCGTCGAACCTCTCGAAAGAGTTAGGACGCCTGGAGCGCGAAGGTCTATTTCGGTCGGAAGTGAGTGGACGCCAAAAGTATTTTCAACTGAACCCTGAGTATCCGCTGTTTAATGAAGTTCGCAAGATCGTTACGAAGACTATTGGTGCGGCACCCCTGATCACGCAGGTCCTCAAGAGAATTGAGGGAATAGACAGGGCATACTTGTACGGTTCATTTGCAAGCAACCAGCAGGACGCTGCCAGCGACATAGACGTGCTCGTGGTTGGCTCCCCGCGTGAGGAGGTCTTAGCACAAGCCCTGCGAAGGCTTGAGCGGCAACTCGGGCGCGAAGTCAACTACACCGTCCTAACACCGAAGGAATTCGACTCACGCCGTGCTCGGAAGGGTGCGTTTCTGGAAAACCTCTGGCACAATAAGCGTGTTTCACTCATAGGTCCAAATGAAGAAGCTAAAGCCGCACGCGGTTGACTGGGCGCAAATCGACCGCTTCCTCGCGAGCGCGGACAAGAAGCTGCTCGGCCAACAAAATTCTCGCTTTTGATGAAGAAGCTTGTCTTCAACAAGCTTACGAAGCAATGCTGAAAGCTTCCCTCGGGTTCATGTTTAGTCACGGATTCCGTGCGAGGAGTCAGCCTCGGCACCACATCGCCATCATTGATTTCGTGCGTTCGCGCATCGACAAGAAACATGCCGGTCTCCTGGTGCTCTTTGATCGTCTCTGCAGGAAGCGCAATACGGCCCTTTATGATGACACCGGATTTGTTTCTCACCATGACGCCGAGCAAGCTCTCGAAGCCGCCGACGACTATTTGAATGTGATCCGAGCTGATATCGTCGCCCGAAGGCGTTGAGTCAGAAACAGATATAAGGAAGTCCCGCACGTTTTTCAAGGCAAGCTTTTCGATGGGCAGCGATGCGGCTTCAGGAGGTTCGGGGTGTCAGGCGCATATCTGCAGTTCCGTGCCCGACGGGAAAAATCAAGAATACCCACCAGGGCGCGCGCCAGCGCCTCCGGTTCCGTCCACGTCCGTCAAGCTCACTTCTGCCAATTTGATTGACACCGGCGAGGGTAAGCGGTTGTCGTGCTCTTTTAGGTTCGCAAGCTGGAAGCTGTCTAGCAAAAGCGTCCACAACACGGTCCCTCGCGGTTGCCGGGCAAAATCTACGACCGCTTTCGATATACTTCCTTCAGTCAACATTTAGATTGACGAGATTTTCTCGTTGACAAAACAATAACGCGATAGGTATCGTATATTTGAGAAACAAGCACACCACGTCAGAAGTCGCGCAGATCGTGGGAATTCACTTAGCCACCCTACAGCGATGGATCGCTCAAGGTAAGGTGAAGGCTCCTCCGCCGACTCTGATTGGCGCCGTCGGTTATCGCCTTTGGTCGCGAGACGACATTGCCGAGCTGAAGGAAGTGAAGAAGGCGATCTACTGTAAAGGCAGAGGACGAAAGAGTAAACCGAAGTCGTGAGCGAACGGGACGTACCGGTGCTAGAACACCAGCACGTCCCTAACCAACGCCGCCTACTAGGAGGCAACGATGGCTGCCATTGAAGTTAACGTTTCCCCACTTCCCGCGCAAGCGATTGTCCGGCGGTGCTGCGCACGCTGGCAGTCGCCTCCAAATCTGCAAACACCACGACTTTCTCTGATAAACCGCCCTACGGTTTTGGAGCATCTCGGTACCACCACCGAACTTCTAACATGCGGATTCTTGTCCGGTGCTTTCAGCGGCTATCTCAGCCGCAGAAGGCAGGGCTAACCGCCATGCGATTCTCAGTTTACGAGTCTCTCTATTTCCTGAACCGCAGTATCGAAGACCTCATCGTCATTCTGGAGGAAATCAAGAAGGCTCCAGGCATGCCGAAGAGAGCTTTCGATGCGTATAGAGTCGATATCGAATATCTGCGTTCCCACGCGACCCAAGACGTGCTGGAAATTATGAACGACAGGGAAATCAATGAAATGGCCACCCTGGGGAGGCAGAAAAAGGCTTACGAGGACAGCCTCCGCGATCTTGACGATGTTTACTTTGAAGTGCAAGAACGAGAGGAACAACGGCACAAGCAGGGCTTGCCTTCTCTGATCGGTGTACTACGAGGTCACCAATCCTCCGGATCGGAGCGGGAGGAAACGGATGTTGAGCCCTCAGTTGCACGGAGTTCCCGCGTCGTTGAGTCGCGACGCGCGATCAAGTCGGTAAGTGAGACCCTGCACCGAAATCAACCTATATCCAAAGCTCGACCGAAGCGTCGCTCAGGGAGGTCATCATGAGCGACAAGAAGCGGCCAACTGCATTCCGTCAGGGACGCTTTGGGGCGTGCGAAGCCCACTTATACGAGTTCCGGGGTCGTGATTGCCCGTCCAGTTCGGAAGAAGAGAGAGTCGAAAGGCTTGCCGCCGACAGCATCTTTCAGGGATTGGTCTATCTCAAGCGCCGGGAGCCGGATTTTGAGGTCACGTCTGTGCAGTTGATTGGATTGGTCACGTTGCTGTCCGGCTCACCGCTGGACTGAACCGGTTCTAGTTAATTGCACAGCGGTCGGGCTCAACGCCTCAGAGCTTGCCGACCGCCTTATAGCGCAAGGAGTTCTCGTCCACCCAATCACACGTGACACAATTCGCTTAGTAACTCGCAACTCATCGCAGTTGTCTCCTTGGGGAAAAGTCATTCGTGCCAACGCTTATCTTTCCCTCAGGGTAAAATGCCATTCTCCAGCCGTTTTGCCTATGTCCTTCTGCCGTTCTTTCCCACCCGACACCTTCCTGCACTTACCCTAGCGCCGCCGTAGCGGAGCCAAGCCCATGCGCAGCCGAGGCGGCTCCACATCCGCGCTTCGACCTTCTCAAGCAGGGCGCTTTTTCATAATGCATTAACCCGGATCGCTGGTGTAATCGTTGTTTACAGCAGTTACTTCCGAGTAGCCTGTGATTCGGTCGGATCTTGAATTCCTTGCCTTTTCCGACGAGGCTGACTAAATGCATCGCATCCCTATGTGCAAGCGTTTTCGATTCCTCGTAGTCCCCCTACTGGCCTTCTGCTTTGGCCATGGCGCCGTATTTGCTCAGAGTCCATCAAAATCCGGAGACGCCGGGGTGGATTACTCCAAGGAGGCTTTCGTCATTGAGCAGGATTCTACGAGCCTTGCCTTTGACAAGGATGGCACGGGTACCCACGAATCCACTGCCCGGATCCGGATCCAATCCGATGCCGGAGTACAGCGCTACGGGGTACTCACCTTCTCTTATGAGAACTCGAACGAAAGTATGGATATTGCTTACGTTCGTGTGACAAAACCTGACGGCACCCTGATTCCCAGTCCAGCGGACAATGTCCAGGACATGGCCGCGGAAATCTCACGGGCTGCCCCTTTTTACACCGATTTGCGGGAAAAGCATGTGCCGGTAAAGGGCTTGAGCGTGGGAGACGTGCTGGAATTCCAGGCTCATTGGCGGATTACGAAGCCTTTGGTTCCTGGCAAATTCTGGTTCGCGTTCAACTTTTCGCACGACGCCATCATCCTGCAACAGCAACTCAAAATCAGCGTGCCCCACGATCAGGAGGTCAAGTGGAAGAGTCCAGATCTGAAACCTGTGATTGCCGAAGAAAGCGGACGCCGTCTTTTCACCTGGACAAGTTCTCAGCTCGAACACAGGTCGTCTGAACGGGAAAAGACGGAGCAGGAAACAAGGACGTATCAAGCCGTCCGCGGCCAGCTTCCTCCTCCCGACGTGCAACTATCCAGCTTTCAGAACTGGGAAGAGGTGGGCCGATGGTACGGCAGCCTGCAACAGGAACGCGTTAAGCCGACGGCAGAGATTCGTGCCAAGGCGGCCGAACTCACCAAAAATGCGAGCGACGAGGAGGCAAAGCTTCGCGCCATTTATAGTTACGTCAGCACGCAATTCCGGTACATCGGTGTTGCCTTTGGCCTTGGCCGTTATCAGCCGCATTCCGCGACCGAAGTGCTGAGCAATCAATACGGCGATTGCAAGGACAAACACACCCTGCTGGCTTCCCTGCTCGATGCTGCCGGGATCAAGGCCTATCCCGCCCTGATAAACTCCGCGCGCGACATTGATACCGATGTGCCTTCTCCCGGACAGTTCGATCATGTGATCAGCGTAGTGCCCCGCGGAAACGGTTTCCTGTGGCTTGACACTACCCCGGAAGTTTCGCCGTTCGCATACCTAATCACCCCGTTGCGTAACAAACCTGCTCTCGTGATCTTTGAGGGCAAGCCATCAGGCCTCATGAATACATCCGCTGATCCACCGTTCAATGCGTCACAGACCTTCCAGATCAAGGCCAAACTTAACGACACTGGCACGTTGGAGGGGAAGGTAGAGCGTACGGTGCAAGGCGACGATAGCGAAGTCCTGCTTCGAAGTGCCTTCCGGCGGGTGCCCTTGCCCCAATGGAAGGATCTGATTCAGGCAATATCCTACACTTCGGGATTCGCCGGCGATGTCAGCGACGCAACCGCGGGCTCACCAGAGAAAACCAATGAACCGTTCCACTTCGCCTACAGCTACACCCGAAAGGACTTTCCCAACTGGTCCGAGCGGCAGATTAACTCCCCACTTCCTCGCATCGCATTGCCCTCGTACGAACTCAAGCCCTCGCATCCTGTCTGGTTGGGGGCGCCCGAAGAGGCACACTTTGAGTCGCAACTGGAAATCCCTAAGGGATATACCTTGAAATTGCCCAAAGCAGTGCACATCAAAAGCGACTTCGCGAATTTCGACGCGGTCTATGCCGTCAAGGAGGGCACCCTTACGGCGGACCGGCATCTGGTGATCAAGCTGCGGGAAGTCCCGGTGAGCAACTATGATGACTACGAAAAATTCCAACAAGCGGTTGACAATGATTACAACTCTTTCGCCCAACTCTCATCGGGGAATTCTTCCGCTTCTTCTTCTTCCTACCAGGATGAAATTTGGTTGCTTCCCTATAGCGACAACAAGGATGCAGCGAATGCCTACGACGATGCCAAGGAACAATATAGAAAAAATGATACTCAAGCGGAGATCGCCTCGCTGAAGCGAGCGGTTGAGATCGATCCCAAATTTGCCCGCGCTTGGCTCTGGCTTGGTGAGATCTACAAATTTAGGAGGCAGTCAGAGTTGGCCCTCCAGGCCTACCGCAAGGGGCTCGACATTGATCCGACGCAACCAGTGAATTACAAGGCCCTGGCCTCGACCTTGATTGGAATGAAGAGGTACGACGACGCTTTGCCGGTGTTGCAGGGCCTGATCAAGTTGGCTCCTGATGACGCCGATGGACCCAACGGTTTGGGGACGGCGTTCTTCGCCTTGAAACGCTACAAAGAAGCGGCCTCGGCATTTGAGTTAGAGGTCAAGCTAAGTCCTCAACCCGTGGCTGTTTCACTCCAACTGGGGTACGCTTATCTCCGTACCGGTGAGGACGACAAGGCGCTGGCGGCATATCAAGCGGCCCTCGCATTCGATGCAGGGCCTTTGACTTACAACGATATTGCCTATCAATTGGCCGATGCAAACAAGAAACTGCCCATCGCGCTAGAATATTCTCAAAAAGCGGTGCGCGAGGAAGAGGAAGTCTCCCAGAAGATCAAACTATCGGAGTTGACGGTCGAAGATCTAGGACACAGCGTCAGTCTTGCAAGTTTCTGGGACACTCTGGGCTGGGTGCTCTTCCGGATGGGAGATCTCGATAAGGCCGAAAAATATCTGAAAGCCGCCTGGATACTCTCGCAGAACAGCTCGATAGGAGATCACCTCGGCCAGGTTTACGAAGCGCATCACAAGACGGAACTTGCGGTTCACATGTATCAACTGGCCTTGGCCGCGTCAGAGGATGCCAGTCTGATGCAGGAGACCCAATCCCGGCTCCAGCATCTGGGGGACACAAGGCAGACGCTCCGCATCGTGGCAGCCGGCGGCCAGGAACTCAGCAACCTGCGTACCACCAAGCTGGGCCCGGGCGTATCCTCCTCGACCGCCGAATTTTTCATACTCTTCGGTCCTGGCGCAAGAGTCGAAGACGCAAGGTTTATCAGCGGGTCAGAGAGCCTAAGATCGGCAAGCAAAATCCTGAGTTCCGCTCGCTTTGACTTGCCGTTCCCGGATGAAGTCCCCACCCGGCTCCTGCGGCGTGGCATTCTTGGCTGTAGCCAATACAGCGGCTGTTCGATTGTCCTCATGAACCCAAACGATGTGCATTCGGTGAACTGAGACGCGAACGGCTCGTCGAAATGGCCACCACATACCGCGTTTCGGGGGCATCTCCCCAGGCAGCTAATGAAATTGATCCGAGTGGCAGGAGTTGAACCTGCGTGGACATGTGCCCAAGACATGTGGTGGCCGCTACCCTACCCGGATTATGGGAGAGGACCTTGCAGCCCTCTCTTGTTTATCCCTTCACACAGACCACCTGGCGCAACGTGTGCACCACGGCCACCAGATCGCGCTGCGCCTCCATCACGGCGTCAATGGACTTGTACGCCATCGGCGTTTCGTCGATAACGTCCGCGTCCTTACGGCACTCGACGCCAGCCGTTGCCTTGGCATGGTCGTCCAAGGTGAAGCGGCGCTTCGCTTCTGTACGCGACATGGCGCGTCCGGCTCCATGACTACAGCTCATGAAGCTTTCCGGATTGCCCTTGCCACGCACGATGTACGAACGTGCTCCCATGCTGCCGGGAATAATTCCCATGTCGCCTTCACGCGCACGCACTGACCCCTTGCGAGTGATGAGCACGTTCTCGCCGTAGTGGTGCTCCCAGGTCACATAGTTGTGATGGCGGCTTACGACTTCCACATTGGCGTCGAACGCCGGAACTTCTCCCGACGCCTGCACTGCCGCGATCATGTTGCGCATCATCAGATCGCGGTTGGCCAGCGCGTAGTCCTGAGCCCAGTGCACTGCGCGGACGTAGTCCTCGAAGTGCTCTGTGCCCTGCGGCAGATACGCGAGGTCCGGGTCCGGCAGATTAATCATCCACTGGCGCATGTCGTTCTTGGCCAGCTCGATGAAAAACGTACCGAAGCGATTGCCCACGCCACGCGATCCCGAGTGCAGCAGGAACCAGACGTTTTGTCTTTCATCAAGGCAGACTTCGATGAAGTGATTCCCGGTGCCGAGCGTCCCCAAGTGATTCACGCGCTGCTTGTGATCCAGCTTGGGATACTTATCGACAATCGCCTTGTACGCCGCTTCCATCTTCGCCCACACCTCCGCGTGATGCGCAGGTGCGTCCGACCACGCGCCGCGGTCGTTCTTGCCGCCGTTGTCGGTGCGTCCGTGCGGCACTGCCTTCTCGATCGACGTACGGATGCCATGCAGGTTGTCCGGCAGATGGTTGGCATGCAAAGAAGTCTTCACGGCCATCATGCCGCAGCCAATATCGACACCAACTGCCGCAGGAATGATTGCCCCGCGAGTCGGAATCACGCTGCCCACGGTCGCACCGATGCCCCAATGCACATCCGGCATGGCCGCCACCCACTTGTAGATGAACGGCAACTGCGCGACATTCAAAAGCTGCTGGCGTGCGGCGTCCTCGAGAGGAACGCCCTTGGTCCAGGCCTTAATGGGAACGCCGTTGTCGGGCTTGATTACGTTGTACGTATTGTCGGTCATAGATCCTCTCGCGTTTCTTGCAATAGGGCAAGCAGACCTCAGGCCTGCTCCACCCTTCACTCTGCTGGTGCAATCTCGTGCACAAACCCGATCACGCCATCACGCAATGGCAGGTCTCGAGCGCGATAATCAGTGCAGTACAGCACGTCCAGCTTCATAAGACGTACCGCGCCTCCAAAAGTGCAGGAGATCGCTTTTGCGATGCTCTCTCGGATTGCCTCGAAAGCAACCTTGAATAGCATGACGAAAATAAACCACGGCATTGCGACCTCCTTTCTTCTAGACGAGTGCTGTAACCTCCTCGCACTCCGCCTCGCTACGTGACTGCTCCTGTTCCAGACTTAGCAGCAGCCCCTGAAACTCGGCCATCGTTTCTGCGAAATGCGACTCCACAAATTCGCGGGCCTCATCCTGCGAGATTTTCGGAAAGAACCTGCGATAGAGTTCGATCTTTTGAACGTGCGCCGCCTTCCCCAGAAACAGTTTGTAATCGATACGCCCAGGCCTCAGCAGCGCCGGATCGAGCGCTTCGATCTTGTTAGTGGTCATCACGAACAGAACGTTCTCCGGTGCGTGAAAACCATCCACCACGTTCAGCAGTCCGGATAGCGTGACCCCGAAACGGTCTGCGGGATCCGCCTTCTCGTTGCCGAGAGGCTGAATGGCCTTGTCTGCCCACTCGCCTGGTTCAGGCCTGCGATTGCCTGCCTTCATGCAATCGATATTCTCGAACAGGACGACGGAGTTAGCAGGAACACTACTGATCGCAACCTTCAGCGTCCGATCGTTGAGTTCGGTTAGGTTCACTGCATAAATGGACATGCCGAACTTCGCTCCCAGGGCTGACACCAGCGACGTCTTCCCTGTACCGGGCGGCCCATACAGCAGGTAGCCTCGGTGATAAGGAACACCAAGCCTGCGGTAGCGCTCGTCGGACGATCGAAACGTTTGAATGTCCTCAACCAGATGTTCCTTTTCACCCGGCCTAAGAATGACTGAATCAAGCATCCTCGGCCTGTACGCGTGCACGTACCTCCAACCATCGTCGAAGTGGTAGAGGTGCGATGCCAGCGTAATCTTCCGTTTGTGGCACGCGATGATCTCCTGCACAAACTGTTTTAGAAATTTCGGATCACGTCCGATGGTTCGAAACGTCAGGGACTCCAGTCGGCGCGGCGTCCAGCCCTGCGTCTCATCCTTTCGCGAGAACCAGACCAAGAAGGGCCGCCCACAGTACCAGAAACGATGACTGCCTGGAGCCGGAATCAGCGCGGCCTCATCACCGCGCAGCGAAGTATCCAGATCTAGCCAGCGCACTCGCTTGAGAAACTTCTGCTCCAGAAACCACTCCTTGATCCACTCGAATGCCATGTCATCGTCGGTGACAGTCAGCATCATCGTGGTCTGGTAAATCACCCATGACCACAGACGCAGGGGCAGTGAACGCACGTACACGCCGATTGCACCGACGACCATCAGAAGCAGTCCGCCCGAGGCGAACTGGTTCTGGCCGGCCAGGGTTCCCTTCACGAATTCGAATACAGTTTTCATGTTCATGACCGGCAAACGCCGGAGTTTGCGGGCGAGCCCGCACATCAAAGGCAAATGGACCCCGACAACATTTCCGGGCGCGGTCAAACAGCGAACAACAGGATGTTTGATCCATGCTCAAACATCCCACTTGGGGCTGCACTTAGATCTTGTGTTTGCGGGAAGAGCGCCGAAGGTCAGCAGTTAAAGCTGGTTAGCGCGACCGGAGCGACGCCCTATAGCAACCTGGCGAACTCATTCGCCGGGGTTGCCCGCTTAGCGTTTTAGTTGTGAAATTCGCCAATTTGGGCGTCCTTTCGTAAGAAGATGTTTGAAGATGCCATGACTTCAACTTTTTTGCAATATGAAACTGCAGATTTTTCAGACAAAATCTCAACCTACTTCGCATCAGTTAATTGATCTGGTGGCTCGGCACGGAATTGAAGCGCGTCCACTGGCTTTTCAGACCAGCACTCTGCCGTCGAGTTCCCGAGCCAGCTCAACTTTGGTGGACGGTGCGAGACTTGAACTCGCATTGCACGGTTGCAGGCCGTGGGTAATCCCCTTATACGAACCGCCCTTTTGGGGCGAGATGAGAGAATCGAACTCGTGACTCGATTCACAATCCAGCGCCTAAGCCATTCGGCCAATCCCGCCATCGAATCTGGAGTTGGTCGAGTGAATCGAACACTCATCGGAGAGGTACAAGCTCACTGCACTCCCACTGTAGACCAGCAAACATTGGAGCTGGCACGCAGCCTCGAACTGCAGTCGGGCGCTTACCGTGCGCCTGCTCTTCCCGTTGAGCTATACCAGCGGAGCTGGCGCGGCGATTCGAACGCCGATCACGGACTTACGAGGCCCGTGCTCTTCCCACTGAGCTACACCAGCACAACGTCTTCAAACAATCTGGAGGCGGTGGGGAGAATTGCACTCCCGATGATCTCCTTTGCAGGGAGACGCCTTGCTGTCTTGGCTACACCGCCTCATAAACTTGGAGCGGAAGGCTGGACTCGAACCCGCGCTCTCGTTCTTAGCCTGCCCTGAGCACCGGAGCGAAGCGAGGTTGCCGAACGGGTTGGCAACGTCGCGTCTTGGCCACTAGACGACTTCCGCCTTACAAAATTTATGGAGCGAGCAGCGAGAGTTGAACTCGCGTCATCGGGTTGGAGGCCCGAGGCACCACCCGCTATACCATGCTCGCCCTTCACATCTGGCAGGGGTGACAGGATTCGAACCTGCTTGAACTCGTTTTGGAGACGAGCGCCCTTCCCATCGGGTCATCACCCCTGTGGCGGTCGCAACGGGAGTTGAACCCGTCCCTCCTGATAGACAGTCAGGCATCCTGCCGCTAGACTCTGCGACCGCATCAACACTCGACCAGGTAATACTGTCGCCACAAATAGTGGAACCGGCACTTCTCAGAAGGTCATACTGAGTGCATCGCGAAAAATTCTCCTTTGGCGCTGACCGACTTTGACGCAGAAGCGGTGACCGGGAGTTCTGGAAATTCCCATCGCAGCAGCTTTGTCGCACCATGTACTGTCAACCGCTTATGAGACTCCGTCGTAACGCGACGCACTTCTAAGACGCGTTCGTCGCGAGGACCAACCTCCTTCACCGTTATTCGTACTATCATAAGAGCGACCCTAGCCTTCCTTACGCAATGCTCAAATTGGCTGCCGGGGAGCGATTCGAACGCCCGTACCCGGATTCAAAGTCCAGGGTCCTGCCACTAGACGACCCGGCATCACACGTCCAGCGGAATTGCTTTCATGCACCGGACACACAACACCGCCGACTCATCCACGTTGTGGCCAAGCTTCCGGCGATCCGAACGCGCACGATCCATTAAGTCGCGGTGGTCGCCTCCGCGCTCGCAATAGAGCTCCGATGTAAGCTCGATTTCAAAACCTTCGAGTTCAATCGTTTGTGTACTCATAACTTGGTAGCAGCGAGGAGAATCGAACTCCCATCTCAGCCTTGAAAGGGCCGCATCCTGGCCGTTAGACGACGACGCCTCCTATCTGCGCGTTCGTGAAAACACGCCCTAAAAACCAAAAGCCCCCGATTTGTATCGGAGGCTCAGAAAGACTATGCGCTGCTGATGTGCCCCCGTTACATGAACGTACCTTTGCCCGCTCCTTGCCACGTAAACGTGGCCGGTGTCGGGAAGCAATCGGTATGGGGTTTGCGCATCATCACGCGTATCTCAACTATCACTCTGGCATGACTCCGTGAATCCGTCAATACCAAAAAGTGGCCTGTATTTCCGGCGCTGGTGTAGCAATTCGCCTTCATCTTCCCCCGACCTCAACTTCTGGTTTGCCCATCGTCCGACATTAAAGTGATCCCCTGTGCAGCCGAGAGGAGGCATTCTCCCGGGCTACAAGAAATCGACAAATATAGATTTGCAACCAATCTGGTGCAATAGAATGAGGGGGAAGCGCAGAAGCGGAAATGCCCGAAGTTAAGCAGCCCGCACCCAAAAAAATCGGGAACTCAGACATGATCGGCGCGCGCGGGGTCAACCTGATCGAGCGTCGAATTTTGGAAATGGGCTTCCTTTGGTATCCGAGCGTCGGCGTGGAAGCTGGTATCGACGGACGCCTCGAGATTCGCAATGAAGATTCGGAAGTCACTAACTGCATAGTTTCCGTTCAGAGCAAAGCAAAGGACGGAGCATTCGCGGGAGAAACCCAGAGTGGGTTGACATTCACTTGTAGCGAACGGGATCTTCGCTATTGGCTCAAGGGAAACCTGCCGGTTATCGTGGTGTATTCTCGGCCTCGGACAGATGAGGCCTACTGGCTATCGGTCAAAGACTATTTTTCCGATCCGATTCGACGGGCTGCACGAAAGCTGCGTTTCGCAAAAGCTCGGGATTCCTTCAATCTATCAGCCAAGGATGCACTTACAAAGCTGGCGCTTCCAAATAATGGCGGGTTATATCTCGGGGCGACGCCGAAGCAGGAGACAATTTTTACAGACCTGCTGCCCGTGAAGCAATTTCCCGAGCGTTTCTATCACGCGCACACTCATTTTTCTTCGCGGAAAGAGGCGCTCGATTTCTTGTTTGAGTCGGCGAAGCAATCTGGAGGCGAGGTTTGGCGCGGTTTCACAATTAATAATTCGGCTGTGTATTCGTTTTACGATCTCTCGGGTTCCCGATGGGAGGAGGTCGCTGAAGAAGGCACCGTTGAATCCGACCTAACATTCGAGTGGTCCATGACCCCTGACCCTGTCCGCAAGCGGCTGTTTGTGGAACTGCTGAACGTGACGCTGCAGGACCAGTTGCGAGAAGATGATATTCACTTCTCGAACGCGGACAAGCTTTATTTTCACCGCGCTAGCGACGATCTCAGTGACCGTTCTCGCGGGTACCGAAGCCGGAGGAAGAATGCCAGCCGGGATGTGTTCAGGCGCTACCAGTCGAAGCTTGATCCTGAGCGAACATCTTATTTTCGCCACGTTGCATTCTTCGGTCATTTCCTGGAATTGGACGGCAATTGGTTTTTACAGATCGCACCAACTTACCGTTTTACAAAAGATGGGTATCGAGACAGCCGGTTCAGTGCGGAGGCGCTAAGCGGAATTAAGCGGCTTGAAAACAACCAAGCAGTGCATGGCCAAGTCGTGATGTGGGCGGAGTTTCTCCAGAAGGAAACGCTCTTCAGTCAGCACAACCTGATTAAGTTCTATCCTTTGATGCAATTCACAGCAGACAGCGGATTCGATGACGCAGATTGGGTTAAGCGCGAAGAAAAAGAGCGTCAGGAGACTGTGTTCTCCGAGGATCAAGACGAGCAGCCGGAGCTTGACCTATGAATCTTTCGATTCTGGAGGAGCCGGAACTTGAGTTTGGTGGGGGTAGCCGTCATCTTGATATTCGCTTCGGCATCAAGGACTATGGCCCGTTCGACCTTCAGGCTCCCAAGGCTCCGAAGGAGGTTCGCCTTGGCTTAATCGGGACGTCAGAGACGGTCGAGGGAACGTCTCGGTGGATCGAGAAGTGCTCTCAAGGAATTGGGCAAAAGGAGACTAATAAGCCGAATCTCTTCCCGGCATTTCCTCAGGTCACGTCAACAAGTTCATTTTGCTCCGACTTTTCTACCGACCCAACACGGACGAGGATTCTTTCTGGCACTGCAATCGAGACCGTGGGAGCGGTCGAGAGCATCGCACTCCGCGTTGAGCGAGCAGCTGCATTGTTTACCAAAGAAATCGAGTTCCTTGCGGAAAATAGCAATCCAAGTGTGATCATATGTGCGCTGCCGCTGGAATTGCTGGAACTGCTTTCGGAGGAGAGAAAGAGCCCGGGAAGGAAAGATCTTCATCATTTGCTGAAGGCGCGAACGATGGAGTTTCGCATTCCCATTCAGCTGATCTTGCCCAGCACCTACGATGAATCGAAAGCACGCAAGCAGAAACGTGTAGGAACAGCGCGACCGCTTCAGGATGAAGCGACGAGGGCATGGAACATCTTCTCCGCACTGTATTACAAGGCGGGCGGAACACCCTGGCGTTTAGTCCGCGATCCAGCACAACTTTCAGCGTGTTTTGTGGGCATCAGTTTCTTTGAGACCTTAGATCGTTCGCGGCTTACGACAAGTATGGCGCAGGTTTTCAACGAACTGGGCGAGGGAGTCGTTGTACGAGGCGGTGCG
>Ga0137403_10004461_pt1 | contig 16519 bp, 12 predicted proteins | sample CZOMad2_1_16fung_FD_122057 | JGI IMG/M metagenome (GOLD analysis project Ga0137403, IMG submission 122057) | Vadose zone soil fungal communities from Angelo Coast Range Reserve, California, USA - CZOMad2_1_16fungal (Hybrid Assembly) | ecosystem: Environmental > Terrestrial > Soil > Vadose zone...
GCGCAAGCCTGACGCTCGTAACGCATCATCTTACGCCATTGCAGGTACCAGAAGAGACGAAGCAGGGGATTCTGGGACATCCGGTAGTGCCGTTCCCAGATCATGGACTCCACATTGTGCTGGAAGAGCAGAGTGCGCGGTGTGTGGAGTGAGCGAAGGTTGAGGGTCGGCTGGAGGAAGTCGCAGACTAGGAGGTCGTAGCGCCGGGCCGCCAGAAGCTCCCGGAGCTTCGCCACCGCGGTTCGCGAATAGTCGTTGAGAACCGCCACAGGGTATCGAGAGATGGAGTAGGCCAGCACCTTGAGATAGAAAGGCAACGAATACTTCCTTGCCGTCGACCAGGGCACGGCATGGAACTCATGGCACAGCAAAGCCATCTGGCCCACGTGCGCCATTTCGCGCTCGGGGTCGACGTAGCTAACGAGGGTAACGTCGAAGACCTCGCGCAGGAGCCGGAGGGTCTGGCTAGTCCGTATCTTGCCACCCGTATCCGCTGGATAGACGAACGGTTGGGAGAAAAAGAGCACCTTGAGCCGCGGACGCGGCGAGCAGTTGCTGGAGCTCATGACTCGGAAGCCTCTCCCCAGGTTCCAACGGCAGCTCGAGAGTGTGCCAAAGTGGACAGGGCGGCCACCCTACTGAGCCGAGAGAGATGTCGGAATGAAGCTCATACGTAGGGAAGCGGAGCTACGGAAGTATCACCAAGACTTGTTGTACAATTTTCAGAGAACGTGAGAGGTTTTGCACCGACGTACTTATATATTCAGCGCGCGGGTTGTTCCTGAAGTCCCAGGGATATCTAGCGAGATTCCACGCCTCGTCGATGCGGTTGTGTGCCAAGGCGAGCGTCGGATCCTGGTAGGTGGTTTGCCGTTGCATCGCGAGGTCTATTCCCCAGCGAGCAGAACGGATTAGTAAGTAAGCACTATGTGCACTTCTCAGGAAGACAGGATCGATAGGGACCGAGTCATCAACTGAGATTGTTTGAATATCACGGAGGTTCTTCCGGGTCATCTGAGTGAATTGGATGAGCTGAGCTTTGAAGACAGCCGGATCTGGGCTTGGTTTCGGCTCCTCTTGGGCGTGAATTGATTCAGTCGCTATCAGGAGCCAGAAGACCCCGACGAATGACACAATGAGCGAACGCAATATGCACGACACACTACAATTATAACCATCGATCCTTGCACTGCGAAAGACAATTGATAAGAGAACAAGGCGCAAGATCCGTACTGTCATGGCTGCGGCAATCCCTGATTAGAGCCTACGATTCATGAGGCATGCTCTGTTCGTCGCCTACCACTATCCTCCTGAGAGTAGCAGCAGCGGGGTGCTGCGCACTTTGAAGCATACGCGCTACCTCGGGCGCTTCGGATGGCGCGTCACGGTGTTGACGCTCAACCGGGAAGCCTACGATGTGACCGATGCGAGGCTCGAAGACCAGATACCTCCGGCAGTGCGTGTCGTTCGGACAAGGTTTCTTGATGTCAAGCGACACGTTGCCCTCCGGGGGAGATATCCCTCTTTCCTGGCTATCCCTGATCGCTGGCTCGGGTGGTGGCCGTGGGCGGTAGCCGCCGGAGGGAGGGTGTTGAAGGATGATCCGGTGGACGTAATTTATTCGACGAGCCCTCACGCGACCGCACACCTGATCGCCTTGAGCCTTGTTCGTCGCTCCCGGGTGCGCTGGGTCGCGGACTTCCGTGACCCGTGGTACGAAGACCCGCCCGAGCCGGGGACGACCCGGCTTGGCCAGTTCGCTGCACGGAGGCTGGAACGGCTCGTAGCCCGACGTGCCGACCGGATTGTGGCGAGCACTGTGCGGCTCCGAGATATGCTCGCAGCACGGTATCCAGCCAAGCCGAGAGAGGAATTCGTCGCAATCCCCAACGGATACGACGAGGAGGACTTTTCCGGCGTGGACGGACTATCGATGCCCTCTTCCGATGAGCTGCTGATCGTGCATGCCGGAAGCATCAGTGAGAGCTTTCGAGATCCACGGCCGATGTTCGAGGCGGTGCGGCGAGGCGCCGAAGCAGGATTATTGGATCCGTCACGAATTCGCCTCCGCTTCCTGGGCGGCGGCCCCTTCGGGGAGTCGGCGGAGATGAACGAGGCCGTCAAGCGCGCGGGCCTCATGGAGAGAGTCGAGTTTCTACCCCGCGTTTCGTATGAAGCATCGTTGGCAGAGCTCAGTCGGGCTAGTGTCCTTCTCCTGCTCCAAGCATCGAGAGATACCGTAGATCTAGTTCCGGCCAAGCTGTTCGAGTACCTCAGGGCGAGACGGCCTGTGCTGGCCCTAGTACCGATGGGTGCGACAGCAGAGGTATTGCACGATACTGGCGGAGGATGGGTGGTGAATCCGGCGGACATAGGCGGGCTGCGCGACACGATCGCCGCTGCGTATCATGCGTGGACGAGTGGTACGCTCAACTCGTTGACCGCAAAATCCACAGCGCTAGAACAATTCAGCCGTGAGCGCCTGGCTGCTACGCTGGCAGGTCAATTCGATGCCCTTGTCGGCCTCCGTCATCCAGCTTGAATTTAAGTGAGAGCTTTCCTCGACGTGATTTCTGGAGTCGCCGCACGAGCGTAACACTGGACGGGAAATCGCCTGCGCACGTACCTCAACGAGCACCTGTCGTCGTGCGCGACCCGTGTCCCGAGTTCCAGCCACCACCCTCTGACGATGCGGCCGGACAAGTGTTCGGCCGCGGCTTTGCCCTCCAGACTAGCGGAACTCCTTCGCGTCGATGCTGTGCTTGGCCAGCATGTCGTGAAAGGTCGGCCGGCTGATGTCCAGCGTGCGGGCAGCCCTGCTGATGTTGCCCCGGCTGCGCACCAGGGCATTGACGAGGAGACGCCGCTCGCTCTGATCCCGCGCCTCCCGAAGGGTGGGCAGAGCATCGACGGTCGCTGACGGATTGAGATCCAGGTCCGCGGGGCCGATGACGCGGCCGCTGGCCATGATCACGGCCCGATGCACCTTGTTCTCGAGCTCACGGATATTACCGGGCCACGGGTACTTGACGATTGCCTCGAGGGCCTCGGGGCTGAAGCGCGCCTTGCGCTTGAGGGCGTGTGAATTGCGCCGCAGGAAGGCATTGGCCAGGAGCACCACGTCCTCCCCGCGGTCCCGAAGCGGGGGTAGATGTATGGTCACGACGGACAGGCGATAGTACAGGTCCTCGCGGAAGCGCCCGCTGCGCAAGGCCTCCTCCAGGCTCTGGTTGCTGGCGGCGACCACCCGGACGTCGATGGGGATGAGGTCGCGGCCGCCGACGCGTTCGATCTCGCGTTCCTGCAGGAAGCGCAGGAGCTTGACCTGGAGCGGCAAGCTCATTTCCGTGATCTCGTCCAGGAACAGCGTCCCGCCGTTGGCCGACTCGATCTTGCCCTTGCGCTGGGCGTGGGCTCCGGTAAAAGAGCCTTTCTCATGACCGAAGAGCTCGCTCTCGAGGAGCGTCTCGGGAATGGCGCCGCAGTTGATGGCCACGAAGGGTCCGGCATGGCGCGGGCTATGCGTGTGAACGGCGCGGGCCACCAGCTCCTTGCCGGTGCCGCTCTCGCCCTCGCAGAGCACGGTGGCATCCGTTCTCGCGACCCGCTGGATCACCGAGAAGATGTCGCGCATCTTGGGCGTGGAGCCGAGAATATCCGTGAAGCGGATCGAATCTTCGAGCTGCCGGGCCTGCGCGGCGCTTTCGCGCTCGAGCCGGCGCAGGTAGGCGGCCCGGCGAAGGACTACCTTGAGGTCGTCCAGATTGACCGGCTTCAGGTGGTAGTCGAAGGCGCCGCGCTCCACCGCCGCCATGGCATTGGCACGATCGCCGTTGCCCGTGATGATGATCACCTTGGCGTCCGGGGTCGCCCCGAGGATATCCTCGAGGGCGCGAAGCCCTTCCTCGGCCGTGTCCGGGCTGGGCGGAAGCCCGAGGTCGAGGGTCACGATCTCCGGCGGAGTCTGCTGTACAGCGGCCACCGCCCGAGCGCGGTCCCCCGCCACGGAGACGTCGTACTCGTCCTGCAGCGCATAGGTCAGCTGCGCCCGAATATCTTCATCGTCCTCGATGATGAGCAATCGTTCACGTTCCATAGGTCTATGCCTCCCCCTTCAGTGGAGTGACGGCCGGGTAGCCCCTGCGGCGAATTGATCGCCACCGGCCACCAGGTCTTCGAGCCGCTCGAGGAGCTGGCTCCAGTTGTGGTTTGTTTCGACGCAGGTACGGCCGGCCGCGGCGACTCGCTCGCGGGCGGCGGGATCGCGAAGCAGGGTGACAATGGCGCGGCTGAACTCTCCAGGTTGGCCGGCAACCAGGAGATCCTGTCCGGCCACCGCGTTGATGCCGGCAAAGGCTGCCGGGCTCGACACGACCGGGACGCGCATGGCCATGGCCTCCAGCACCTTGTTCTGCAGGCCACGGGCGACGCGCAGGGGCGCGATAGCTACGGCGGCGGAGTCGAAATAGGGCCGGATATCGTCCACCCGGCCGGTGACTATGATGCGGTTGCCATCAGCCAGGCGGCGGACGGCGGGCGCGGGATCCATACCCACGATGTGAAACTGAGCGTCAGGGATCTCCCGGAGGACCCGTGGGAATATCTTGGCCGCGAAGTGGCGAACGGCCTCCACATTCGGCCGGTAGGACATATTGCCCGTGAAGATGATCCGGTTCGGAATGTATCCCTGACCGGACGATGGACTAGGCTGGAAGTATTCCAAGTCCACGCCGTTCGGGATGACCGCGATCGGGGAGCGGACATAGCCAGCCAGTACGTCGCGCTCACGCGGCGCATTGACCGATCCGGCGTCGAATAGGGCGCCCAGGCGTTGCTCGGCCTTACGCACACGGTTCCCTTCGAGTCGGAAGGCCCAGGAGACGGGTGCGGGAGAGGTGGCGGCATACTCCAGCCACTTCTCGGAGTCCGCGTCCCCGAAGTCCATCACTTTTCGGCAGCCGTCATGATGGGCGACGTAGTGACCCATCGAGGAGCAGTGCACGAGGATAGCGTCGAAGTTCCGCAACGTGAGCAGCCGGCGAACCTGTCGATACAGGGCCGGAGAATGGAAATATCCGAAGGTGGCCGGACGTCCCATCAGTCCGTGCAGGCCGAACCGTGCCCAGGCCGCGAAAGGGGAGATCCGCCCCACATAGAGCTCATCACAGTAGCTCCGAAGCTGCTCGGCGTCCGATTCCTCCTGGGCCGAGCGGACCAAGGTCGCCACCGCGACCTCGTGGCTGCGCGCGAGGTGGCGGATCATATTGAACGGGCGGATCTTCCCACCGCGCTTGGGCGGGTAAGGCACCCGGTGACAGAGAAAGAGAATGTTCATGCGTGGATGAACGGCGCACCCAGGGTGCCGTAGTGGAGTCCGGAGACGCCGCGGAACTGTTCCGGGGTGAACAGCCCCCAGCTGTCGAAAAGTAGCGCCGGAGCTCGGAGACGGCGGGCCAGTTCTGGGATGCCGGCGGTCTGGTAACCGGGATGATTGTTCATGATGACGACGCCGTCCGCACCCTCGAATCCCTCCTCGAGCGTGCAGGCACGGGCGCCAAGATCGGCGATGACCTTCTCCGGCGTGACGAAGTCATGCCCCCACACTTCGACACGAGAGGACTGGAGCCGCCGCATGAGGGGGATGGCCGCCGATCCTCGCACATCCTCGGTTGCCGGACGACCTTTGAAGGCAAAGCCGGTGATGAGGATCTTGGCGTGGGCGGACGAGCGGCGAAGGCCACGGAGCTCCTGGATGATGCGCGTGGCTACGTGATCCGGCAGCGCCTGGTTGATCTTTCTGGCCTCTTCGATGACCTTCGGCTTGAAGTCGATTTTTCTGAGGCTGTCGATCAGGATGAGCGCGTCCTTCTCCAGGCACGGGCCTCCGACGAATCCCGGCTGGGCGACATTGGAGCGCGGGTAGTCGACGTTGGCGGCATGAATCATCTCCGAGGCCGACAGACCCATCCGCTCGGCGATAAGCGCGACCTCATTGGCGAAGGCGAAGGTCAGATCTCGATAGGTGTTGTTGATCAGCTTGATCATCTCCGCTGCTTCAAGCGATGAGACCCGCACGATCTTCGGCGTGATCAGACGGAAGATCGACTCGGCGCGCTCCGCGCTCTCTTTGTCGAGCCCGCCGACGACTTGAGGCAAGGAGCGCATCTCCGGGATGGCCTTGCCTTCGATGGTCCGCTCGGGACAGAAAGCCAGGCCGAAGCGCTGGGTGTGACGCAGGATCTCCGGCAGCACGATGTTCCGGGTCGTGCCGATGCTTACCGTGCTTCGCAAGATGATTAGCGGGTCGGGAGCGAATCCGACGGCGAGTCTCTGAACGGCTACCCGGATCCGATCGAGATTGGGCCGCTGGTTCCCGGACTCGAGGGGCGTGCCGACCGTGATGATGTAGACATCCTGCCCTGCCGGGGGGCTGGAGGTCAGGGTCAAGCTCTTGCGCAGATGCTTCGAGAGCAGTTCATCCAGCCCATCTTCGCGGAAGTCGGCGGCGCTGGTGGTGTTCACCCGGGAAACGAAGTCGTCGTTGGTATCGAAACCGGTGACCTCGAAGCCCGCTTCCGCCAGGACGGCGGCAAGAGGCAGGCCGATGTGGCCGGTTCCTACGACGCAGACTTTCAAGGGACGATCGCTCATGATCAGCTCCTGGTACTCAGCGAGTGCTCGACAAAACGCCCAGTGTCGACCGCCGGGCGTTGGGTTTGAAAGTGGACATTCAGCGACCTCCTCCGCCGAGTCCCGCGTACAGCTCGGAGGCGAGTCGCTCCACCATGGTGAGATCCATGGCCAATTGGGGCTTCGGACCCAGAGGGGTCGCGATGCGGATCAGCATCGAATCGGCGCGTCGCGCCAACACCATGTCTCGCATCAGCGCGAGGCGAAAATCATACTCGCTCCCATACACGTGGGCCCCGATCTGATGCCAGTATGCGACGAGAAGGTTCCGTGAGTCCTGATGGATGATCACCGCCGGAAGCGCGATGGAGCTCACGGCGGCCCCGTTCAGCTTCGCGGCGAACAATACCGGCTCGATCCGACTCACGGAACGCTCCGGGAAGATCTTGTTGATCGAGCTTTGGCGTGCCGCCTGGGCTTGGCCGGCGAACAGGGCCACGGAGACCCAGGCGACGTGCTCGCCGTTACGGTAGGTCCGTCGTACTGATGTCCGCTCATTGGGATCGTGGGGCAGGATTTCTTCGGGTACTCCCTCCACGCCAGACCACGAGCCGAGCGTCGTCGGAACCGCATATACCGCAAAGGGGTTCACGGCGCTCGTCACCGGAGGAGCGAGGTACAGGATTGCTGCTGTTCCCGTAAGGAGGCCCAGGATCACGGCAAGTCTCCAGCCAGTTTTCACGCAGACCCCCTTCTCCAGATGCGAGTCAGGAGGGCATCGAGAACCACGAGCAACACGACCGTCGCGAGGAACACCGTCGTACCGTTGAACTTATGGATCACGTTATTGAGGGCAATAGGGCCGAGGTAGTAGGCCCCGAGCGACGTGACGATAAGGCGCACGATGTTGGAGAGCAGCCCGAGAGGGGCCGCGGCGAGCGTGAGGACAGCGCGAATCCAAGTGGGACGCGCCTGCAGTTGAGCATAGGCCGCGCCGAGCGCCAGGAGGGCGGCAATGGCCGGGACGCTGCTGCATTCGTCAGCCACCTCCAGGGTCATATTGGGAAGCTGAAGCATCACGCCATCCCGCAGGACGGGCACGCCGATCCAGCCGAGGGCAGCGGCGGTGAGACCGGCATCGAAGAGCCGCGACTGATAGGTAATGGCCTTGAGGGTCAGGTATGGCAACGGAATCATGAAGGCCAAGTAGGCGATGGCGACCCACGTATGCTTCGTGACCGGCCAGCCCATGAGATAGAGAACAGCTCCGAGCAGCGCGATGGGCAACGACAGCCGTGCGATAAAGGACTCGCCGCCGAGCGATCCCAGGACGAGCATGCCGAGGGCGAGGACGACGACGGGCAGACCGGTGGAGGAACCCTGAACGGGTGCCTCCGCGAGCAACTTTCGCCTGTTCCAAAGAAGATAGGCGGATATGAGGGGAACGGCGAACCCGTGAGAGAGACTCGGGAATTCGATCCAGTCCGCGGCCATGCCGGCGATCACCGGAACATAGAGCGCCAACGCTCCTGCCACGGCCACCCCGAGCGCAAGCCAGGGTAAGCGGCGCCGGGCGTGAACGCGCTCGCCGAGCTCAACTACCTCCGGGACGGCCTTCGGGACGATGATGTTAGGGACGACTTTGTCCGGTGCCGCGACGCCGCTCACAGTTTCTCCTCTGGGAAAACCAAAGTCACGGTGGTGCCGCGTGCCTCGAGGCTCGAGACCTCGATGCGGCCGGCGTGGGCAGCCATGATCTCGCGCGCCTGATAGAGGCCGATGCCCCAGCCACCCTTCTTGGTCGTCTGGAACGGCACGAAGAGCGAGGTTCGAATGAACTTTTCGCTCATGCCGCAGCCCGTGTCCGTGATGACGCAGGTCACCATATCGTCCTGCTTGCCCACGCGAATGGTGATCGTCCCCTCACCGTCCATGGCCTCGGTTGCATTGGTGATCAAGTTTTGTATGACTCGTTGAATCGCGTCGGTATCGCCGCGAATCGACGGTGCCGACTCGAGGGCGAGCTCCAGGTGGAGCGCGGGAGCGAGCGGGAGGGACGCGACCGTATCACGCACCAGCTCGTCGAGTGGCACGCTCTCAAACTCGAATTCCGTGGCCGCTTGGCGCGAGGAGAGCCGGCCCACGAGCTTCTGCATCCGTTCCACAGTCCGCGTGAGAGTCTTCAGCGCGTCCACCCGAAAGGCGGGCTCGTCGAAGCGTTGCCGCGCATTCTGGGTCAGCATCGACAGCGCTGACACCGAGTTCTTGAGATCATGGATGATGAAGGACGAGAGTCTGTTGAAGCCTTCGAAAGCGCGGGATTGGGCCAGGCGCTCGGAGAGCTGGACGGTGGCGGTGGCGCTGGCCGCCTGCTCGCCAAGCGTGGTGAGCAGATCGAAATCCTCCTCGGTGTACGGCGCCTCCGTCCGTTCGGCCCCGACCAACAAGACGCCGATCAGGCGTCCCTGGTTGCACAGAGGGACGGCGATGATGAGACCGGCCGCCAACAGCCGTTCCGCTCGACCGTTGCCAAGATCGCTCACGCGGCGGCTTTCCGGCGCCTTCTGACGGCCGAGAAAGTCTTCGGGGACGGCCTCCAGTGACTTCGGGAGCGGTCCGGCATTGAGCACAGTATGGAGACGAAGACCGCCATCGGTATCGTCCGCCAGATACAAGGCGGCCTTCCGAGCCCCGACGGTCTCGGTCACGCTGCGCAGAAGCTGGGTGACGAGCCCGTCGAGCGTGATCCTCGCCGTCAAATCGGCCGTGAACGTCCGCCATTGCTGGCGGTAGTCGTATTTCTCGGCATAGAAATGGGTGCTGATGTACCGCCTGATCCTCCAGCGGAGACTCTCCGAGAGCGCCAGCGCCGCCAAGCCCATTACGGAGACGAAAACGATCAGGGTGCCAAGGAGCGCCGCCTCGGGAAGACCGAGTGCGTTGAGGAGCCATCCGGCGGCGCCGGCCAGGAAGAGATAGAGCCCGCACAGGCCGACCACGATGGACCGATAAACAAAGTGCCGGGAGACTGTCAAATCGCTCCGCAGTACCCCCGAGCGGAGGAGGCCGACGGCCACGAAGAGCTCGCCGATGATCAAGGCAATCGTTCGGAGGAGGAGGCTGTTCCGGTCGAGCTCGTGAAAGAGCAAGGTCTGGCTCAGGAGATAGAACCTGACGGCGAAGATGCCGCCCAGGCCCAGGGCCAAATACTTGAGCCGCCAGCGGAGAGAGCCGTGCGTGTTACGCAGTGAAGGCTCGAGTCCATAGAGCACAGCGATCGTCGCCAGTACCTCGACCGCGACGCCGATCTGGCCGACTAGGGTGAGCTCGGCGTGCCGGAACGGCCGCGGGAAGCTCTCCACCACGAAGAGAGGCCAGAAGAGATTCATCGAGGCCGCGAGCGCGAGCCCGGCGCCGCCAAACGCAAACGATAGCCGCCACGTTCGAGGTACGGGAGCATGTGCCTCTCGGCCGGCCAGGAAGGCGAACAGGCACCAGGGGATCGGCGTGAGCAGGCTGGCGGACTCGAGCGCTACCATCCACGTCGCGTGGCTCTCGGGCGAGTTCGAGTACACCAGAAGCCCTTGGACGAGGAGGGACTCCAAGGTGAACGCCGCCATGCCGGAGGCGAACATGATCTGTCGAAGATGACGGGGCGGCCGGAGCAGCGCGACCACTGCGAGGGCTACGCTGAGAGCAGCGGCGATCAGCGGAGCGCCGGTAATCATGCCGTCGCACCCACCAGGTACTCGCGCAGCCAGAGCTCCAGCACCATGAGCGCCCAGATCTTTCCCGAATGGTCCCGATGCCCGCGCTGATGCTCGTCCCACATACTCGCGACGGTCTCGGGGCGGACGTATCCGCGGTGCGCCGTGTGGGCGGAGAAGAGAAGATCGTGGGCCGTGTCGCGCAGGTCGCCGCGCAGCCAGGCACCCAGCGGGATAGAGAAGCCTTGCTTGGGCCGGTCCACATCGAGGCCGGGAAGCCGTGGCGCCAGGTGGCGCTTGAGCAGGAACTTGGAGACCGGCCCGCGATACTTGAGCTCGGGCGGCAGCGCGGCCGCGAACTCGATGACCTTGTGGTCGAGCAGCGGCGAGCGTACCTCGAGCGACGAGGCCATGCTCATCCGGTCCACCTTCACGAGAATGTCGTTGTGGAGCCACGTCTTGAAATCCACGTAGAGGACCTGTGACAGCGGATCGGCGTCCCGGACGCGCTCGAAGTGGCGCGAGAAAGCATGGAAAGGGTCGTGGTGTCGCGTCTCTTCGAGAAACTCCGGCGAGCAGAGCGCCTGCTTCTCATAGTCGCGGAGCATCGAGAGATCATTGAAGTAGGCCCGCTCGAACGACTGACCCAGGTTCAGCAGCACGAGCTTCAAGCGAAGAGGCCGCGGGATCCAGTCGGCGCGTGGATAGACGCGTCCGAGGGGACCAAGGACGCCGCGGCGGATCGGACCGGGGATGAGCGGGCGGACCCGGCTTTCCAGGCGGTGCACCCCATATCGCCGCTGGTATCCCGCGAAAATCTCGTCGCCTCCGTCACCCGAGAGCGCCACCGTGACCTGCTCGCGCGCCGCCTTGGACACGTAGTAGGTGGGCAGGGCGGAGGAGTCGGCGAAGGGCTGGTCCAGATGCCAGACGAGCCGCGGCAGGTCGTCCACGGCGTTGGGGCGAACCAGCACCTCGTGATGCCGGCTGCCGACACTCTGGGCGACCAGGCGGGCGTGCTCGAGCTCGCTGTGCGACCGCTCGGCGAAGCCCACGCTGGTCGTCACCAGCGGCCGGCCTGACTGGCGAGCCATGGATGCCACCACGGCCGAGGAGTCGATGCCGCCGCTCAGGAACGCTCCCAGCGGGACGTCGGCGACCATGCGGATCTTGACGGCTTCGTCGAAGATCGGAGTGAAAGCTTCCAGGGCTTCCTCCGGACGGGAGGGACCGGTGGGTTGGAACACCACGTCCCAGTATTCGTGCAGCGTCACCTGCCCGCGCTCCCAGACGAGAAAGTGGGCCGGGGGAACCTGATGAATATCCTGGAAAATCGTGTTCGGGCTCGGAATGTTCCCGAACGAGAAGTAGTCGCTCAAGGATTCCGGGCTCAGGCGGCGCTTGATGCTCGGATCCTCGAGCAAGCCTTTCATTTCGGACGCGAAGACCAGGCGTTCTCCGTCCGCGTGATAGTAGAGCGGCTTTTTCCCGGCCCGGTCCCGAGCCAGGATCAAGCGCCGCCTCGTCTCGTCCCAGATCACGAAGGCGAACATGCCGCGCAGACGGGTCACGCAGTCGAGCCCCCATTCCTCGTACGCGTGGACGATCGACTCGGTGTCTGAGCGCGTCTTGAACACGTGGCCGCGGGCCGACAAGTCGCGCTGGAGATCCTGGAAGTTGTAGATCTCACCGTTCAGGATGACGGCGCAGCTCCGGTCCTCGCCGTAGATGGGCTGGTCGCCCCCGGCCACATCGATGATGCTGAGCCGCCGGTGACCGAGACCCACGCCAGGCCCGATATGGAAGCCGTCCGCGTCAGGGCCCCGGTGGCGCATCACCGCGGTCATCCGCCTCAGCAGCTCCCGGTCCACGGGGTGACCAGGGTCCACGAATGCGAAGCCGGCGATGCCGCACATGCTAGGCAGCCCTCGTGTCGTGGCGGGGTCCGGTGTCGGCCCAGCGCCGCATCCAGAGCTCGAGGCAGAGCATGGCCCAGAGCCGGGCCGAGCAGTCTCGACGCCCGCTCTCGTGATCGCGCAACAGCCCGTCGACCCAGGAGGTTCGGAAGATCCCCCGCTGACGCGTGCGCGGGTCCAGGAGCAGGTCGTGGGTCATGTCGCGGAGCTCGCCGCGGAACCAGGCTCCGAGCGGCACACCGAATCCCATCTTTCGGCGCGAGAGAATGTCGGAGGGAAGATGGCTCGACATGGCGCGCTTGAGGATGTACTTGCCCGTTCCGCCCTTCAGCTTGAGCGAGCTCGGGATGGTCGCGACGAACTCGAGTAGCCGGTGGTCCAGCAGGGGCACGCGGCTTTCGAGTGAGACGGCCATGCTGGTCCTGTCCACCTTGGCCAGAATGTCGTCCGGCAGGTATGTCTCCATGTCGATGTGCTGGAGTGTGGAGATGGGGTCCAATGCCCCGCCCTTTGCGAGCAACCGCTCGAAGGAGACAGGCGCCGAGACCCGATCGGCAACGTGAACCCAGTCGTCGGACAAAGCCCGACGGAGTGTCTCGGGGCGCTCGTGGGTGACGAGGCGCGCATACCGCTCGAGCGCTCCAGACCCGAACAGACCAGTCCAGGCTTGGCCTCTGGCTCCCACCGGTAGGAGGCGTGAAGTCAGGCGCAGCAGGGGCCGCGCAAGCCGGGCGGGGCTTTCGTCCATGCGCGCCGCCAGCGCCATGGCTTGGGCGTAACGCCGGTAGCCCGCGAAGTTTTCGTCTCCGCCATCTCCGGAGAGCGCCACTGTGACGTGTTCGCGGGTGATCTTGGCCACGTAGTAGGTCGGAATGGCCGAAGAGTCGGCGAAGGGCTCGTCGAGGTGCCAGGCGAGCTTCGGCAGGACGTCGAGCGCTGCGGGCTTTACCACAAGCTCGTAGTGGTCCGTTCCGTACTGCGCCGCCACCTGGCGTGCGAAACGGAGCTCGTCGAAATCAGCCTCGTCGAAGCCGATGGAGAAGGTCCGGATGGGTGTGGGCGACGCTTCGGCCATGAGGGCCACGACGGTGCTCGAGTCCACTCCGCCGGAAAGGAAGGCGCCGATGGGTACGTCGCTGATCATATGGCACCGCACCGCATCGGAGAGCTGAACGCCGAGCTGCTCGATCCACTCTCCCTCGGTGACCCTCAGATCCGGGGCGAAGCGGAGGTGCCAGTACCGGGAAATTTCGGGGGCTCCGCCGTCCAGAGGCAGGACAAGAAGGGAAGCGGGGGGCAGCTTTCGCACTGACGTGAAGATGGTCCTGGGGGCCGGGACATAGTGATAGGTCAGATACTCCCCGAGAGCGTCGGGATCGAGATCCCGCGCTACCGTTGCGTCCTCCACGATCGCCTTGATCTCCGAGGCGAAGAGAAGGCGCCGTCCGTCCCAGGAGTATACGAGCGGCTTGATCCCTACCCGGTCTCTGGCCAGGACGAGACGTCGAGTGCGCTCGTCGAGGATGGCGAAGGCGAACATACCGCGCAGCCGGCTCACGCACGCCGGCCCTTCAGCTTCGTATGCGCGAAGGATGACCTCGGTGTCGGACTGCGTCCGGAAGCGGGCCCCGGCCGCCTCCAGCTCCTGGCGCAGCTCGCGGAAGTTGTAGATCTCGCCGTTGAACACGATCCAGACCCGCCCGTCATCGCTCGACATGGGCTGGTCGCCCGTCGAGAGATCGATGATGGCCAGTCGTCGATGGCCGAGGCCGACCGAACCGCGGCACACCAGGGCTTCGCCGTCGGGTCCGCGATGCGCCTGCACGGTGGTCATGGCCCGGAGCAGAGTCTGGTCCACCGGGCGGCCGGTTACATCCGCGATGCCGGCAATGCCGCACATGTTTTTCAGGCGCTCCTGTCCGTCACCGCAGCGATTCCCACCGATGCGGATAGTAGACGTGGCCGCTCGTCTCGCGGTCAGTGGCCCGCGGTCCGTCCACGGCCAGGCGTGCCGCACGACGCTTCAGGTCGTAGGTTCGCTTGATCGTCGGCTCTGCGATGTGGACGTTCAGGGTGTATGCCCCGCGATTGAACAGGATCGGGTCCAGGGTGAGCCTCAACACACCCCGCTCCACGGGCGAAGTGATCTTCACGGAGTCCGGATCGGTCACGATCCCCCCCAGGGGAGACCCTTGGATGTCCTGGACCGACACGCCGAAGACCGCTCCAGGAAGAGGCTGTGACGCGGAGTAGGTGATATCGATGAGGACGCGGTCGCCACGGTCGAACCGCGTCTGCGGCTGCTCGGCTTCGTTCAGCGTCATCACCTGGTGGATCGAGGCGAGCCCCTCTCCCACGCTCGCCTCTTCCTTGTGTGCGTTCTCCGCCTCGGCATTCATGGCTGCCGTCACGTGCTCGAGGTAGGCGTCGAGGACCGCGCCCGTCTCGCCGAGCATGCGCACCTGACCCCCATCCACCCAGAGCACGGACTTCGCGTGGTCGGTGATATTGGATAGGCTGTGCGAGCACAGGATGATGGTTTTGTCCTGCTCTTTGAGCTCCGCGATCTTGTTCGCGCACTTGGCCTGGAACGACGCATCCCCGACCGCCAGGATCTCGTCGATCAGGAGCACGTCGGGATCGGTGTGAGCGGCCACCGCGAAGCCTAGGCGCATCTGCATGCCCGACGAGTAGTGCTTGATCGGCGTGTCGATGAAGCGCTCGAGCTCGGCGAAAGCCACGATGCGGTCGAACTTGGATTGAATCTCCTTGCGTGACATGCCGAGGATGACGCCGTTCAGAGCGATGTTCTCACGCCCGGTCAGCTCGGGATGAAAGCCGGCGCCGATTTCGATGAGCGCGCCAAGCCGCCCGTGGACAACGAAGGATCCCGAGGTTGGAACGGTGACCCGGGACAGGATCTTGAGCAGGGTGCTCTTCCCCGCGCCGTTCGGGCCGACCAGCCCGAGCACCTCGCCGCGCTTGAGCGAGAAGGTGATGTCGCGGAGCGCCCAAAACTCTTCCCTTGGAACCTGTCGCCGGAGCAGACGCGCGGTGAGACGTTCCATTTCGTTCCTGATCGACGTGACATACCATCCGCGGCGCAGCCGGTAGCGCTTGGAAACGTTGTTGAGTTCGATGGTCGTGTCTGACATGGATCGCAGGTTCCTCGTTCCTTAGATGACGTCGGCGAAGGTGCGCTCGCTGCCATCGGACAATTTGCGCAGCACCAGATCGCCTCCGTATTCCACTTTCCTCCGCTCTTGCGCCGCGGGCTTGGTAGGCTCGTCGTCGCGCAATTTCAGATACGCCATGAACCCGTCGGCCTCTTCGGGAACCTGGAAGCTCTTCACACGCGCGAGGTGATCTGCTTTGCCAGACGCGATGTCCATAATCACCAGGCCGTTCGTGGGCATTTCTTGCGGTTTCTTCTTTTCCTTATGCGCCTTGTCGATCTCTGCCTTGGACGGGAAAGTCGAGAACACCACGGTGCGGCTGTCCTTGGAAAACCCGACAATGATGCTGGGCGGCGGTGGCGGCGGATCGTCGGGATTCTGGGTGGCACGATTTGGCGGAGCTGCCGGCGGACGGGCTCCAATCGATTCGCGCCATTCTTTTCCGGTCTTCAAATTTCGCAGCACGAATTCGCCATCGCCTTCTTGCGGGAAGAGAGCGTAGCCAAGATATGCGCCATCGGCAGACAAATGTGTGCTTTGGATGCTGCGCCAACTGTCGTAATCCTGATGAGTGAGCGGACGCTTTTGCGCGAAAGCACTAAAACTGAGAATGGCGGCAAGCGCCAGCAGAAATGCCGCGAGCGGTGCCGTCAGTGTGCCGCTCGTGTCCACTGCGGCGAGCGCGCCGACGCCAAACAACAGTGAGTCACCGGGGAGGAAGGGCGTGACGACAAAGCCAGTCTCCGCAAAGATGATGATGAAGAGCAGCGCGTAGATCCAGCTGCCGTACTGAACCAGTATCTCGACCAGGTGCTTGTCGAGGTGCAGGACGAAATCGATGAGCCAGTGCAGAAGATCCACGCAGCCACGTCCCTGGAATCAACTTCAGGGAGCCGCAGGCGCGGTTGCGAGATGCGGATGCCCGTCATGCGCCTGCAGCGCGTCGTATGCCTGTGCGATCTCGGCGTCGCGCTGCATCAGCGATTCGACGTCGCCCTGCGTAAGCTCGGGTGGAGCGTGCTCGTCCCCCGCACAGACGATATCGGGCTCTATGCCCTTGCTCTGAATCGAAACTCCCGACGGCGTGAGA
>Ga0137403_10004462_pt1 | contig 16518 bp, 16 predicted proteins | sample CZOMad2_1_16fung_FD_122057 | JGI IMG/M metagenome (GOLD analysis project Ga0137403, IMG submission 122057) | Vadose zone soil fungal communities from Angelo Coast Range Reserve, California, USA - CZOMad2_1_16fungal (Hybrid Assembly) | ecosystem: Environmental > Terrestrial > Soil > Vadose zone...
CGAGCGTGTCCTTGTAGCCGAACTTGCGCATCGACGGGTAGGCCACCTTGGCGAAAGTCGCGGCGGTGGCGATCGACGAGCCGCAGATCGCGCCGAAGCCGGCGCAGGCGACGATGGTCGACATCGCCAGGCCGCCGCGCCGGTGGCCGAGGAAGGTGTAGGCGGCGTGGTACAGCTCCTCGGACATGCGCGCCCGCACCACGAAATTGCCCATGAGGATGAACAACGGGATCACCGAAAGCGTATAGGCGAGCCCGGTCTCGTAGGTGGTCTGCGCGATCATCGACGCCGCGGCGGCGAAATTCACCTTGTAGGCGAAGCCGAAGAAACCCACGATCCCCATGGCGAAGGCCATCGGGATGCGCATGAAAGCGAGCAGCAGAAAAGCCGCGAGCCCGAGCAGCCCTTCGATCATGCGCCCGGTCCCTCGCTCTGCCCCGGGATGTGGCGATGCGGCGGACGGAACATGACCACGATGAGAGCCGCCGCGGTGAGCGCCATGAGGAGCGCCATCGCGTAGGCGAGCCCGGCGATCTTGAACTGCAGCTGCGAGGTGGTCTCGCCCGCGCGGTCGAGCGCCACGGCGCGCAGCCACAGGCACCAGGCGAGATAGCCGGTGCAGGCCGCACCGACGAGCGACGCGAGCGCGTGCTGGATGCGGAACAGCCAGTCGGGCGTCACCGCGTCGAACAGATCCACGGTGATGTGATCGCCGCGCAGAGTCACCAGCGGCAGCCCCGCGAAGATGAGGGCGGCGAGCAGCATCTCGGTGAGCTCGAAGCCGCCCGTCACCGGCTTGTTGAAGAAATAGCGGCCGACGACGTCGACGCAGGTGAGCAGCATCAGGCAGAACATCAGGGCCGCGGCGACGACCCCGAGCGCCGGCACGACCGCACGGTCGAAACGGGACATGCGACTGCTATTTTTTCTGCAGGGACGCGATCTCGGCGCGCAGCGCCTTCAGCACCGCGGCGCCGTCCACGCCCCTGGGCTTGGCTTTCTTCTCGATCCACTCGGCCTCGAGGCCGGCGGTCCTTGCCCTGATCTCCGCCATCAGCTCAGGGCTCGCGACGGCCACGGGCAGCTTGGCTTCCTGCATCGCGGCGACACCCTTCGCGTCGGCGGCGTCCCAGGCGAGCCCCGAGCGGCGGGCGAGCGCCTCGCCGAGCAGCGGGGCGATGAGCTTGCGGTCGGCTTCCGGAATCGAATTCCATTTCGCCGGGTTCGCCATCCAGACGAAAGCGGTGTTGTACAGGCCGCCCGGAACGAAAGTGGCGTACTTGATCAGCGGGATGAATTTGAACGAAGCCGGAGACTCCTTCGGGAAGAATACGCCGTCGGCCACGCCCGAGGAGAGCAGCTCGTAGGATTCGGGAGCGGGCTTCAGGATAACCACCGCGCCCAGCGCCTTGGCGACGTCGGTGACGACGCCTCCGCCGACCCGGATCTTGAGCCCTTCCAGGTCCTTCAGAGAATTGATCGCGCGCTTGGTGTTGTACATCTGGCCGGGGCCGTGCGTGAACACCGAGAGCACCACGACGCCCTTGTGCTCGTCGGCCTTGGCGAGCATGCGCTCGTAGATGCGCTGGTACGCGACCGCGGTGACCTCGGCGGTGTCGCCCATGAACGGGAATTCCGGTGCTTCGGTGAGCGCGAAGCGCCCCGGCGTATAGCCATGCGTCGTGAAGGCCAGGTCCATCAGGCCGTTCGCCACGCCGTCGAAGGTCTGGGGCGCGGCGACCGGCGGCTTGGGGAGCACGTTGCACTTCACCCGTCCCGAGGTGACCTTGGCGATGTCGTCGCACAGCGGCACCAGCATGTTCGCCGTAATGGGATGCGCGGGCGGCACCCAGGAGCTCGCGTTGAGCACCACCTGCGCGCCGGCGGGGCCCGATGCGAGCAGCGCCGCGAGCACAAGACCCTTCGTGATTCTCCTCATCATGCGTCCTCCCTCATGAACTACACCGAAAAGAAAGATTCACCGCGGCGAAACTCTCGTTCGCCACGGTCGTTCTACAGCTCAGGGCTTGGTGGGCGGCGTGATGGCCTTGTTATAGTCGTCCTTGGAAATTTCCTTGACTTCCGAGCTTTGCAGCGTCACCTCGCTGCCCGACTTGGCGTCCTTGAACTTGACCGCCCCGGAGACGCCGGCCTTGCCGACGTCGGTGGTGTAGTACTGCGTGCCCGACGCGGGGTCACGCACCAGGTAGTAGCTGCCGAAGCATCCGGCAAGAAGCATCGTGAGCACTGCCGCTCCGAGCAATCTCTTTCTGAATATCATTCGCACTCCCTAAAAAGTTCGTGGCAAAGGGAGAGGATACTCCCCTCACCGGATCTACTTGGCCCGCTGCAGCATCGCGATCTCGGCGCGCAGCGCCTTGAGCACGGCGTCCCCGTCCACCCCCTTCGGCTTCGCCTTCTTCTCGATCCACTCGCGCTCCAGCGGCTCGGCCCTCGCCCTGATCTCGGCGATCAGCTGCGGGCCGGCGACGACGATCGGGATCTTCGCCTCGCGCACCGCCGCCTCGCCCCTGGCGTCGGCCGCGTCCCAGGCCCGGCCGGAGCGGCGCGCGAGCGCCTCGCCGAGCAGCGGCTCGATCAGCTTGCGGTCGGCCGCGGAGATCCGGCTCCATTTCTCCGGATTCGCGACCCACGCGAAGCTCACGTTGTACAGGCCGCCGGGCACGTAGGTCGCGTGCTTGATGAGCGGGATCAGCTTGAACGACAGGGGCGAATCCTTCGGGAAGAACACGCCGTCGGCGATGCCCGAGGACAGCAGCTCGTAGCTCTCGGTCGCGCTCTTGAGCATCGGCACCGCGCCCAGGTTCCTGGCGAGGTCGTTCCCGACCCCTCCGCCCACGCGGATCTTCAGTCCCTCCAGGTCCGCGATCGTCCTGACGGGCCGGCGCGTGTTGTAGATTTGTCCCGGGCCGTGGGTGAACACCGAAAGGAGCACGAGATCCCCGTGTTCCTTCGTTCTCGCCAGCGCGCGCTCGTGGATGCGCTGGAACGCGACGGAAGTGATCTCGGCGGTATCGCCCATGAAGGGGAACTCCGCGGCCTCGGTGAGCGCGAAGCGGCCGGGCGTATACCCGTGGGTGATGAACGACAGGTCCATCAGGCCGTCCTTGATCCCGTCGAGAGTCTGCGCCGCGCCCACGGGCGCCTTGGGCAGGATATTGCATTTGACCCTGGCGCCGGTCACGCTTTCCATGTCGGCGCAGAACGGCACGAGCATGCCCGCCGTGAGGGGATGCGCGGGCGGGGCCGAGGAGCTCGCGTTGAGCACCACCTGCGCGACGGCGGGCGACGACGCAAGGACCAGGAGCCAGGCGCCGAGCGCCAACTTCACGGTTCTAGAACCGCAGATTCGGCCAGGCCGCGCCGCCCGCGAGCCCCGCGATGTACGCCCAGCCGAGCAGCCGGTTGTGCACCAGGCAGGCGCGGTGGTACCACAGGGGCCAGCCGACGTAGCCCGCGGGGGCCGCCGGCGGACGCGGGCGGCTCATGAGCTTCATCGCGCGCCAGGCGCGCGGGAACGCGACGACGATCAGCGCGGCGAAAGGCGTGAGCAGGCCGAGGACGATCAACGCCGCCGTGGCGGCGTAGATCAGGGCGACGGTCGCGACGTTGAGCGCCCGCGCCGTCCGCTCGCCGAGCAACACCGGCAGCGTGCGGATGCCTTTCCCGCTGTCGAAGTCCATTTGGTCGATGTGCTTGCCGACGAGGATAGCCATCACGCCCAGCCCGTAGGGAACCGACGCCCAGAACGCCGCCGGCGAAATTTCTCCGGCGATCATCGCGTAGCCGCCGCCGATCATCAGCGGCCCCCAGACGAGAAACACCGCCGGCTCGCCCAGGCCGACGCTTTTCAGCGGCACCGGCGCCGCGTCGTAGAGGAACAGCAACGCGATCCCCGCAGCGGCGAAAGACACGGCCATCCAGCCGCGCTCGACGATGAAGAAAGCGAGGATCGAAAGGCCGATCGCGGAGATGACGGCGAGCCCGACGAGCAGGGTGCGCGCGTCGAGCACCCCGCTCGCGAGCGGATGCACCGTGTAGCGCATGCGCGGCGAATCGGGCGTGTCGTGGCCGCGCTTGTAGCCGAAATAATCGTTGGAGAGGTTGCTGATCATGTGCGCGGAGACGAACCCGGCGAGCACGAGGACGAAGGCGAGCGCGTCGAAGCGCCGCGCGGCGAGCGCGAGCAGGCCGGCGATGATCGCCGCCTGCGCGGAGATGACGAGGATGACGCTGCGCGCCGAATAGAGGAACTTGGAGGCGGCGTCCAGGTGACGGACCTCCTCCACGCCCGGACGATAGAAGCCGGCAAAGGCGCCGAGCCACAAGGCGAGCTTCGATCGGCTTGCTGCGGACCCCTCGCTCATGCGCCCCCCAAAAACTGATATCGCGTATTGTGCAACATCGGCACCCGATATTGGACCTTGGTCCAATTGAGCGGCACTCCGGGAGACGACTACAATCCCGGGACGGGTCGCCATAGGCGGTCCAAAGAAGAATAAGAATTCGCGGTACTTCAGGCGGAGGCAAGGTGCATGAACCGGCATCTCGGAAGTGAGGCTCTAGCACCGCGGGCCGTGCTCATGGCCTTGTGGCTGTGCCTTTCCGCAGGCGCCTTCGCCCAGACCGAAGACGAAATCCGCGACGGCAAGGTCTGTGCGAACTGCCACGCCGGCATACAGGTCGTGTGGGGCGGCAAGCACGGCACCAAGGCCGACGTCCGTACGCCGCGCGCGAGCGCCGGCTGCGCCACCTGCCATGGCGACCCCGCCGAGCATCTGAAAAGCCCCGCCAACCCGATGCCGAACCGCTTCAGCAAGATGGCGTCGGCGGACAAGAACGAGGTCTGCACGCTGTGTCACCAGGGGCGGGCGCGCACGCACTGGCCGGGCAGCGCACACGAGCGCAACGACGTCGCCTGCGCGACCTGCCACCAGGTGCACACCGCGCACGACCGGACGCGTGACAAGCTCACGCAGTCGGACGTGTGCTTCGCCTGCCACAAGGACGTTCGCGCGCTGATCAACCGCCCCTCGCGCCACCCGATCCGCGAGGGCCTCGTCGCCTGCTCCGATTGCCACAACCCGCACGGCTCGGTCGGTCCGAGCATGGTCGTGCGCGACAACATCAACGACACCTGCTACGCCTGCCACATGGAGAAGCGCGGCCCGTTCGTGCGCACGCACCAGCCGGTGCAGGAGAACTGCGCGCTGTGCCACCAGCCGCATGGCACGACCGCCCCCAACCTCCTCAAGGTGCGCCAGCCCTGGCTGTGCCAGGAATGCCACGAACCGACCAGCCATCGCGGCAATTTCGGCTCGCTCACGGGCAGCAGCACCAACGCCAACACGATCGCGCGCGGCTGCGTGAACTGCCATACCAGCATACATGGCACCAACAACCCCATCGATGACACCGGACAGCGAACCTTCCGGCGCTGACGCTCGGAAGAAGCCCGTCGCCCTGAGGATGACGGGCATAGCCGTCGCGCTGCTCGCAGCGGCAGGGTCCGCGCGCGCAGCCGACCGCGAGGTATCGGACTCGATGCATTTGGAAGCGAATGCCCTGGGCGCCGGGCTCGGCTACGCCGCCAACGACGGGCCCCGCTTCGGCGAGTACAACGGCATCAATCGGAAGGGCACCTACGGTATCTTCGACCTCAACGCGGTCACGCGCGACGAGGAGACCGGCACCTGGACGCGCCTGTTCGGCCGCAACATAGGCCTCGAGGACATCCAGCTGCGCGCCGAGCAGCAGCGCCAGGGCGACTGGGGCTATTTCATCGAGTTCAGCCGCATCCCGCGTTTCGACCCGCTCACGCCGGCCACCGGGGTGGGCGGAATCGGCACCAACAACCTGACGGTTCCGTCTACGCCGACGACCAATGGCAACTTCCCGATCGGCACCCGGCGCGATGCCCTGTCTCTGGGGTTCGACAAGTTCATCTACGGCAACTGGGACGTGCAAGTGCGCTTCAAGAACGAGGAAAAGGAAGGCGCGCGGATTTTCGGCCGCGGCACGACCTCGACCGTGCCGAACATCCCATTCGGGCAATTCGAGTTCACCCCGGAGCCGATCAATTCCACGACGCAGCAGCTTGAGGCGAAGCTCAACTACACCGATACGCGGCTGCAGATGACAGGCGGCTATTACGGGACCCTGTACGACAACCGGAACAGTGCACTGAATATCAACGGAGGACTCGCGGCTCTGGCAAGCGAGTTCAACCCGATCGCGCTTCCGCCGGACAATCAGTCCCACCAGCTCTACCTCACGGGCGGCTACGGGTTCACGTCGACGACGCGCGGCAACTTCAAGGTCGCTTACGCCAAGCAGACCCAGGACAATCCGTTCATCAACGTTCCCGTGCTGACAGGCGTCCCTTCCAACCTGCAAGGTCGGGTCGACACGACCCTGGTTCAGGCTGGCGTCACGTCGCGGCCCATGCCGAAGCTGAACCTGCTCGCCGATTTCCGCTACGAGAACCGCGACGACAAGACCCCGCAGTATGTATACGGCACCCCGGGCAGCACCACCGACGGCACCAACGATGTGCGCTCCGTAAAAAGGACAAGCGCAAAGGTCGAGGCGAGCTATGCCCTACCCGCCTCTTTCCGGGTGACCGGCGGCATAGGCTGGGACCAGATCTGGCGCAATACCGCGCCCATCCGGATCGTCAGCTACCGGGAGACCACCGACGAGCTGTCGTACAAGCTCGAGTTGCGCCGCATGATGTCCGAGACGCTCACCGGCGCGATCACGTATATCCACAGCGACCGCGACGGCTCTCCCTTTCAGCAGACCGTCGTAACCGGCGGCGCCCCCGGCAGCAACCTCATCGCGCCGATCAACCTCGCCGACCGCAAGCGCGACAAGGTGCGGTTGTCGAGCACCTGGATGCCGACCGAGCCGCTCTCCATCCAGTTCTTCGTGGACAACGCGTGGGACAGCTACAGCGACCGCGACGGCTCCGGGCTCGGGGTGCGCAAGGGCTCGTACCAGAATTACTCGGTCGACGCCAGCTATGCGTTCACTTCGAGCTTGCAAGCGAACGCGTGGTACTCGTTCAACACCACGAGCCTGGACCAGGCGAGCTGCGAGGGCACGACCAACAACGTGTGCACCTCGAGCACCACGAATCCGATCTGGAGCGTCGCGATCCGCAGCTACAGCAACAACCTCGGCGCCGGCGTGCGGGGCAAGCCGAACGAGAAGATCGACGTCGGGGCCGACCTGAGCTACTCCGAGATCACGGACAAGCACAACCAGCAGGCGATCACGGCGGGCGCCCCGATCGACTCCATCCCGAACATCACCACCAAGCTCACGCGCATCACCGTGTACGGGAAGTACGCCCTGGAGAAGAACTCCGGGATCCGTCTCGACTACGTCTACGACCGCTACAGCAGCGACGACTGGACCTGGCAGACCTGGATTTACGCCGACGGCACCCGGCTGGTCGAGAATCCGGTCCAGAAAGTCAATTTCTTCCTGGTCTCGTACTATTATAGGTGGCGGTAGTTCGCGGGCCGACCCGCGATTCGCCAGGATTTCCAATCGAAAGGAGAGCGGCATGAGGTTGATACAGATTGTGGGTTTTGCGGCCGGCGTTCTTGCGACGGGCGCGGTGTTGGCCCAGTCGGGCGCCGATGTGGTGAAGGCCAAGGGCTGTCTCAACTGCCACGCGGTCGACGCGAAGAAGGTCGGCCCCTCGTTCAAGGACATCGCCGCAAAGAAGGGCGACGCAGCCGCCCTCGTCGCGAAGCTCAAGGACGGCAAGGGCCACCCGAAGATCGCAGCCTCCGACGCCGAGCTCAATGCGGCGATCGGATACGTGCAGTCGCAGAAATAGGCGCTTCACATGGCGGACATGCCGGGCGGCGGCTGGTGGTCGCGTCTGTTCTCGCCCAGCGCGCGCTATTCGGTCTTCACCCTGCTCGTCGCCGGCGTCGTGCTCGGCGTGGCTGGACTGCTGACCTTCGACTTCGCGCTGCACGCCACCAGCACCAACGAGTTCTGCAGCAGCTGTCACACCAACGATGCGGCGAAGGAGTGGCGCGAATCGAAGCACTACAACAACCGCGTCGGCTTCGTCGCCGGCTGCTCCGACTGCCACCTGCCGCGCGAGTTCGTGCCGAAGATGGTGCGCAAGGTCAAGGCCGCGAAGGAGGTCTGGGGCCACTTCACCGGTGTCATCAATACGCCGGAGAAATACGAGGCGCACCGCAAGGAGATGGCCGAGAACGAGTGGGCGCGCATGAAAGGCAACGGCGCGCAGGAGTGCCGCAACTGCCACAGCCCCGCGCGGAGCACCGACAAGGACAAGGCGGAGATGCACAAGGGCGCGCTCTCGGGCGGGTCGATCTGCATCGACTGCCACAAGGGCGTCGCGCACAAGGCACCGGGCTGACCGCTACGGCTACTTCCGCGCCGCCAGCTTCTCCGCGGTGATCTCGGGCTCGATCCCCTGCGCCTCGGCGGCGTCGAAGTTCAGCTCGACCTTGATGCCGTTCGGGTCGTACATGAAGAGCTGGTAGAGCGCCTGGCCGTTGGCGCGCCGCTCGTTGAATTCCACCTTGTGCCGGCGCAGGTGCGCCATGGTCTGCTTCAGGCCCTTGGCGCGGAACGCGATGTGATCGATCGCGCCGGTTCCCGCCCCCGAGTTCTGCGCGAGCCGCCCGAGATAGGCCTTCTGGTTGTCGCTCGCTTGCCCGGCGCTCCGGCCGATATGCACCACGTCCTTCCCGTCGAGGTACATCCAGTACACCGGAAACCCGAAATCCGGATGCCAGCCCTCCTGCATGCCGAGCACGTCGCGGTACCAGTCGCGGGTGCGGTCCATGTCGTCGGCGGCGACCAGATAGTGCTCGATGTGCGAGAGCGGCATGCGGGACTCCTCTAGTACCTCTTGATGTCGGCGTGCGCCACGATCACCATGTACGCGAGCAGGAAGGAGAACAGCGCCGCGGTCCACAGCGAAAAGACGGAGAAGCCCCGGGACAGGTCGAGCAGGGCCACGCAGGCGAAGAACAGGAACACGTCGATCAGCGTCACGTCGAGGATGAGCACCACGAGCTTCGCCCACCGGTTGCTGAGCAGCGTCTGGAACCGCGAAACCGCGCCGCTCGCGGGAAATTTCGCCACGAGCATGCGCATCGTCCACCACAGCACCGCGAGCACGCACTTGGCGAAGGCCGCGTACAGCACCGCGTCCTTGAACGCCTGCGGCGACAGGCTCCACTGGCTGATGATGAAGTTGAAAACGACGACCAGATTCGCAACCATAGGATTCGATTCCTCCTTTTTGCGATGCGCTCCCCTGCGTCGGCCGCCCGACCGGCCGCGTGCTTCCCTACAACTTGCGTGCGCCAGTGTAAGCTGTCTCTCGCGATAGTGTAAATGCAAAGGAGCGGAACCCCATGAAGAACGAACCCGCGGCGCTCGGTCAGGCTCCCAGCCTGCGGACCGGCGCCTACTGGATGCCTTTTACCCACAACCGCTACCTGAAGGGGAATCCGCGGTCGAGGGTGCTCGTCCGCGCCGAAGGCGCGTACTACACCACCGCCGAGGGCAAGCGCCTGTTCGACTGTCTCTCCGGGCTGTGGTGCTGCCCGCTCGGCCACGGCCATCCCAAGATCGCCGAGGCCGTGGCCAAGCAGGTGAAAGAGCTCGACTACAGCCCGGCCTTCCAGATGGGACATCCGAAAATCTTTTCGCTCGCCGAGCGCCTGGTCGAGCTGGCGCCGCCCGGAATGGGCCAGGTGTTCTTCGGCAATTCGGGTTCGGAAGCGGTGGACACCGCGCTCAAGATCGCCGTCGCCTATCACCGCATGAAAGGCGAGGCCTCGCGCACGCGCCTGATCGGACGCGAGCGCGGCTATCACGGCGTGGGCATGGGCGGCATCTCGGTCGGCGGCATGTCGGCGAACCGCAAGATGTTCGCTCCGCTCATCCTGCAGGGCGTCGATCACCTGCCGCACACCTACGACCCCGCGCAAATGGCCTTCTCGCGCGGCCAGCCCAAGTGGGGCGCGCATCTGGCCGATGATCTCGAGCGCCTGGTCGCGCTGCACGACGCTTCGACCATCGCCGCGGTGATCGTCGAGCCGATGCAGGGCTCGGCGGGGGTGCTCGTGCCGCCGATCGGCTACCTCGAGCGCCTGCGCAGGATCTGCGACAAGCACGGGATCCTTCTCATTTTCGACGAGGTCATCACGGGATTCGGGCGCCTGGGCGAGCCCTTCGGCGCGCAGCGCTTCGGCGTGACGCCCGACATGATCTGCTTCGCCAAGATCGTCACCAACGGCGTCATCCCCATGGGCGGGGTGATCGTGAAGCCCGCGATCTACGACGCGTTCATGACGGGCCCGGACACCGCGGTCGAGCTCTTTCACGGGTACACGTATTCCGGCCACCCGGTCGCTGCGGCGGCGGCGCACGCCACGCTCGACGCGCTCAGGGAAGAAGATGCGTTCAAGCGCGCTCGGGAGCTGGAGCCCGTGCTCGAGCAGGCGATCCACTCGCTGAAAGGCACGCCCGGCGTCGCCGACATCCGCAACATCGGCCTCGCGGCCGCCGTGGAGCTGGAGCCGCTGGCCGGGAAACCCGGCGTGCGCGCGCTGAAGGTCTTCGAACGCGGCGTGGAGGAAGGGATGCTCTATCGCTTCACCGGCGAGACCATCGCCGTCGCGCCGCCGTATATCTCGACCAGGCCCGAGATCGAGGCGATGGTCGAGAAGCTGCGCGTTTCGATCCGAGCCGCGGCCTAGGCGAAAGAATGCGTGCCTACCTCGCCTGGTAGACGATCTTCCCGCCGACCATGGTCATCCGCGGCTTGATGTCCTTGATCTGCGCGGCGGGCACGGAGAAATAGTCCCGATCGATCACCACCAGGTCGGCGTACTTCCCGGGCTGGATCGAGCCGAGGTTGCTTTCCTGGAAGACGAAGTGCGCATTGCTGCGCGTGTGCGCGATGAGCGCCTGCTCGCGAGTCACGGACTGCCGGTTCACCTTGCGCCCGCCGATCATCCGGCCGGTGACCGCGAACCACAACGTATAGAACGGATTGGAGGTCGTCACGGCGGTGGCGTCCGATCCCAGGCCCCAGACGATGCCGCTGTCCTGCACGCGCTTGAAGGGCGGCATGTCCCAGGCGCGCTCGCCGTGCACCGTATGCATCAGGCCGCCCTGGATGAGCGGGCGGCTGTGCAGCGCCGCGTACAGCCCCAGCCGCTTCATGCGCTCGAGCTGCGCGTCGGTGACCTGGTCGAGATGTGACAGCACCCAGCGCAGGCCCTTGATCGGCTCGACGCGGTTCACCGCCTCCAGTTCCGTCAGGTAGGCGTCGATCGCGTTCTCCATCTCGACGTGGGCGTTCAGGAACATTCCGCTTTCTGCGACCGCCTGCATGATGCGCCGCACCTGGCGCATGTCCTCGGGCTTCACCGCGAAATCGTTGCGCAGGAGCTGGGTGGTCGCGGGCTGATAGAGCGACTCGCCCCAGCCGATGTTGTCGAAAGTGTCGCTTCCCTGGAACGGGGTCGCCAGCTGGATCTCGGCGAGCACCTTGTCGACCTCGGCCGGCGCCGCCGGCTGCCGGATCGTTGTCCAGAAAGCGCGCGCGTTCAGCTCGCCGCGCTGGGCGAGTTCGCGGTAGGCGTCGTAGTGCCTTGCGTCGACTCCGCGCCCGCCGGCGTCGTACCACGCGGTGATGCCCATCGCGTTCAGGCCCGCGACGACTTTGCGGACGTTCGCGAGCCACTGCTCCTTGTCGGGCAGCGGGATCCTGGCGGCGACGAAGGCGACGCCACCCGCGCCGCGCACCACGCCGGTCGGCAGACCGGAGGGGTCCTTCTCGATCGTGCCGCCGCGCGGATCCGGCGTGGTCGGATCGATCCCCGCCGCCTTGAGCGCGGCGCTGTTCAGATAGCTGTGGATGTAGACCGCCTGGAGCACCACCGGGTTGTCCGGGGCGATGCGGTCGAGCTCCTCGAGCGGAAAGCCGCGCGGCTCGTCGGTGAACTGGTCCTCGGCCCAGCCGCCCAGCGTCACGACCCACTCGCCGGGGCGCGCCGCGCGCACCCGCTCCGCGAGCATTGCCAGGGCGGCCTTGCGCGAGGTGACGCCGTCGAGGCGCAGCTCGTCGTGCTCGGGCGCGCGGATGAAGTGGGCGTGATTGTCGATCAGGCCCGGAATCACCGTCCGTTTCTTGAGATCGATCACCTTCGTGCCCGGGCCCTGATGCTCGAGCACGTCGGCGTTCTTGCCGACCGCGGCGATCCGTCCCCCGCGAATCGCAATGGCTTCGGCGACGCTGAAGCGCTGATCGACCGTGATGATCCGGCCGTTGAGCAGTATGGTGTCGGCGCGCTCGGCCGCGAACGCGGGCGGAGCCGCGGCGAGCATCGAACCCAGGGCGGCGATGGCGGTCGCGGCCGAGATGCGTTTCATCGTGTTGTTCCTCCTTAGGCGCGCCCGAATGATAACTCAGCGCGCAACGGATTCTCGCGCGACGCGGATCGCGCGCCACACGCGCTCGGGGGTCGCCGGCAGCTCGATGTGCTCCACGCCGAGGTGGGCGAGCGCGTCCGCGACCGCGTTCGCGACCGCGGCGAGCGCGGGCGTCGTGCCGCCCTCGCCCCCCGCGCGGATGCCCAGCGGATTGCTCGGCGAGGGGACCTCGCTCAGCTCCGTCGCGAAGTCCGGAAAGTCGTCCGCTCGCGGCATGGCGTAGTCCATGAAGGAGGCCGACAGCATCTGCCCGGTCGCCGGGTCGTAGCGGCATTCCTCGAGCAGCGCCTGGCCCGCCCCTTGCGCGAAACCGCCGTGGGTCTGGCCGTGCAGGATGAGCGGGTTGATGGCGCGGCCGACGTCGTCGACCGCGGCGAGGCGCTCTATCGTCACCACGCCGGTCTCCGGATCGATCTCGACCTCGCACACCTGGCTGCCGTACGGAAATCCCGCGACGCGAAGCGTCTCGGTGTGCGCGGCGGCGAGCGACCCGGCGGCGGCCGCCTCGAAGATTCCGATCGAGCGATCGGTGCCCTTGACCGAGAAGCGCCCGCCCCGGAACTCGATGTCCGCGGGCGCGACCTCGAGGAAATGCGCGGCGAGGCTTGCGCCTTTGGCGAGGATCGTCTCGGAGGCCTTGCCGAGAACGACGCCCGCAAAACGCATCGAGCGGCCCGAGTGGGATCCGCCTCCCTCGGACACGATATCGGTATCGCCGGTGATGACATTCACGCTCTCGAAGGGCACGCCCAGCCACTCGACCAGGAGCTGCGCGAAGCTGGTCTCGTGGCCCTGCCCGCTCGAGAGCGTGCCGATCACCGCATCGACGCGGCCCTCGGGCCGGATCGTGATCTCCGCGCGCTCGGTCGGAAAGCCCGAGGTCACTTCGACGTAGTTGGCGAGCCCGATGCCGCGCAGACGCCCGCGCGCCCGTGCCTCGTCGCGCCGCGCCGCGAACCCGTTCCAGTCGCCCAGGGCGAGCGCCGATTCCATCGCCCGTGCGTAGGCGCCGCTGTCGTAGCGAAGGCCGAAGGGGTTGGTGAACGGCATCGCCGATTCCGGGATGAGATTGCGGCGCCGCAGCTCGATGCGGTCGAACCCCGCCTCGCGTGCGGCGAGATCGATGAGCCGCTCGATAACGAAGATCGCCTCGGGCCTGCCCGCGCTGCGATAGGGCGTCGTGGGCGGCGTGTTGCTGAGTACCGCGCGCGCCCGCACATGGGCGGCCGCGAAGCGGTACACGCTGGTGATGATGGAGGCGCCTTTCGATAGAGGCACGTGGGAGACCGTGTGCGCGCCGGCGTTGCTCAGGTTCGACGAGCGCAGCGCGAGAAAACGTCCCTGGGCGTCGAGCGCGAGCTCCGCCTCCACGGTCAGGTCGCGCCCCTGGTAGTCGGAGAGAAACGCCTCGCCGCGCTCGCAGGTCCACTTCACCGGCCTCCCCAGGCGCCGCGACGCCCACGCGACCAGGGCGAACTCGGGGAAAAAGCTGTTCTTGGTTCCGAAGTTGCCGCCGGTGTCGCGCGCGACGACCCGGACCGACTGTTCCGCGACGCCGAGCATCGCCGCGAGCTCGCGTTTCTGGCGAACCACGCCGCCCGAGCCGGCGTACAGCGTGTAGCGGCCCGCGGCCGCGTCGTAGGCGCCGAGCGCGGCGCGCGGCTCCATCGGCACGCCGGTCACGCGCTGCACCCAGGTCGAAAGGCGCACGACGTGCGCGGCGCGCGCGAACGCCGCTGCGGTCGCCGCGGCATCGCCGAGATCGGCGTCGATGGTCGCGTTCGAATCGCGCTCCTCCCACAGGAGCGGCGCGCCGGCCGCAGCGGCGTCGGCAGCGCGGACCGCCGCCGCCAGCGGCTCGTAGCCGACGTGGACCCGCTCGGCGGCGTCTTTCGCGATCTGGACCGACTCGGCGACCACCATCGCGACCGCTTCGCCGACGAAGCGCGCCTTGTCCGCCGGAAGCGCATGGTGGGGCGCGATGAAGATGTCCGAGCCGTCGCGGTTCTTCAGACTCACACCGGGCGGGCTCACCGAGAACGGACGGTGAGGAATCGGCTTCAGTCCGTCCACCAGACAATCGGCGCCCGTGAGCACCGCGAGCACGCCGGGCAAGGCGAGCGCTCCGGCGGCGTCGATCTCCGCGATGCGTGCGTGCGCGTGCGGCGAGCGCACCATGACGGCGTACGCCTGCCCGGGAAGATCGAGGTCATCGCTGTAGCGACCCTTGCCGGTGAGCAGCCGCGCGTCCTCCTTGCGCGGCACCGGTGCGCCAATCCCCGTCCCCACGGATTTTTCCTTGTGTTGAACCGCGGTATCATGGCACGGTCAGCTCGCTACCCGTCAAGCCATGAAGGCACTCCTCGGAATCGCGTCCCTCGTTCTCTCCATCGCACTCTCGTCGCCGCTCGCTGCGCAGGAGTACCCCTCGAAGCCGGTCCACGTCTACGTTCCGTCCAGTCCGGGCGGCGCTTCCGATCTCGCGGCGCGGCTGGTGAGCCCCAAGCTCGCCGAGGTGCTGGGCCAGCCCTTCGTGGTGGAGAACCGCGTCACCTCCGGGGGCATCGTCGGCACGGCGCAGCTCGCGAAAGCGCCGCCCGACGGCTACGCGATCATGATGACCTTCGACACCTTTGCGTCAAACCCGCATCTCTACAAGGAGCTGCCCTACGACGTGGTGAAGGACTTCGCGCCGATCATGCTGATGGTGCGCTACCCGCAGATCCTGGTCGTGCACCCCAGCCTCGGGGTGAAGACCGTTCCGGAGTTCGTCGCGTACGCCAAGAAAAACGCCGGCAAGCTCAACTACGGCTCGGCGGGCCCGGCATCGTCGAGCCGTCTCGCTTTCGAGCTGTTCAAGGACGCCGCGGGCATCCAGGTCGATGCGGTGCACTACAAGGGCGGCGGCCCTGCGATCAACGACCTTGTCTCCGGCACAGTGCAGGTGATGCTGATCCAGGCGGGCGGGGCCATCGGACAGAACGTCAAGTCTGGAAAGCTCGTCGGCCTCGCGACCAGCGGTCGCGAGCGCTCGCCACACTTCCCCGACCTGCCGACGATCGCCGACTTCTATCCCGGATTCGAGACGACCTCCTGGGTAGGGGCCATCGCCCCCGCCGGCACGCCGCGCGCCACCAGGTCAAGGTAGCGTGGGTCGGCAACTGTTGCGTTATTGTGGCCAATGGTCGTGCTGAAGACCCGCGTCTGCTTCGAACCGTAGTGGTTAATCCAGGCGACTACGAAGTCATTCGTTTTCTGGGTGCCGTCCTTCTGTTTGAACATCTGCACGCCGTGGGCGACCGCGCGAGCGCTGTCAAACACATGAATGTTGTTGTAATGCTCTTCGTTAATCGTAGTCCAATCGGTTAGGCCTTTGGCAATTGGGATTTCTTTGTCGGTGTAGTGAATCGAGATGGGCGTCTGCGGGCCATGCGCGCTCGATTGCAAGCCAAGATACTCAAACCATAAGCCATGCGGGGCGCCTGGCGTCACCGGGTCGTTTGGGTTGCCGATGCGATAGGAATGCATGCCGCAGTGGAGATTGACGCCGGGAAGGCCGTCGCGATGCGGTTTAAGCACAGCCTCGACCTTGAGAGGATCGGAAATGTCCGCTGCGCATTCGCGACAAAGATTGGTGGATTGCGAACTCCATACCGAGCGTGCCGACGAGCATCCCGACAGATTTGTATTACGAAGATGCTTTCCCGAATGGCGAGATTCGTCTTTGGCCGCTGCAAAACGTGACTTATGGTCTTGAGCTTGAAGTATGGACGAATCTTTCACAGTTTACGAACTTGACGCAGCGCTTCTGGCTGCCGCAAGGCTACGAAGATGCCGTGACGTATGGCCTTGCTGTTTCGATGGCACCGTCTTACGGCCGCCCGCTTGACGCGACGCTCTCTGCACTGGCTATGAACGCGAAAGGCAAAATTCAGCTTCGCAACTCGCAATCTCCTAAGATGGCGACGCGGGACACGGGGATTCCAA
>Ga0137403_10004465_pt1 | contig 16513 bp, 13 predicted proteins | sample CZOMad2_1_16fung_FD_122057 | JGI IMG/M metagenome (GOLD analysis project Ga0137403, IMG submission 122057) | Vadose zone soil fungal communities from Angelo Coast Range Reserve, California, USA - CZOMad2_1_16fungal (Hybrid Assembly) | ecosystem: Environmental > Terrestrial > Soil > Vadose zone...
CGAGAGCGCTGCCTCCCTTGGCGTTAATGTCCCTGACGAGGGCGTCGATCCGATCTTTGCGCCTCGCTCCAAGAGCGACTTTCGCGCCATTCCCTGCGAGAAGGCGAGCCGTGCTTTCGCCAACACCGCTGCTGGCCCCTGTAATTACTACAACTTTGTCGGCGATATTTGACATTCCGATTCTCTCCTTTTCTCTTTGTTAAGAATTCGGCTGCCATTTTTCAAAAGGCGAAGCAATCGCAACCCAGTTCCCAGAACCCCAGGTCGCCCAAGACGGGCAAGTGCCAACTGTTTGCCCGCTGGGTGGGGCCCGGCAGATGCGTGCAGACAGCGGAGTGGGAAGCCCCGAGTGCATGGTCCGAAGGCTTCGCATATCCGCCATACGGTTTGACGGGAGACCAGTCTGGACTCACGGGCAGGGCTGGCGGCGCGAGTTTGGAGAATTCTGAAGTCGCGTAAACGACCTTCCCGCCAACGACTGTGAGGACCGATTCAAGTTGCTTGATCTCCTCTTCCGGGATGGAAAAGTAGTCCGCCGAAAGAACGGCGAAATCCGCCAGTTGTCCCGGCGCGAGCGCCCCCTTCTTGCCGTTTTCCGTGGAGAACCAACTGCTCCCGAGCGTGTAGAGCTTCAAAGCTTCTTCTCGATCGAAGCGATTCTCAGAGGGGTACAAGCTCAAACCTCCGATCGTCTTCCCCGTAATCAGCCAGTAAAGTGAAAGGAACGGATTGTAGCTGGACACTCGCGTAGCGTCCGTGCCGGCTCCGACGGGAACGCCCATTTCAAGCATGCGCCGGATGGGCGGCGTCCGTTTCGCCTGCTGCGCACCGTACCGTTCGACGAAGTATTCGCCCTGGAAGGCCATGCGGTTCTGAATCGCGATGCCTCCGCCCAAAGCTTTCACACGTTCGATGTTGTGATCCGTGATCGTTTCACAGTGATCGAAAAACCAATGCAGGCCGTCGAACGGAATCTCCCGGTTCACCTCTTCGTAGACATTCAGCGCCCGCTCGATCGTTTCGTTGTAGGTCGCATGCAGACGAAACGGCCAGCGATTCTCAACCAGATGCCGGATGACCGCTTTCAGCTCGCTTTCCATGACCGGCGGCATGTCCGGCCGAGCCACAAGGAAGTCCTCGAAATCCGCGGCGGAGAAAACCAGCATCTCGCCCGCGCCGTTCACGCGGTAAAAGTCGTCGCCCGCGCCGGGTTTCGTCATTTTTGTCCAATTTTGGAAATCGGACAGTTCCTGTTTGGGTTTCTGCGTAAAGAGGTTGTAGGCGAGGCGAATCGAAAGCTCCCCGTTTCGGTGCAGTTCGTTTACGACTCCATAGTCGTCGGGATAGTTCTGGAAGCCACCGCCGGCGTCAATCACGCTGGTAAGGCCAAAGCGGTTGAGTTCCCGGAAAAAGAGACGCGAGGAGTTGAGCTGGTCCTCGCGCGACAGCTTCGGTCCCCTGGCCAGTGTGGAATAAAGAATATTCGCGTTGGGTTTTGCGATAAGCAGACCGGTGGGATTTCCGCGGGAATCCCGCTGCACTTCTCCGGCGGGAAATCCCGGCGAGTCCTTGCCGTAGCCCACGGCACGCAGGGCCGCTCCGTTTAGCAACGCGCGGTCGTAAAGATGGAGAACAAAAACGGGCGTGTCTGGAGCGGCTTCATTGATTTCGTCGAGCGTCGGCATGCGGCGTTCTGCAAATTGGAATTCTGTCCAGCCCCCGACGACCCGCACCCACTGCGGCGCCGGCGTACGTGCAGCCTGCTCCTTCAACATCCGCAGTGCATCGGCTAAGGAGGGCACGCCATCCCAGCGCAACTCCATGTTGTAGTTTAGGCCCCCGCGAATCGGATGCATGTGCGAATCATTCAACCCGGGTATCACCGTGCGACGCTTCGCATCGATGACTTGCGTCCCCGGCTCTCGCAGACGAAGAATATCGTCGTCTTTCCCGGCAGCTGAGATTTTTCCGGAAGTTATCGCGATTGCTTCCACGAAGGACGGAACCCCGTTCGTTGTGATCTTGGCGTTGTGAAGTATCGTGTCAACAGACATGGAATCTCCTTCTGTAACTAAAATTGGGTTATGGAGGGCAGGGGCTGGCCTGCCCTCCCGACTCGTTTATTTGTGTGCGGCTGCGGCGAGGGGACCAGTATATTCCGCAAACTTTGTTGCCGGTAAACCGTGCACCATGGTGTAGGCGTATTCGACCCCGACTCCGTAAGCACCGAAGTGGGTCTTCACAATGTCCATGACCGCGTCATAGGTTCCCTTGAGAGCCCAATCGCGCTGCCATTCGAGCATGGTGGAAAGGGCAGTTACAGGCTTCGCGCCCGCTTGGATCACACGCTTCATCGCGTTGTCGTGCGCCAACTGGCTTACGTCGCCGCAGCAATCCTCGACGACGTAGATTTCGTAACCGTCGTGTATCGCCTGTACCGTCGGGAGAGCTACGCAGGTTTCCGTCCATAGTCCGGCCAGCACGATTTTCTTGCGGCCGGTTTTTTCGATCGCTGCCACGAAGTTCTTGTCATCCCAGGAATTCATCGACGACCGTTCGATGGGTTCCTGGCCGGGGAAGACCGCCCGGAGTTGAGGCCACATATTCCCGCTGAAAGACTTCGTTTCGACGGTCGAGAGTACAACAGGCAGTTCGAACACTCGTGAGGCCTTAGCGAGTGCGATCACGTTGTTGATAATCCCCTGGCGGTCGAAATTGCTAACTCCGAACAGCATTTGTGGCTGATGGTCGATCAACGCCACAACGCAATTGTCGGGAGTGAGCAACCCTTTTTCACTGCGTTTTGGACCGATGTTGCTTGGACTCATTTTTGATTCCTCCATTGGTTAGACTGGACTTACGGAACTTCTTCCCGAAACCCGTTTGAGCAGGCTCGTTCAAATCGAAGAACACTTCTTTGTTCACTCTCGGAAGCAGTTGCCTCCTCTTCCGTGCTTCATTTCCTCTGGCCTGAAAATCTATTTCCTTTATACTCTCTACCTGATATCAGGAACCAAATGGATACCTGGTTACTTCAAGTCTATGAGCGCTAAACGAATCGCCAGCATGTGCCCGATTGAAGAGCTGCTTGTGCTGATCGGCGGCCGGTGGAAACCCGTTATCCTCTGGTGGCTTATCGGATCCGCAAAGCCGCTCCGCTTCAAGAACCTGCGGGAAAGGATGCCTCGAATCTCACAGAAAGTGCTGACACAACAGTTGCGTGAGCTCGAGAGGGACGGGCTTGTAAGAAGGGAGATGTTTGCAGAAATGCCCGTTAGAGTGGAATATACGCCGACGCCCTTCGGGAGAAAATTGCGCCCCGTCCTCCGAGCGCTTGACTCCTGGGCGCGAAAACACGTCATCGTCAGAAAAGACCGCTCCTGAAACATCCGCGACTCCAACGTGGCAAATGGCAACTCGTTAGAGGAAGGCACCCCGCCCCATGCCGTTTGCTTCGCGGAGTTGGATGAAAAGGCGAGCAAGAGGATGCTTTTTTTCGGAACAAATGCGCCAGCTTTTTCGAGCGCAAATGAGAACTTCTAACTCTGACAAAACACGTTAACAGCGATGAGCAAGTACAGGGTGGTTGAATCAGCAAACCGCCGCCAAGATCTCGCACTTCCCATGTTCAAGTAGCGAATGCAGAAACTGCTGGAGGGCGGGGCGGAGTGCGAGTTGAGCCTAGCGCGTGATCACCGATTTGCATTTCGAAGATTGTTGAGCTCAGAAATGCACAGGGTCCCCCGAATTTTCCCCATAGCGAATCAACAGCGAAGGCGGCGGTTTGGAAAACCGCCGCCGCGAACTTGGGAATGCTTCGTGGCGAGAATCCTTTCGATTCGGATCCGAAAGCTCGATGAGGCCATTAACTCTGGTTGGCCCCTCTCCGGGGAACAGATGCCCAGGTCACTTCCCTCATAAGAGGTCGGTGCTCCTGAGAATCTCTGTGTTTAACAGTTAACACAGGTCAGGAATTGGGCATTGTGTCGTTCCTGCAGCGGGCGTAACATGCTGCGTATGGGAGCTCGGAGTCGAGCACTAACCTAGCTCCGTCTTTGGGTTCGGACCGCTTTACCCCTTCCGCCGATACCCTGAATTTCCGTCAGTCGAAGATGTTGCGCAGACCAGCGCTTGTCGCTGGTTCCTTGCTGCATGAGCCCGATTTTGCGCCGGGCGACACAGCCGCGACCACAAACGATAGTTGCGTAGCGTTGATATTACGGATGCGACACAGAGCAATGGCCAGCTTCGTTGCTTGAAGAAGGATGTGGAGGAGAGAGTGCCAACCCAACTCGCCGCAGGGATTAGGAAGGCTCTCATCGTTAGACTCAGAGGCTGCGTGTGCGCGGTGCCGCTCACGCACGTCATCGAGACGATGCGTCCGCTTCCTGTAGAACCCATTTCCGGCGTGCCGTCGTTTGTACGGGGTATTTCGATCATCCGAGGGATTCCCACGCCTGTTGTCGATTTGGGAGCCATCCTTGGCACGCCCGGCGAGGGTGCAGTGCGCTTCGTCACGCTTCGCGTCGGGAACAAGCAAATGGCGCTTTCCGTAAACGCGGTGCTCGGCGTTCGTGACCTCGATGCGATCATGACCGTTCGGGAACTGCCTCCGCTCTTGCAAAGGGCTTCGCAAGAGGCAGTTGAATCAATTGGCGCGCTTGACGAGCAAGTGCTGATGGTCTTGCGGGCGGGTTGGGAGTTGCCGGAAGAAGTGTGGCATGCACTGGCGGCCCAGGAGGCGGTCTCGTGATCGTGGCACCTGCCGCCGCCGAAATCGAACGCTTCCGGGGACTCGTGGCCGAGCGGCTCGGACTTTATTTCGAGGACGGCAAACTTGATTTGCTCGCGCAGGTTCTGCGGCAGCGAATGGAAAACACCGGGTGCCGTCAATTTTCAGCGTATCAGAATCGTATTTCTTCTTTCGCGGGGGAACGCAGCGAAATTGGCGCTCTTGCCGAGCAACTCACCGTAGGCGAAACGTATTTCTTCAGGTACGCGGAGCACTTCCAGGCGTTCGCGGAGGTGGTCCTTCCCAACAGGATTCAAGCACACGGCGGCGATCGCCGGCTGCGAATCCTTTCCGCGGGATGCGCTTCCGGAGAAGAGCCATATTCTCTTGCGATTCTCATACGGGAGCGGTTCCCGCAACTTGCGTCGTGGGAGATTGAGATCCTTGGTTTCGACGTCAACTCTGTTGTAGTGGGGAAAGCCAAACGAGCACGATATTCGCCGTGGTCGCTCCGCGAGACTCCTGAACATCTGCAATCGAAATACTTTCATGGCGCTGGGCGCGATTTTGAATTGGACAAGGCCGTGCGATCAGCGGTCACGTTCGAGGAGCGCAATCTAGCCGAGGACGATCCTCTATTTTGGCGGCGCGATAGTTTCGACGTCGTGTTCTGCCGCAACGTGACGATGTATTTCACGATAGAGACTGCGCGATCCGTGGTTGCGTGTATCGCCCGGTCGCTCTTACCTGGGGGCTTTTTCTTTTTGGGGCACGCGGAGACGCTCCGCGCGGTTTCCAATGAATTTCATCTGCGGCACACGCACGAAACTTTCTACTACCAGCGGCGGGAAGCTAACGATAAAGAAAGTTCAATGACACTTCCGAAGGAGACGACGGAGTACAGCTCCTTTCAACGGCCTGCTCTTGAGTCGCCCGAGCCGAACGATTCGTGGTTCGGCGCTATTCGCCGTGCGTCCGAGCGGATCGCGAGCCTGACCCAGGTAAAAAATGGGCTGGCAGTCAGCGCACCCGCCACTACGATTCTGCCCCTCTCGAACGCACGTCCAGCGGCTTGGGACCGAACAGTAGCGATTGAACTGTTGCGACGAGAAAAATTCTCGGAAGCCATGGAGCTTCTTCGCGCTCTGCCTGTGGAGTCGAAGGCCGATGCAGATACGCAGTTGCTTATGGCCGTGCTCCTCACCAATGGAGGGGAGCTGCCGGAGGCGGAGAAAGTCTGCCGATACGTTTTGAGTCTCGACGAATTGAATGCGGGAGCCCACTACTTGATGGCGCTCTGCAGAGAGCATGCCGGAGATCAAGCGGGCGCCATGCAGCACGACCAGACGGCCACCTATTTGGACTCGGCGTTCGCCATGCCGCATCTTCACCTGGGACTGGTCGCCAAACGTTCCGCGGATGTTGAGATGGCTCGACGCGAGCTGGGACGAGCGCTTCCGCTACTCGACCGCGAAGACGCGTCGCGCATTCTGCTTTTCGGGGGAGGATTTACGCGCGAGGCGCTTGTCGAGTTTTGTCGTGCTGAGCTTCGCGCTTGTGGAGGCCATTCTTGAGCTCGCAATCGCCGACTAGCACGAAGGTCGCTGAATTACGAAGTGCATTTGATCGCGAGCGAGCGGCTCCGTCTTCCTCACGGACGGAGCTACAAACGGAAAGCCTGCTCGCGATCCGTGTGTTCCGAGACGCTTACGCGATACGTGTGAGTGAAATCTCAGGCCTCTCAACGGACAGGAAGATCGTTGCGTTCCCCAGCCCCATTCCTGAGCTGCTGGGAGTGGCGAGTGTCAGGGGCACGCTTGTTCCGGTGTACAGCCTCGCGGGGCTGCTCGGTTACGGCGCCGAAACCGGGCAAGTCCGGTGGCTGGTTTTGTGCGGAACCGAAGAACCCTTTGCCTTGGCGATTAGTGACTTCGAAGGTTACATGCGGATGCCCCGGACTCAACTCCACCAAATTGAGCAGAAGGACGTGGCGCGTACCCACGTGACAGATGTGGCGCGTACGACAGACGTAGTTCGCGCAGTGGTGAGCATCCCGCTGATTAGAGAAACGATTCAAGAACGCTGCCGGAAGAGCGGCATTCCAAAGGAGCGATGACATGTGGACATTCGGTCGAAAGATAGCTGCGGGATTCGCGCTTGCATTCGTACTGCTAGCGATCATTGGAGCAGTCGCATATCGCAGTATCGGCGCGCTCACGGACACCAGCCGACTGGTCACGCACACGCATCAGGTGCTGGAACATATCGCAGACGTGCTCAGTCTATTAAAGGATGCCGAGACTGGGCAAAGGGGCTACATCATCACGGGTGATGAGGCCTTCCTCGAGCCCTACCAGACAGGGACCAGTGGCGTCCACACGGTCGTGAAAGAACTCCGGGAACTCACCGCGGATAACCCAAATCAGCAAAAACGAATTGATGAGGCGGAACCGCTGATTGCAGCGAAGCTGGCGGAGCTCAAACAGACCATCGATTTGAGGCGGAAGAGCAACGTGGAAGAAACGACGAAGGTTGTCCGCTCGGGCGAGGGCAAGAGGGACATGGACAGCCTTCGCGCGGTCCTTGCTCAGATGGAACGTGAGGAACGGGATCTGCTCAAGCAACGCGCCAGCGAAGTGGATACGGCCTCCAGCGGCGCGAAGTCCACGATAGTCTATGGCACTGCGTTTTGCCTTCTGTTTGTGATGGCCGCGGGTTTCTTCATTACCCGTTCTCTCAGCGGCCAGATCGGAGCGGCAGTCCGACACGTGCAGAGCTCCTCGGCGGAACTTCAATCGGCGGCGAATCAACAAGCGTCGGGCGCGAAAGAGTCGTCGACGGCCATGAACGAAATCACGACGACGATCAGCGAGCTTCTGGCGACCTCACGGCAGATCGCTGAAAGCGCCCAACGCGTTGCTCACGTGGCCGAAGAGACCTCGTCGGCGGCGCGATCCGGCGACACGACGGTGCAGAAATCACATGAATCCGTAAATAGTATCAAGCGGCAGGTCGATCTGATTGTTACGCACATGCTCGATCTCGGAAAGAAGTCTCAGCAGATCGGCGGGATCCTCGAAATCATCAACGAGTTGGCCGAGCAGACCAACATCCTTGCAATCAACGCAACGATCGAGGCGTCCGGCGCGGGAGACGCCGGGAAGCGATTTGCAGTCGTCGCAGACGAAATCCGCAAGCTTGCTGACCGCGTGGGCGGCTCGACCAAGGAAATCCGTGTGCTCATCGAAGAAATCCGAGCCGCGGTCAATACAACGGTTATGGCCACCGAGGGCGGCTCCAAGGCAGTCGACCTCGGGGCGCGGCAGTTTGCGGAAGTGACCGCCGCGCTGAAACAAATCACGGAGTTGCTGGGAACTACCACCGCGGCTGCAAGAGAGATCGAGCTGAGTACAAAGCAACAGACAACGGCCGTTGAGCAGGTCAATATAGCGGTTTCCAACGTTGCCAAAGCTGCCAAAGAAACCGAAGTGAGTTCCAGCCAGACGCTGCAAACAGCGGGGCAACTCGCTGGATTGTCGCGCGATTTGATTCGGCTTATTCAAGCAACAGCGAGCGCCTAGAGAATGGCGAAAGACCAATACAAATACTTCCGGATCGAGGCACGGGAACTACTGGAAGGACTCAACCAGGCGGTTCTCGAACTGGAACGTGGCGGCAGCCGAAAAGAGGCCCTTGGGCGACTTCTCCGGCTTGCGCACACGCTGAAGGGCGCTTCGCGCGTTGTGAAGCAGCCTGGAATCGCGGAATGTGCGCATGCGATCGAGGATGCGTTCGCTCCCTATCGAGATGGCCATGAGGCAATTCCACAGGAACGCACGAATCAAGTATTGGCACTGCTGGACACGATTGCCGAGAGGGTGGCGTCTCTGGATACGCCAAGCACAGAACCACAGGGGGAAGCGCCGCGGCCCGCGGGGGAAGAGCTTTTCGAAACCGTGCGAGTGGAAATCGAAGAAATGGACAGGCTGCTCGAAGGCGTCTCGGAAGCTTCCGTGCAGCTTCGGGCGCTGCGGCAGGAACTGAACAACTTGGATCGCGCGCGCCAGATGGCGAGCAATCTACTAGACAACGTGTCGCTGCAACTCAAGATCGAAACCAACGGGGATCGGTGGATGGGCAACGCCTCAAAGATCCGCACAACTGCAGAGGATCTCCGCATTCACTTGGAGCGTGTTGGACGCAGCCTCTCCGTCGGAGTCGATCAGGTGGAAGCGGAGTTCACGCAAGTTCGCGATGCCACCAATCGCCTACGGTTGTTGCCGGCATCTTCTGTGTTTTCGTCTTTGGAGCGGGCCGTTCGTGACGCGGCACAATCCCTTCACAAGGAAGTGTTGTTCGAATCGTTCGGTGGCGCCAATCGCCTGGACGCTCACGTGCTCGCGGCCCTGCGGGACGCCCTGCTGCACGTGGTTCGAAACGCTGTGGCTCACGGCATCGAGCACCCGCAGGAACGTCTGGCTGCCAAGAAAGCGCCTCAGGGACGCGTCGAATTGCGCGTGGAACAGCGTGGTACACGTGTTGTTTTCCTCTGCCATGACGACGGGCGTGGCATCGATCTGGAGGCAGTTCGTAAGGTTGGCGTTCGGAAGGGCTTGGTATCGGCGTCGGATGTCGCCTCTCTCGGTTTGGACGAAGCGGTCAAGATCATCATGAAAGGTGGAGTGACCACGACCGGCGCAGTGGATGAAGTTTCAGGCCGGGGTATCGGGCTGGACGTGGTGCGGGAGACCGCAACCCGGCTCAAAGGCGATGTCTCTATCCGCAGCGAGGCCGGAAAAGGCACGACGCTGGAAATCTGTGTCCCCGTTTCACTCTCCTCTCTGGCCGCGCTGGAAGTCGATGCCGACGGGACGGTTGCGGCGCTGCCACTGGACTCCGTGCGCCAAACCTTGAGGGTCGCGGATCGCGACATTGCCCATTCGGCTGAAAGAGATTCCATCGTCTACGAAGGGAAAGTCATTCCGTTCCTGAGTTTGCCGAGAGCGTTACGCGAGAACGGTGGTGGTGACCAAAAGCGGCGTTTCTGGTCGGTAGTCGTTTTGAAAGGGCATTCGGGCGTCGCCGCCATTGGCGTTGATCGGCTGTTGGGCACGGCAAATGTTGTGGTGAGACCTCTCCCTCCTTTGGCTGTGGCCGAGGTCAGTGTAACTGGGGCTTCCCTCAATGGCGAAGGCGATCCCCAACTCGTTCTCGACCCTGAAGGGCTAGTGGCCACGGCATGCCTTGGGCGCGCGCGTCTCCCTGAGATGTCCCCGACGAAACGTGCATCCGTGCTCGTTATCGATGATTCGCTTACGACACGCATGCTGGAGCAGAGCATCCTGGAGTCAGCAGGTTATGAAGTGGAAGTTGCGACGTCCGGCGAAGAAGGTCTCGAAAAAGCGCGGGCAAAACAATATGGCCTTTTCCTGGTTGATGTGGAAATGCCGGGAATGGACGGTTTTGAGTTTGTATCTCGCACGCAGGCGGACGCGCGTCTCAGCGCCGTGCCGTCGATCTTAGTGACATCGAGAAGCGCCGTCGAAGACCGGCGCCGAGGAGAGCAGGCGGGCGCGCGTGCCTATATCGTGAAGGGTGAGTTTGACCAGGGCTATCTGCTTCGAATGACCCGGGAGTTGCTGGGGTAGAACATGCGGAAGACGCGCGTACTCGTCGTCGATGATTCGCTTACCGCTCGAAAGCATCTGATCGAGGTCCTAAGCTCTGATCCCGAACTGGAAGTCGCCGGAGAAGCGGAGGACGGGAAACGAGCAATCGAGTTGTGCCGGGCCTTACGCCCCGACGTGATTACCCTCGACATGATGTTGCCCGTGATGGGCGGCGTCGCAGTTACCGAATACGTTATGGCCTATTTTCCCACGCCGATCCTTGTCGTTTCCTCGTCGACGAATCGGGGGGAACTCTACAAAACATACGACGCACTGGCAGCAGGAGCTGTAGACGTGTTCGAGAAACCCTCCGGTAAGGACCCAGACGGAGTTTGGGAACGTGGTCTTGTGGAGTCCGTGAAGATCGTGTCGCGGATACGCGTGATCACGCACATTCGAGGTCGGCTTGGGCAATCTCCCGCCGCTCCGGCTGGTTTCGCAAGCTTCAACGGCTCCGCGCAAAAGTCCATCATTGCAATTGGCGGATCGACAGGAGGCCCCGCCGCCATCGTGGAAATACTCCGCGGACTCCCGGCCAGTTTTCCGATTCCCATTCTTCTCGTCATCCATATCGGTGAACCCTTCAGTGCCGCCTTTGCCCAGTGGCTCGATGGCTTGTCAGCGTTGCGCGTTCGCTACGCCAACGACGGCGAAAATCTGCCTACATTCGGCCAGTCGGGCATGGTCATGGCTCCGCCGGGCTTTCACATGGTCGTGCAGCGCGGGAGACTCAGGCTCACCCGTGATCCGGAGAGGAACTCCTGCCGGCCCTCCGTCGATGTTCTCTTCGAATCTCTCGCCACAGAGTTGGGCAGCCAAACGGCCGCTTGCCTTCTGACTGGAATGGGAAGAGATGGTGCCGCGGGCCTGCTCGCCCTTCGTCACTCCGGCGCCCTTACGATTGCGCAGGACGAGGCCTCGTCCGTGGTCTTCGGCATGCCGAGGGAGGCCATTCAGATTGGTGCTGCGGTTCGCGTTCTGGCCCTGGACCAAATAGCCTCGGCGTTGAGCGTTGTGGCACGGGAGGCCGAGTTGAGGCAAAACGGTTGAAACCACGCATTCTCATTGTTGACGATAGCCTCACCGTTCGTATGGATCTCGGTGAAGCTTTTGACGCGGCGGGATTCACGAACACACTGTGCTCGACTCTGTCGGCGGCGCGCAGGGTTCTGTCGGCGGGTTCCTTCGACCTGATCATTCTCGACGTACTCCTTCCGGACGGTGACGGAATCGAATTCCTACGAGAGATTCGAACCACTCCCTCCACAGCGGGCGCCCCGGTGATGTTGTTGTCTTCCGAGGGGGAGGTGAGGGATCGCGTTCGTGGACTCAATACGGGTGCTGACGACTATGTTGGGAAACCCTACGATAAGTCCTACGTCGTGGCTCGTGCTCGCGAACTGTTGCGAAAAAAAGACCCTCCAAGCGAATCCCTCAAATCGAAGACCGTCCTCGTCATTGACGATAGTCCCACGTTTCGCGAAGAGCTGAAGTCCGTGCTGGAATCATCCGGATACTCGGTGGTCACCGCGGGAACGGGAGAAGACGGTCTCCGGGCGGCCGTGGATTCCCGCCCGGCCGTGATCGTGGTCGATGGCGTCCTCCCCGGCATCGATGGCTCGACGGTGATCCGCCGAATCCGGGCCGACGCTGTACTGCGCAGCACTCCGTGCATTTTGCTGACCGCCTCCGAGGAACGTAGCGGCGAACTCCGGGCGCTGGAGGCCGGAGCCGACGCATACGTACGAAAGGAAGAGGACACGCAGATCATTCTCGCGCGTGTGACCGCCGTCCTGCGCTCTGCCGGAGCCCCCTCGACGGTTGCTTCCACCGCAAGTTTGCTGGGACCGAAGAGGATTTTGACGGTGGATGACAGCCTTACTTATCTCCACGAAGTAGCCGCTCAATTGCGGGAAGAAGGTTACGACGTGGTTCCCGCACATTCAGGGGAGGAGGCTCTGGAGTTACTTTCGGTTCAAACCGTGGATTGCATTCTCTTGGATCTGGTGATGCCAGGGCTTTCCGGACAGGAAACCTGCCGGCGCATCAAAGGGTCCGTCGCATGGCGCGACATTCCGTTAATCATGCACACGGCCCTCGAAGAGCAAGGTGCCATGATCGAGGGCATCAACGCCGGCGCCGACGACTACATTGCGAAATCCAGTGATTCTGAGGTTCTCTGCGCGCGCGTGCGCGCGCAATTGCGCAGGAAGCAATTCGAGGACGAAAACCGAAACATTCGTGAGCAACTTCTGCAGAAAGAGCTGGAAGTAAGCGTCGCACATTCTGCCCGAGAACTTGCTGAAGCCCGAGCAGCGTTCGTCGAAGAGCTGGAACGCAAGAACAGCGAACTGGAGGCATTCAGCTATTCTGTTTCGCACGACCTGCGCGCTCCGCTTCGCAGCATCGATGGATTCAGCCAATTGTTGCTTCAGGACAACGCCGACAAACTTGATCCGAAAAGCCAAGATTACTTGCGGCGCGTGTGCGAATCGGCGCAACGCATGGGCGCGCTCATCGACGACCTTCTGTCGCTCGCGCGCGTCGGGCGCGCCGACCTGAGGCGTGAGTCGGTTGATCTCTCCAGCATTGCGCGTGCGGTGTTTGGCGAGTTGCAAAAGAAGGAGCCGGACCGTCAGATGACCCTGTGCGTCGCCGACAACCTCATGGGAGACGCGGACAAGGGACTTATGCGGGTCGTCTTCGATAATTTGCTTGGGAACGCGTGGAAGTTCACTGCAAAGATCCATCAGCCTCGGATTGAGGTCGGAGCAGAGCGGCAAGAAGGAGGGACGGTGTTCTTCGTTCGTGATAACGGGGCGGGGTTTGACATGAGCTACGCCGAGAGTCTTTTCCGCCCTTTCCAACGGCTTCACAATGAGTCGGAATTCGCAGGAACAGGAATTGGACTTGCCACCGTGCACCGGGTTATCGATCGGCACTGCGGGCGCATCTGGGCAAGCAGCGCCGTGGACCAAGGTGCGACCTTTTACTTCACGATTCCACCCGCCAGGCCTGGAGGTCACGAGTGATCCGGAACCGCGTCATATTGCTGGTCGAAGACAACCCGAACGACGTAGAACTGACTTTACGCGCGTTCGAGAAAAGCAATGTCAACAGAGAAATCGTCGTGGCCCTCGACGGCGAACAAGCGATCCAATATCTCTTTTCGACTGGCCCTCACGCCGGTAGAGATCCAAGGCGTATGCCCGAAGTTGTCTTGCTCGATATGAAGCTGCCTAAGATTGATGGCCTGGGCGTTCTGCGGCGTATCCGGGCCGACGAACGGACGAGACGACTGCCAGTTGTAATCCTAACGTCGAGCAAAGAGGAAAAGGACGTAATGTCGAGTTATGACCTCGGAGCGAACAGTTTTGTCCGCAAACCCGTTGACTTCGCCGACTTCGTTGACGCCGCAAAGCACCTGGGGATTTATTGGTTGACCGTGAATGAACCGCCGTCATCCGGGCAATAGTACAGCGGCGGTCGATGAGCCAGACGTCACTGGGTCTGACCGCTTATCTGTGAGTTGGCTCCAGAACCTTAGCCTCATCCAGAAGTTCCCGCACTCTTCGAGCCAGGACCTTCGCACCGTACGGTTTCTGCAGGATGATCGCGCCTCTCGTACTCAGGGACTCAAGCACAGGGCCGTGATCGGAATAGCCGGAACTGAAAATGACAGGCACGCCGGCCTTGAGCTTGGAAATCCGTTCGTAAGCGTCGATGCCATCCAGCGTGGGCATAATCACATCGAGTAGCACCAGCGAAATCTCATTTCGATGCAACGCGAATTGATGAACGGCTTCTTCTCCGTCCCGGGCAAGGAGCAGGCGATAACCCTGCGTCTCAAGAATCTGTCGCGCCATTTCGCGCATGCCGTCATGGTCTTCGGCAATGAGGATAGTTTCCGTTCCTCCTCGGACTGGCGCATCGTTCACCGGGTGTAGGGGTTCCGCAGCGCCTTCACACGCCGGGAGATAGACCCGAAACGCTGTACCCTTTCCCGGTTCGCTGTAAACGTCGACGAACCCTCCGTGCTGTTTGACGATCCCCAAGACAGTCGCCAGACCGAGCCCGGTACCCTTGCCAATTTCCTTGGTTGTAAAAAAAGGTTCAAAAATCCTTTCGATGGTCGCGGGATTCATTCCCGTACCCGTATCGCTGACGGCAAGCTCGATATAACGCCCTGCCTGTGCTTCGGCGCGCCGCTCGCAATAGCGTGCATCCAGTTCCGCATTACGAGTCTCAATCAGCAGATGGCCGCCCTTCGGCATCGCATCCCGGGCGTTAAAACAAAGGTTCATGATCACCTGCTCGATCTGCGAAGGATCGGCTCGGGTAATCTGAAGATCTGGCGCGAGCACCATTTTGACTTCAATCTGCTCGCCAATGGTCTTTTGGAGCAGGGTCGTTGTCTCGTTGACCATTTGATTCAAATCGATGTTTTTGGGTTCCAAAACCTGCCGCCGAGCATAGGCGAGGAGCTGTCGGGTCAACCCTGCCGCCCGCGTTGCCTGTTCACGTATGTTTCGAAACAGGTGGGCTTCGGGGCTGTCGGAGGGCACACGATCAACTCCGAGTTCCGCCCAGCCCATAATGGCCCCGATGACGTTGTTAAAGTCGTGGGATACGCCGCCAGCGAGCTTTCCCAGTGCCTCAAATTTTTCCAGTTGCCGCATCCGTCGTTCGATCTGCTTACTTTCGCGGCGAATCTCTGCCTCGCGCAATTCTCTTTGAATTGCGGGAAGGAGCCGTGCTGCTTTGCCCTTTATGACATAGTCTTGGGCGCCAGCCCTCATGGCGTTCACTGCTATTTCTTCGCCGATGGTGCCCGAGAGAAAAACGAAGGGGACGTCCAGTCCCTTGTCTCTTACCATCGCAAGCGCATCAGTGCCTTTGAAACCGGGCATGGAGTAATCGGAGATAACGATGTCCCACTTTCCATCCTCTAGAAGTGGGCCGAGAGTCGCTGCATTGCAGACACGTTTGTGCGCGACGTCGTAGCCGCCTTGGCACAACATACTCAGCAGCAAGTCGCAGTCATTCTGAGAGTCTTCGATGATCAGCGCGCGAAGTGGAGTCGCCATGTTCTTCCCCCGAAATTTCTAGGCCTTCTAAGACCGTAAAATCTGATAACAATCGAATTGCACGCCAACGCCAAGCTTGCCGCGCGAAGAGTTGCTCGGTTCGACGCGCACAACGTGTCCCGTACATATCCATTCCGTCGTCGGTTCGCCGGTAATTTCTTCCGGCATCCTTAACAGAATTTCAACCGTTGTGCCCATGCGGAGATGGGAATCCGTTGCAAAGAAAATTCCTTTTTCTGAAAGATTTTGTGATTCGGCTTGCAGTTCAGGAAAAGCAGACTTCCAGATGCGAACGCGCAACGAAGCCTTAAAGCTGTGACGGCGAGTGGCACGACGGTCCGCAACGGCTACTTTCATGAGGGCTGACTTTCTCATGCCAAAGGAGGGGAATGGCACACATCGATATCCGGAAAAACAAGGAAGGGATAAAGAGTATACCAACAGATTCCTAAACAACAATGCGATTTTTTCAGGCCACTTAGTAGCCTTCTAACAATTCTCTAAGATTCGGACTCAGACAGCGGCTAGTGTTGGTGTTTTGACCCAGGTGGGTCGGCGAAGCGCTGAGTTGCTTATCGTCTGAGCCTCCTCGGCATTAGACGACCTCAGTTCCATCTTGGACATGAGTTCCTCTTTGATGCGTGCCTACCTCCATGACTTTAACTCCAGCCTGGCGAGTAAGTCGACGTCTCTGGACCTCTACGAGAAGATGCTGACATTGCATCCAAATCGCGTTAATCCAGGTTCGCTTTGGGCAACGGCAAAAACTGTGAAGCCGTCGTGAAGTAGGACGTATTCTTAGAGTGGCATTTGCTGCCCCCGATAGAAGCGATGCGGCACTGACATTCAACATAATCTGTCTTTCGATTTAACTGAACGCACAAGAGGAAAAACATGGAGAATCCAATTCTGGTTACTGGCGCAGCAGGTCGCGTCGGCGCGGTAGGGCGCACAGTCACCGAACTGCTGTTGAAGCAAGGCAAAGCGGTGCGTGCGATGGTGCGAAATGAAGACGAACGCGCGCA
>Ga0137403_10004466_pt1 | contig 16512 bp, 16 predicted proteins | sample CZOMad2_1_16fung_FD_122057 | JGI IMG/M metagenome (GOLD analysis project Ga0137403, IMG submission 122057) | Vadose zone soil fungal communities from Angelo Coast Range Reserve, California, USA - CZOMad2_1_16fungal (Hybrid Assembly) | ecosystem: Environmental > Terrestrial > Soil > Vadose zone...
CGCTTTGTCGATCGCCGAGATGACCGCACGGATCTGATCAGCACTGGGAGCTGTCGAGGAACGCACCTGCTTCTGAATCGTCCGGAGACGTGTCACAACGCTGTGATTGCGAAGCGATCGCTTTGTTGTCTGGCGTGCGCGCTTGGCGGCTGATCTCGTGTTGGCCATTTATGCGCGCGGACTATTTTGGGCGATTGCCGCCCGCTTGTTCAGCAAAGGCGTCGCTTTGTCTGTCCGGTGCGCGGAGCTAATTTGATCCTGGTTTTTGCTCTCTTCGCCCCGGGCCATGAGAGTATTAACCGATGGCGCGGGCGGCGACTTTGCCACTTTGGGCAAACCGTCGGGAACGATTTGCACAATCGCCCCGAGCGGAACTTGATTGTATAGCGCGGTGATGTCGCTCGATTTCATCCTGATGCAGCCGTAACTGGCTGGGCGGCCGATCGTCTTTTCTTCCGGCGTGCCATGAATATAAATGCAACGATGAAAGGCGTGGGCGTTTTGACCTTCCAATCCACGCAGCCAAAGGATACGCGTAATCACCGGATCGCGACCCGGAGCATTTGGTGCAAGGATTTCTCCGGTGAATCGACGGTTGTGGAAAACAGCGCCGACTGGTGCGTAGTCACCGATTTTTTTTGCGACCGCAAGGTAACCAAGAGGAGTTGTCATTCGTCCCCAAAAATCGCCCAGTCCAAACTTGGATGTGGAAACAGGGTAGGTTGCCACTTTTGCGCCATTCTGCAGCAGCATCAGCTTCTGATCGCGGACGCTTATTATCAGGTGATGGGAAGGGTCGAGTTGTGTCGCGAAAAGCGCGGGAGCAAGTGAAACCAAACTGAAAATTAGAGCAAGGGGTCGAAACATGCGGACTCTCTTTAGCGGATAATTGGAGTTTGTCACGCGGGAATTGCGGCGCCCGCGCGTGAGCCGCCAAGACTTATTTTTGGCCAGCGGTTGGCGAATGAAGAGAGACAGACATAAAGGAAACCACCTTGGAACATGAGCAGGAAGGGCACCGAGAGGAACTGGCCATGCGCAATCGCGAAGCAAAGGAAGTAGGTGAAATAAATCGCGAAAGCCAGCTCCGCCAATGGCAACATCGGTTTCGCCAGCCGATATTTGCAAGTCCGCCACGGCTGCGATTTGCGTTCGATTCCATACTTGGGAGTGCGTGTAAAATCGGATTGATGATTGAAAAGCGCTTCCAGCACAGCGCGTGCGTTGTTGAGGGAAAGCCCAACGCCGAGGGCGAGTAAGCATGGCAGAAACAAAATTTGTTTTCTCCACGTGCGCGGATGCAGCTCGCGCTGAGCGCAAACATAAAAAACCGCAACTGAGACCGACGCGGCGAAGAAGATCGGAACATCGATGAACAGCGTCCGCGACCATCCGGCCTGGAGCCCGCCTGCGGAGGGATGCAAGAGGACGCATAAGAAGGCAAGCAGCAGGTAGGCGAAGTTGGACATCAAATGACTAGTGGCCTCCAATTTGATCGGAAATGGAAGCTGGCTGCGCCATATCGTAGGCAGCAATTTCTTGCACGTCTGGATCGAACCCTTTGTCCAGCGATGCTGCTGAGATTTGAAGCCGTTCATATCCACTGGCAACTCCGCTGGAGTTACCACGTCGGAAAGATAAATGAATCTCCAGCCCGCGAGCTGGGCGCGATAGCTAAGATCGAGGTCTTCGCACAGCGTATCGTACTGCCAGCCTCCGCTTTCCTCGATACACGAACGTCGCCACAAACCGGCGGTTCCATTGAAATTAAAAAAACGGCCGCTCCGGCTGCGCGCTGTTTGCTCCAGTAAGAGATGTCCATCTAGAAAAATCGCCTGCATGCGGGTGAGGAGCGAATAACCGCGATTCAAGTGGCCCCACCTAGTCTGGATCATTCCTATTTTCGGATCAGTAAAGAAATGAATAGTGCGCTTCAGAAGGTCTGGCTGAGGAACAAAATCAGCATCAAGAATACACAGGAACTCGCCTTCCGCGGCTTCCAAGCCGGCCGCCAGCGCGCCGGCCTTGAAACCGGTGCGTGCAACCCGATGAATACATTGCACATTAAAGCCGCGCTGGCGCAGTTGGTCTGCGCACGATGAGACGACGTCACGCGTATCGTCCGTCGAATCATCCAGTACCTGGATCTGGAGAAGCTGCTGCGGATAGTCCAATTCACTGACCGAGCGAAGCAAACGCTCGGCCACGTAAACTTCGTTAAAGATCGGTAGCTGGACGGTCACCTTCGGCAGTTGCTCAAATTTGCCGGCGGGAACGGGTGGGCGCTTCCTGTTCTTCAGATATAAATAGATGATGAAATAACGGTGAATGCCGTAGGCCGAAAGACCGATGAGCACACTCATATAGCAGACGGTCCAGATAATGTGTCCGAGGCTTCCTTGCATGGGAGTTTCCACAGCTGCCGATGGTTAAGGCAGCAAGGGCGTCATGATGCCTTTTCCAGCCGGTGCGTCAATTTAAAAATCGCGCGTTTGCCTTTGAGACCCCCCAGCCACATCATCTTGAGCCGCGCGCAAGCGCGCGAGTTGAACCTCGCGATTCCTCAAGGCGATTAGGCCCAAGCACTAAGGCCGCCGACATTCGCCTTGCCTGAGGCGGCGAGCGGGTTAACGGTGATAAGCCAATTTTCGCAACCAAGGGCCATGCAATTGCGAGACACATTTAAGAAACGAAGGCACGACCGTTTCGAACGTTTGAAGATCATCCTGCCAATTCTCCTAGCGGGATGGATTCCATCGGTCTTAACACTAATCGTTTCCTACACGATCCTGCGCGACACTCTGGAAACGCGAATCCTGCGCGACCGGCAAACCCTCATCCAATTGGTGGGACATCTCGTTGGCCATGAACTTAGCCGAATCAGCAGCATCATTGGATATTATCAGACGCTGCCAGAAGTCGCAAACGTTTTGAGCGCGCCGAATCCCGAGCCGTTCGCGCAACAATGGCTCGGCTCAGCATTTTATTCGCATCCGCAAATCGACGGAATGTTCATGACTGCGCCAGACGGGCGCCTGCGTGCGTCGATCCCAACCGATCCGGAGATAATCGGCAAGGATTTTGATTCCGATCATTGGCGAGAGCAGGCAGCGGCATCGAACGAAGCCTTCGTTTCGGCGGTTCATCCCAGATTGCAGGACAAGCGACTGGCCACTGATATCGTCGGTGTAGTGCGGGCGCCAGACCGGACAATCCTCGGTTATGTTGGTGTCTCCGTTCTGGTGGAAAGGATGGGCCGACGTTTATCCACGATCAAGTTTGCTGATAAGCTTCTTTTTGCCGTGCTCGATCAAAACGGCAACTCTCTTTTCGCCAATGAGTTCAAGCCGAATCCCAACGCGACCTCACCAGAGGGCGGGATTTTGCTCAATGAGATCCGCCAGAGCAAGAGCGGACATTTCGAGCGGCATGGCAATCTTTATTCTTTCAGTCCCATCGAATCGACCGGTTGGGTCGCGGTAGTCGAGCAGCCGAAAAGTCTGGCCTACAAACCGGTTCATGATCTTCTCGGACGGATGACCGTCCTGGCCGCCTGGTTGGTTGCTCTCACAGCGGTCTTCGCCTGGCTTGGCACCAGGTTTTATCAGCGGCAGATGGAATCTACGCGACGTATCGAACGTGAAGTCGTCTTTAACGAAAAGATCCTTGCGAACATGCCAAGCGGTATTGCCTTTATCGATCCGAAGTCTCGCCGTTTTCTTCAGGCAAACGACGCTTTTGCGCACATGGCGAAGCGTTTCGGGGATTTGCCGCCCAGTCACGATATTACGGAAGCCACTTTCGATGACGTGAAGATTGCTCCGAGCGACGCGATTGAGCGAGTACTTTCCTTTGGAACCCCATTTCAGCTCATCGAGCAACCGTTGAAAGACAAAACGGGTATGACACATTTTTTGGATATTAATCTGCTGCGGTTGCAGGGCTCGGACGAAACCACCCAGGGTATGCTTTATCTCGTCGAAGACAAGACGCGCGACGTCAAGCTGCGCCAGGAGCTTATTGCCGCAAATGCGGCAAAGGACCAATTCCTCGCGCTGCTTTCGCACGAATTGCGCAATCCCCTCTCGCCAGTGATCGCGATGGTCGGTGAATTGGAAGCGACCATCCCGGACTCGCCGACGGTTCGCGAGGCACTCGAGGTCATTCGGCGCAACGTCGAGCTCGAAGCGCACCTGATTGACGATTTGCTCGACATCACACGCATCGCGAAAGGCAAATTGCAGTTGAGCTTTGAGACGATTTGCGTGCACCATATCCTCCATCGTGCCTACGAAATTTGCCGCGAGGACATTGCTGCCAAAGATCTCGAAGTGGAATTTCGTCTTCGCGCCGTGGACGCGCACGTCGAAGGCGATCCCGCGCGTTTACAACAAGTCTTTTGGAACTTGATCAAGAACAGCGTGAAATTCACTCCGGAAAAAGGCCGCATCACGATCGAAACCGTCAACCCGGCGCCGGAGAAGATTGACATTCGGATTGCCGATACTGGGATGGGCATCGAGCCAGAAAGGATCGAGAAAATCTTCAATGCCTTCGAGCAAGGACAGACTTCGATCACCCGCCGGTTTGGCGGTCTCGGCCTCGGCCTGACGATTTCGAAGGCGCTAATCGACGCGCACGGCGGCAAAATCCGGGTGGAGAGCCCCGGAAAGGATCAAGGTTCCACTGTTTCGCTAGAGTTGACGACAGTGCCGAGTCCGATCAGCAGCGACGGCGATGGCGCCAGGAAAGATCGACGCGCCGCTTTGGAAAAAGGAGCCGACCTGCCCAGATATCGGCGTGTCCTCGTCGTGGACGATCACCAGGACACCTGCACCGGCATGAAGAGAATGCTGGAGCGCCACGGTTACCAAATTACAGTGGCCCATACTGCGCAGGAGGCCGTGGAAAAAGTGCGCAGCCAGGAGTTCGATCTTCTCATCAGTGACATCGGACTGCCGGACCGCAGCGGCTATGAGTTAATGCGAGAAGTGCAAAGCAGTAAAACCCTTCCCGGAATTGCGCTCAGTGGCTTTGGAACGGAACATGACGTAAATCAGTCCCTGGCTGCGGGTTTCTCCGAGCACCTCACCAAGCCGATCAATTTTGAGCGACTCGAGGAAGCCATCTGTAATGTGCTTGAGCCGGAGCCGACCTGCCGCTCATAGCGTGCACCCCTACTCACAGCACTTCTCTCGCTCCTGTCTTAGTCCCTAGTAAAACGTCGTGCCAAGAAAAAACGCGTCAGCCTATCGACCTCTCGATTGGGACTTTCGCTTTCTCGCAGAGAACGCCGCCGTTCGCTCAAAACGGTTCAACATGACGGCCGAGGCGAAGAGCGTCCGTTACCCCATCCGCTTGTTGCGCTACTGGTTTGCCTATCATTTATTGTGCATCGAATCAGCCAGGCGCGCCGCGCCGATCGACCTCGTCGAGATCGGCGTGCAAAAGGCACAATTCCTCCAATTTGTCCGTTCGGCGCCTGCTCAGCCAAATGTTGGCCGATGGACGGTGTTGGATGCGGTAATTCATCCTGAAAAATTTCGCAAAGTCGGCATTAAGAAAGAGGACGTTCTGGAGGCCAATCTCGAGAGCCATGACTTTGATTTGCCTCGAAATTATGACGCCGCGGTGTTGCTGCACGTGCTGGAGCATTTATTCGAGCCCGATACGGCTTTGCAGAAAATTGTGCGCCGAATACACCCCGGTGGAGTATTGATCGGTGGCTCGCCAGTCCTTCCCGATTTTCTCGTCGCCCTCCACGAGAAACGCGAGCGCAAAACGGCACAGCCAATGGGCCACGTGAGTGTTTTTTCTCCACAGCGGGTCGTTCGAATGGGCGAAGCAGCCGGTTGTACGACCGAGTTCATCAGCGGTGCCTTCTTCATACGAAGCAGCGGGAGTCCGCTGGAAAACTCTGAGGCATGGCTTCGATTTAATTTGTGGTGGGGCAGCAAATTTCCCTCCTGGCCGGGGGAGATCTATTGGCTGATGCGCAAACGCTGAGTGGCGACACTCCACCGACTATTCAGCATTTAACGCGGAATATTTCGGCTACCGGGTATCGGGACTGGATAGCGCGGCCTTCTCACGTTCTTCGCCGGCTTCCTTGAGCTGGCGCGAAAGTTTCTCGACACGCTGCCGCATGATCTTGCCAGCCTTAAATTTCACCGTCACTCGCGGCGGAATCACGAAACTGCTACCGGGTTGATTTGGATTTCGCCCGACACGGGGTTTGGTCAACCGCGGCTGAAAAACGCCAAAGTTGCGCAGCTCAACGGGGGTATTGTTGGCCAAACTGTCGGTGATTTTATCGAGCGTGCGCTGGACCACGTCAAAGACTTCATGCTGGACCATGCCGGTTTGGTTGCTGATGGCGACAACGATGTCGCGTTTGGTTAGCTTTGCCATATCTAATCTAGTAATCGCTTCACGTAGCCGTAGTGGTGGTGAGATTAAACACAAAAGCGAAAAAATTAGCCGGGCTAACCTCCTGGACAACAAGGCGAAACGCAATGCAATTTTACACTGTCCCAATCGCGCATGGCGCTGTCTGGCCCTACTTTCGCCAATTCTCGCGTGGCGGCGGGGCCGTATAATGATTCGGCGCGACCTCATGCGCGGTTCGGAAATGAACTTTCGCTACCTCACGCAATGCATTCGGCCCCTTTGTTTCCACAAGCTTTTTTGCGATCTCCTTTACGTTCGCAGATGCTCCCCGCTCGAGTCGGAACCCAAGCTCTTTTCCTCGGCGCTCCAGCCAGTTGATGAAAGCTTCACGCGCCAGAATCGACGCAGCCGCAACCGCGACATCTGATTCCGCTTTCGGCCGCTGACGGATGTCGATCTTGCGGCCGTGCCGCAACAACGATTGCTCGATCACGCGCGCATCAGCAAACTGGTCCGAGAGCGACCGCGGGCAGTCGGGCTTTTTTTCCAGCAGATTTTCGATCACGCGCGCATGTCCCCACCCGAGCAGTTTGTTCAAATTGCCGAACTTCTCGTAAAGCTCATTGTATCTTTGCGGACCAATCAGCACCGTCTCGACCGAACCGTTCGCACTCTTGCGAATGGTTTGAGCAAGCGCGCGGATCCGCGCATCCGAGCCGATTCGCTTGCTGTCCTGTACTCCGGCATCGAGAAGCTTGCGGGCAATTCCATGGTCCACATAAACGCCTGCAATCACCAGCGGGCCAAAAAAATCGCCCTTCCCGCTTTCATCTACGCCGAAGTGCGGCTCGAACATTTCCGGGGAGTGCACTTCTTCATAGCCGAGCTTTGCTTCGCCGAGAATCTTCGGCTCCAATTCGAATTGCACGAACTCCTCCACGCCCCTGCCTTGCACGAGCACCTTCGGTCCTTTCTCATAAACCGCGACGCTGAGCCTGTTCTTTCGCCCAAAAAAAAGCGTGTATTCCTTTGGAGAAAATTCGAACCCCAGTTGTTCGAGCAGTACGCGAAGCTTCGTCGCCTGTCCTAACGAAAGCGGATGCGTGTACGAATTCATTCAGCCACAGATTAACACAGATTGCATTCCGCCCGAGTTAGTCGGCAAGACATAATCAGTGATCTGTGTTAATCCGTGTTCATCTGTGGCTTTCCGAAAAAATCAATTCCGCGCGACCCTGACGAGGTGGTATCATGCAAATGGTCGTCTCCTCCCCTGGCGCCAAACTCGGGATCCCTACGCCATCCTCGTCTCCGAGTTCATGCTCCAGCAGACTCAGGTTGCAGCCGTTATCCCTTATTATAATGAGTGGCTCCGCCGCTTCCCGGATTTCGCCGCCCTGGCCCGGGCTCCGGAAAGTGACATCCTCCACGCGTGGCAAGGTCTCGGCTATTACGCGCGAGCTCGCAATCTGCATGCGGTTGCGAAAACCGTGCAACATCGCCATGGAGGCAGATTTCCGCGCAATCTCGCGGCAATCAGTGCATTGCCCGGTGTCGGGCGTTACACGGCCAATGCCCTCGCGACCTTCACCTTTGATCAGCCAGTTCCCATTGTCGAAACCAACACTGCTCGCGTTTTGGCGCGCCTGTTTGATTTTCACGGCCCGATCGATCGAGCCGCTGGCCGGGAAGAGCTCTGGAAGCGCGCCCGCACGCTGGTTCCAAAATATTCCGCCCGCATTTACAATTCGGCGCTTGTCGATCTCGGCGCGTTGATTTGTTCTCCGCGCCAACCAAAATGCGCGATTTGTCCGGTCAAAAAATTCTGCCGTGCAAAAGACCCGGAAACTCTTCCAAATAAAAAAGCGCGGCCTCCGACATTACGGCTAACAGAGCATCACGCGTTCATTGCCAGGCAAAAGACGATCTTACTTCAGCAAGCCAATCACCGCTGGCGCGGCATGTGGATCTTGCCGCCGTTGCAAAGGCGATCGGCAAATCAACGTCCGGTGTACCAGTCGATCTTTCCGTTCACGAACCATCGCGTCGCGTTGAACGTTTACGCGCTGCGGCGAAAGAAGATCGATAATCACTCACAGCGCTGGATCAGAGTTGATTCGCTCGACTCAATTCCGGTTCCTTCACCGCACCGCCGGGCAATCGCTGCGCTGGTCTCAAAGCGTCCTAGATGATCAGGCTGGTGTTCGACGTTGGGTGTTGAACCTTCAACCTTACTCTGCGATAACCTTTTTCATGTTCGCCAAAATGTTGTGGCCGAAAAAAAACCGATGGCCACGGCAGCGCGGAAGAAAGAGTGACTTATGAGAAGCATGACGGGCTACGGTCGCGGCGAGACCGATCACGGCGGGACAAAATTCAGCGTCGAGCTTAATTCCGTGAATCGGAAGCAAAGCGACATTGTGATCAATCTGCCACGCGATCTGGCCGAGCTCGAACCGCGCATTCGCCAGACGATCAATGAAAATATTTCGCGCGGCCGGACCAATGCCAACATCACCTTTCACACCGGCGCAAATGGCGCCCGCAAGCTGGCACTCGACACCGAGCTGGCCCGCTCATACCACGAAGCAATGCGAGCATTGCAAAAGGAGTTAGACGCACCGGGCGAAATCACGATCGCCACAATCCTCCAAGCGCCAGGGGTAATGCGGTTCCCAGAGCAAGTCGTTAATGTGGAAGAGGCGTGGCCCGCCATCGATCGGGCGCTACGCGCCGCGCTTGCCGATTTAATCAAAATGCGAGAGCGGGAGGGCAAACATCTGGCCAAGGATTTGATCCATCGTCTGAAAGCGATCCGCAAAAACCTTAAGGAAGTTCGTACGCTCCATCCCGACGTGGTCAAAAGATATCGGGCAGCGCTCCTCGATCGGATTCAAAAGGCGGGGTTACCCATTGCCACCGACGACGAACGTTTATTGAAGGAAGTTTCCTTCTTCGCCGATCGTGCCGACGTCTCGGAGGAATTGACGCGCCTGGAAAGCCACCTTGCCCAATTCGCGCATCATCTGCGCAGAAACGAACCGGTCGGTCGCGCGCTGGAGTTCATCACGCAGGAAATTTTTCGCGAGCTCAACACTCTCGGCGCGAAAGCCAACGACGCCGCCATTTCGCAGCGCGTGGTCGGCTGCAAAGCGGAATTGGAGAAGATTCGGGAGCAGGTCCAAAATCTTGAGTAAACAGTTCACCGGCCACGGAATTCTCTTTGTTATTTCTGCGCCTTCAGGCGCGGGCAAGACCACTCTGGTGGAAGCGCTTCGTCAAACTCCCAACCTTTTTTACTCTGTCTCCTGCACCACGCGAGCGCCGCGCACGGGTGAAATTGACGGCGAAGATTATCAATTTCTTTCCGATAGGGATTTTCGCGCGCGAGTTGAAGCTGGCGATTTTTTGGAACACGCGCGCGTGCATGGCGATTATTATGGAACTTTGCGCAAACCGGTGCTTACCAACTTGAAAAGTGGAGTGGATGTTTTAATCGACATCGACACGCAAGGCGCTGCCGCCATTCGCGATTGCGACGATCCATTCATTCGCGAAGCGTTGAGCGACATATTTATCATGCCCCCCGATCACGAAGAATTACGCCGGCGGCTCCTCAAGCGTGGAACGGAAACGGCGCAACAAATAGAATCGCGTCTCGCCACCGCCGCGCGCGAAATGGAATTATGGCGCAGTTACCGTTACACTATTATCAGTGGTTCGGTCGAAGAGGACTTGCAGAAGTTCCGGCAGATTATGAGTGCGGAGAGTTATTTGAGCCGGCGTCTGGTTCAGAAGTAATTTGATCGCGACTAAGTTGTCGATGTCACATGGAAAGAGACTCCAAAAGCAAACGCGATAAAACGACCTCACGAAAAGTCGTGCGCATTCGGCCCGGAACAAAGTCCGTGGTGCTCGGAGTTACGGGCTCGATCGCTGCCTATAAATCCGCTGAGCTTGCCAGTCTGCTCGTCAAACAAGGCCACGAAGTCTTTGTCGTGATGACGCAGGACGCGACTGAGTTTATTTCGCCGCTCACACTGCAGACGCTTTCGAAAAATCCGGTGACAACAAACTTCTACGATGAGAAAGAAAATTGGCGGCCCGGTCACATCGAGCTCGCCGATCGCGCGAACCTCCTCCTGATCGCGCCCGCCACGGCTCACATCATCGCCGAACTCGCGCATGGTCTGGCTGGGCATCCGCTCGCCGCGATTGCGCTTGCCACGCGCGCGCCCATTCTCCTGGCGCCAGCTATGAATGGAAAAATGTGGCAACACTCTGCGACAGTGGAGAACGTCGAAATACTAAAAGCCCGCGGTGTCGAGTTTATTGGACCCGAAGAAGGAATGCTCGCGTGCGGCTACGAAGGTCTCGGCCGGCTTTGGAAAGTGAATGACATCGCGTTTCGCGCCGAGTTCCTGCTCGCGCGGCAGGATAATTTGATCGCGTGAGATTTCTCATCACGGCCGGTCCAACTCGCGAGCCGATCGATCCCGTTCGTTACATTTCGAATCGCTCGTCAGGGAAAATGGGCTATGCCATCGCCGAAGCGGCGCTCGCAGCCGGACACGATGTCACTTTGATTTCCGGTCCGGTCAATCTCGATCCACCGCCGGGCGCGCAGTTCGTTTCGATCTTAACCAGCGATGAAATGTACGGCGCCGTCCATCGCCACGCACGCGAATGCGACGTGTTGGTGATGTGCGCTGCTGTTGCCGATTACAAACCGCGCGAGATTTCCGCGACGAAAATGAAGAAGCGCAATGAGCATTTCGCCCTCGATCTTATTCCCACGCGTGACATTCTCGCATCACTCCCACATGAGGATCGACAATTTCTCCTCGTCGGGTTCGCCGCCGAAACAAATGACATCGAAGAAAACGCCAAACAAAAACTGCGCGCAAAAAATTGTGACATCATCGTGGCGAACGATGTGAGCAGCGCAGATTCAGGAATAGAAAGCGACGAAAACGAAGTAACAATCTTTTTTCGCAACGGCGAAAAAGAGAGAATTTCGCGCGCATCAAAAAAAAATATCACGCGCGAGCTCGTAAAAATATTGATAAATTCGCGAGAAAAACGTTTGACAAAAAAAATGTGATGATTACTGAACTCGTGTAAGTGAAGTCATTCCCAACTCTTCACAGATCTCCGCACTTTGCGGATTGAAAGGGGGGAATAGAGTCGATGGCAAAGAAAAGAAAGAAAGCAGCAAAGAAAAAAACAGCGAAGAAAAAGAGGCATTAAGGCCCAACGCTCGTTAACGGCCCCGAAAGCTTTCGGGGCTACAACCCCTAACTTCAACCCGGGAGGAGAATTTATTTTCCTCCCGGTTTTTTTCTGTGATTAGCAAATTGCGATGTCGATCCTGCATGCCATCTCATTTTCCGTTGCGCACTCCGCGCCCATTGTGCGAGGTAGTCTGGTCATGAAGCATTATCTCGATGCGGCCGAGAAAGCTGCACGTGCCGCCGGCGAACTGCTTCGTCAAAATTTTCAGCAACCACTGCGCGTCAATTCCGCTCATGCGCACGACATTAAACTGGAAATTGATGTTCACACGCAGGAGTTAATTACGAAATTGCTTCTCGAAGAATTCCCCGGCCACGCGCTTTATGGCGAAGAAGGAATCGTGGGCGATCAATCCAGCGAGCATCAATGGGTCGTCGATCCGCTTGATGGCACCGTCAATTATTTTTACGGCATTCCGCATTTTTGCGTTTCGATTGCCTTGCGTGTCCGGAGCGAGATCATGGTGGGCGTCATTTACGATCCAATCCGTGAGGAGATGTGGATAGGACAAAAAGGCGAGACTCCAAAGTTGAATGGCCATCAATTTCATGTGAGCGACCGCGCGGACCTGGCTGAAGCGGTGATTTCGGTCGGGCTTGCCAAGACCGGAGAGACAATCGACGCGAACCTTCCGCTGCTCCGGCAAATGATTCATCGCGTGCGAAAATGCCGCGTGCTCGGTAGCGCCGCGCTCGACATGGCTTACGTCGCCTGTGGACGTTTCGACGCCTACATTGAGCGGGGAATTAGTTTGTGGGACATCGCAGCTGGATGGCTCTTGGTTGAAAACGCTGGTGGAACTGTCGATCTTCGGCCGCGCGAAGACATGAAAGACAAATACAGCATTGTCGCGTCCAACGGCGTGATCGATTTAGAACTCTGATGCAAATGATTCGATGTGGAATCGGCTATGACGTGCATCGTTTTGCCAAGGGACGAAAACTAATCCTTGGCGGGGTGGAGATTACGCATTCACGCGGGCTGGAAGGACACTCGGACGCGGATGTCTTATCGCACGCAATCGCGGATGCGCTGCTCGGTGCGGTTGCCGCGGGCGACATCGGGCAACATTTTCCCAATACGGACCAATCAATTCGCGGCATGAGCAGCATCAACATCTTGCGTCAGGTGACCATGCTGCTGGCGAAGAACAAGGCGCGCCCGATCAATGTTGACGCGACGATTCTTGCCGAGGCACCCAAAATTGCGCCACACATTCCGGCGATGCGAAAAGTAATTGCGCAAGCGATCGGCGTGACCGAATCGCGCGTTGGCATCAAGGCGACGACAAACGAAGGTCTTGGCGCGATCGGCCGCAGTGAAGGCATCGCCGCGATGGCGGTGGCAACGGTGGAAACGGTAGGGCGCGACCGCCGGGCGCGCCGCAAGCGCAACGGACGGCCCCGCGGTCCGTCCCTACCCAGCTAATGTCGCTGCGCTTTTTTAACACCTATTCGCGCGAGATCGAAGAATTCGAGCCCCGTGATCCCGCCGAACGCAAGACCGGCATCTACACGTGCGGGCCGACCGTTTACAGCCGGGCGCACATTGGAAATTTTCGCGCCTATATATTCGAAGACCTGCTCCAGCGGCATCTCGAATTGCGCGGTTACAAAGTGCATCGCGTGATGAACATCACCGACGTGGACGACAAAACGATCCGCGGCGCCCGCGAAGCGAACATTCCGCTCTCGGAATTTACCGCGCCGTTCAAGCAGGCGTTCTTCGAGGATATCGAGACCCTTCGGATCAAGCGCGCGGATGAAGTTCCCGCTGCGACCGATCAGCGTTACATCGACCGGATGATCGAGATGATCGGCACGCTCATGTCGCGCGATTTGGCATATCAAGCGGACGACAAATCAGTTTACTTTCGGATCAACAAATTCCCGGCTTACGGAAAGCTCGCCCATTTCGATCTTACACAGTTGCAATCAACCGGTCGCGTAAAGCACGACGAATACGACAAGGAACATATCGGCGATTTCGCGCTTTGGAAAGCCTGGGACGAAGAAGACGGCGATGTGGCGTGGGAAAGTCCATGGGGCCGCGGCCGGCCGGGTTGGCACATCGAATGCAGCGCGATGTCGACAGCGTTGCTCGGCGATCAGATCGACATCCATTGCGGTGGAGTCGATAACATTTTCCCGCATCACGAAGCGGAGATCGCGCAGAGCGAAGGCGTCACCGGCAAAAAATTCGTGCGTTACTGGCTGCATTGCGCGCATTTGCTGGTGGATGGTCAAAAGATGTCGAAATCGCTCGGAAACTTCTACACGCTCCCGAACCTTTTGGAGAAGGGATACACCGGCCGCGAAATTCGCTACGCCCTGATGCGCGTGCATTATCGCGCTCCCCTCAATTTCACTTGGGAAGGAATGGAGGAAGCGCGGCAGGCACTCGCCCGGGTCGATGAATGGCTGGCGCGACTTCGTGAAACCGCCAACGGGAAGATCGACAACAGAAAAAACACGACGGCACCTGGGCAGCAATTTGAAGAAGCGCTCGATGACGACCTGAACATTTCTGCCGCGCTTGGATTTTTGTTCGAATCGATTCGGGAAACGAATCGCGCGATGGATCAAAATGAAATGGACGCCGCGACAGCGAATACATGGCTAGATTGGTGGGGGCGCGTCAACAGCGTGCTTGTTATCGAAGAGGCGCCTGCCGAGCTCCCGGCCGAGATTGCGAAGCTCGGCCAGGCACGCCTGCAAGCGAGGCTTGCAAAAGACTTCCAGAAAAGTGATGAATTGCGCAACGAACTAAGCGCTCGCGGGTGGGAAGTCCGCGATACAAAGGATGGACAGAAAATTACCCGACGCGCAGGCGCTTAGCTCGCAACAGATGTTTGCGCCTGCCGACTTTCTTAATCTCGAACACACGGCCCATCCAAAGCTGTTCGAAAACCAGAACTACGTCTGGGACGCGCTCAAACAGATCGCAAGTTACCTGCAATTTCGTTTGAAACCCGCGGTTCTGGGCGAGCTGATGGGCAAGCCATTCATTAGCAATCACGTTTTTGTCGGGAGAGGAACCATTGTCGAGCAGGGCGCGGTGGTGAAGGGTCCGGCATGGATCGGAGAAAATTGCCAGATTCGGAGCGGCTGTTACGTGCGCGAGAACGTGATCGTCGGGAATGGCGTGGTGATGGGAAACTCGTGCGAGTTCAAGAATTGCATTCTATTCGACGAAGTGCAGGTGCCCCACTTTAATTACGTTGGCGATTCGATCCTCGGTCATCACGCTCATCTTGGCGCAGGCGTGATTCTCTCGAACGTAAAACTCGATCACGCCGAAATCGCCGTCGTGACGCCCGATGACAGCATCGCAACCGGTCTGACAAAATTCGGCGCCATCGTCGGCGACCGAACTGAGATTGGTTGTAACGCGGTTATTAACCCAGGATCGGTCCTGGGACGTGATTGCATGATTTATCCCGGAGTGAATTTCCGCGGTGTCCTGCCCGACCGCAGCATGGTCAAGCTACGGCAGGATCTCTCTGTGCTCGAGCGCAAGGATTAAAGAAAACTAGGCAGCCCAATCAGCGGGCAGGTGGCGTATTTGAAGGTTTTGCGCTTGCGCGTTTCAGCAAATTGAAAAGATCGCTGTCGGTCGAAAGGATCAGCGTGGCATCCTTCGTCAGCACCTTGCGATAGGTCTCCATGCCCTTGAGGAAATTGTAGAAGTCGGCCGCATTCGGGTTCTGGGTGTAAGCTTGCGCGTAAATCTCGGTTGCCTTCGCGTCGGCTTCACCGCGGATTTGTTGCACCTGCCGATAGGCGGTTGACTGAATCTCATTTAGATCACGCTCTTTTTGGCCGGCGATGCGCGCCGCTTCGCCTTCACCCTCTGAGCGAAACCGCTGCGCGATTTGGCGGCGCTCGCTGATCATTCGCTGGTAGATTCGATCGAGAACATCGGGATTGTAATTCACGCGTTTGAGCCGGACATCGAGCAGATCAATGCCGAACTCCGCCAGCTTCTTCGCGCCCTTCGTTTTGATTTCCTCTTCGATTTTCACTCGTCCGTACTGAATCGGCGGGAGCACGCCAATTGTTCCCAAACCGGTTGGTACATTTTTCAGGTTTTCGTCCCGGAGGGGTTTGCGATCCTTGTCCGTGCGCACAATCTCGATCAAATCATGTTTGGCCACGGCGTTGCGGGTCTCGCTTCCAAGAATGTCTTCCAAACGCGATTGGGCGCTTCGTTCATCGCGCAGCCGCACAAAAAAAGTCTTGGGATCGGAGATGCGCCAGCGGGCAAAAGTGTCGACATGAATGTAGGTCTTGTCCCGCGTCGGGATGGCGACGGGCGAACCGTCCCATTCGAGGAAACGCTTATCGATCCGGTGGACGTCTTGAATGATGGGAACCTTGAAATGCAGTCCCGGTTCCCCGATCGGTTCCCCAACTGGTTTGCCGAATTGCGTAATGATCACCTGTTCGGTTTGGTAAACGGCGTAAAAGCATCCGAGCAACGTCCACAAAACCGCGCCCGTCAGCGCGACCAACAAGAACGAAAGGCACCCCCACTTGTTCATCTTTTCTCCAGAGGTTTCGAGTTGAGCGGGAGGATCGGAAGCAAGTTTCTCATCGAATCGTCGATAATGATCTTCTCCCCGGTGGCCGGGAGCACGTCACCCATCGTTTCGAGATAAAGTCGGGTGCGCGTGATTTCCGGCGCCTTAACATATTCCGTCAGTATGGCGTTAAACGATGCGACGTCGCCTTGCGCTTCGTTCACACGCTTGAAGCGATAGCCTTCGGCCGCGCGAATCATCTGGTCGGCCTGCCCCCGCGCTCGCGGCACTGCTTCGTTGTAATC
>Ga0137403_10004467_pt1 | contig 16508 bp, 20 predicted proteins | sample CZOMad2_1_16fung_FD_122057 | JGI IMG/M metagenome (GOLD analysis project Ga0137403, IMG submission 122057) | Vadose zone soil fungal communities from Angelo Coast Range Reserve, California, USA - CZOMad2_1_16fungal (Hybrid Assembly) | ecosystem: Environmental > Terrestrial > Soil > Vadose zone...
TCCTTGCCGGACTTGCCGAAGAGACTGCGCAGGCGACTGATCATTCGTATTCGGGCGTTTCAAGTGTCGGAAAAATCGGTGTCTGACACGGCGATAGTGAAGGAGATCGATCAACTCCGGAGTGATGTCGATAGAGGTTAGCTGCCAAGATCAATCCCCGACGAAAAGCTCGGGGTGCGCGCGGATGAAGGCGATTCGCAGCGCGCTGATATCCTCTTTCAGCGCGTAGAACTGGTCGTCGAGCTCGTTGAGCGGGTTCGACTTGTAAGACTCCAAGAAGGCCTCCAGCGTGCCACTGGCCTTGAGTTCCTGGATTCGACCATGGACCTGCCGCTCCGCCTCGATGGCGCGCGACACGAGCGCCGCATGCGCGGGCGCCTCGATCGCCCTGAACCCCGCGAGCGCTTCCTCGGCGAACTCGCCCGTGGAATTCCAGAAGTACTGGTTGAAGCCCCCATTGTTCACTTCCGCTTCGAGGCCCCAGGTCGCATAGACGATCATGAAGCCGGGCGAGAGCCCGCCGACGATGGCCTTCTCCCGTTCATACCGATCTCCGATCTTGATCTCCACATAGTCGATGACGGCCTGCTCCAGTTTGTCATCCGGAATGCCCGCGAGAATCTCGGCATTCAGCTCATGGTAGATCGTCCGGTTTGTGAACTCCTCCATCGACTTCTTTATGTCGTCATACGCGTCGGCCCGCGCGGTCTTGATGCATGTTCCGGCGTGGGCAAGACAAAGGGCAAGCAGCAGGGACATTGCGCCGACGCGCATGCTGCCGGTGCCCGACGAAGAAGATCGCATTCTGACCTGATGTCGCATGGTCCCCGGTCAACCTGGTAGTACCCTGGAGACGCCCGAACCCCGTCCGCACGTCGACTGTCCTGCCATGAAAATCACACTGCTTTCAATCCTCCTTTGCACTCTCGCGCTGGCGACTCCACGCGCTCAGGAGGTCGAGGTAAGAATAAGGGTCAGAGTGATTTTCTCTGGCATCCCGCCTCCGTCGCGGAAACACCGTCAGCCCGGGGCGTTATTGGCCCAGGTGATGCCTTCGGCTTGCATCATGCGCTGCCAGGCCGGGCGGGACGTCACCAGATCGACGATGCGCTTGAGATTGGGGTAGCCCATGGCCGGTTTCTCCATATTGCGCGTCCAGCGGCACAGCATGACCAGGAACAGGTCGGCGGCGGAGAAGTGTGGGCCGAGCAGGTAGGGGGCCAGCACGCCGTCGAGCTTCTGCCAGATGGCGACGAGGCGGCGCGCGGACTCGGCCTTGACGGCTGCTTGCGAAGCGGCATCGGGCGCGTAGTAGTCGGCGTGAAACCAGCACATCAGCGCTTCCTGCACGGTATTAGTGAGATAGGCGATCCACTGCAGGTAGGGCCCGCGGCCGGCGTCGCCGGTGGCGGGCGCAAGCTTCGCCTGGGGATGCAGGTCGGCGAGGTAGAGGAGGATCGCCGCCGTCTCAAACGTGATCCGCCCGTCGTGATCGAGAGTCGGCACGCGGGCATTGGGATTGATCTTCAGGTACGAGGCGCTGTGCTGCTCGCCCTTGTCGGTATCGATGCGAACCAGTTCGTGGGGCGCACCGATCTCCTCCAATACGGCATGAGGAGCCATGCTCGCTTTGCCGATGTCCCAATAGAGCCTGTACATTTCGGTCCCCCCGGCCGCGAAGAGCTGCGGCCGTCGCCTCAAGTCAAGATAGCAGGCAACGCGGCTCCCATTCTATTCCCGCCTCAACCGTATCTCCTTCCCCTCCGCCGTCTCCAGCAGCAGCGCCCCGTCGTCCGCCACCGCGTAGTGCGCCACCTGGGCCAGCGTGTCGAAGTAGCGCTGCTCCTGGTCCATGAGGGCGGGCGCGCAGGCCATCCTCGTCGATGCCAGCGGGCCGAAGTGGAGTTCGTCGCCGGCGAGGGTGTAGGGGCCGCCATAGCCGTTGCAGCCGCCCCGCCCGCTCGCCCGGCCGTCGGCGCCGAGCTGCAGCGTGATCGGCGCCTCCCCGCTCACCGCGGCGCCCGCGATCGCCTCGGCCACCCACACCGGGCCGACGATGTCGGCCGCCGCCTGCCCCGCCCGCTCGGGCGCGGCCGGGCAGCCGGCGAGGAGCAGGGCCAGCGCCGCGGCGGCGAGTGGCTTGGCCGTGAAAGGCGCATGCCGCATGAAAAACGCTGCCAATTCGGCCCAGCCTGCTTCCACCATCTGCATCCGCAACCCCTCCCTCATCACGCCTGCACTGGCGGGCGGCCCTGGTATCCCGGGCGGCCGCCTTGGTGTATCCTGGCGGTCTGCCAGGCGCTGCCGGATCGAACCATGCATGTCACCGTCACCACGCTCGATTTCCTGAAGAGCTGCAGCGCCAGCGTGCGCGAGATATTCGCATATTGGGACGGCAAGCGTGGCGACCGCAAGATGCCGCGCCGCGCCGATATCGATCCGGCGGAAGTTCGACGGCTTCTGCCGAACATTCTGCTGGTCGACGTCAAATGGGATCCCCTGGATTTCGTCTACCGGCTCGTCGGCACGGAGGAGGTGGCGATGCGGCGCGCCGATCCGACCGGCAAGCGCGTGGAAGAAAACACCTTCGGTCCGAGCCGGGATCTCGTCATGGCGAACTATCGCGCCGTCGCGGCGAACGGCGGACTCCTCTACGATCCCAACAGCTTCACCTCTCTGGATGGTCGCTACATCCGTGACGAGTCTCTGTTCCTGCCGCTGTCGGAGGATGGGCAGCGCGTCAGCCAGATCCTCGTCTATGCCTACTACCGGTTCGCTGCCCCGCCGCCGCGGCCTGCTTGATCTTGCCGGTCGTCGTACTCCGCCACCACGCTGATCCCTGCGGCCAAGGTCATGCTCGCGCGAGCTTCGCGAACGGCTGCACGGACACCCGCACCTTCACCCGCTGGTCCAGGCGGTTGAGGATCGTCATCAGCCGATCGACGGTAAAGCGGTCGAGCTGGGCGTTGCGGATGCGCGAGAAGTCGGCCGCGGCGATGCCGGTCGCCGCCTGCGCCCTGCGCACGGAGATCTCCTGGTCATCGAGCACCCCGATGATCTTGGCGGCCAGGATGGCCTTCAGCTGCTCGAGGTCGGCATTGGGATGGCCGAAATCGCGGAACACGTTCCCGCTGCCTTTGACGATTGCGATGCGGTCTCTCACCCTCTTGGCCGCCGCTGCCTCGACCTCGGCGAGGATGCCGTCCTCCTCCAGCAGGCTGTCCAACGTCGATCCGCTGTGGTCGACGCGTCTCTTGCTCGGCGCCATCATGCGAACTCCACCGTTGCCCCGAGGACTGCCCCGCTACGCCGCGACTACGCTGATGCGGGCGATCGGTCGCGAGCGCGGCTTCTTCCTGATGACGATCTCGACGTCGCGGTCCAGAGCCGTCAGGAACGTCATCAGCCGCTCGACCGAGAAGCCGGCCAGCTTGTAGTTCAGCAGCGCCGAAACCTTCGGCTGATTGATCCCGAGCAACTCCGCGGCGGCGGCCTGGGTCAGTCGCCGCTCCTCCACGATGTGGTTGATCGCATAGGCCAGCCGCAGCTTGGTCTGGCGCTCCTCGGCATCCGGGTAGCCGAGATCGGCGAACACATTTCCCGTGCCGCGCTCGATCTCGATCGCCTTCTCATCGCTTCGGCTTGCCATAACGTGCCTCGTAGTCCTCTTGCGCAACCTTCAACCTCTGCTCGATCAGATCGATATCGCCCTGCGCCGTCTTTATGCCCCTGGGTGATTTCTTCTTAAAGGCATGCAGCACATAGACCATCTCACGAAAACGCACCGTATAGATCGCTCGATAGGCATTGCCATCATGCTGCTCGACGAGTTCGAACACCCCCGGGCCTTGCCCCTTCCAAGGCTTGGCCGCCGGATGCTTGCCGTCGAACTGGGCAATCCCGAGGGCGTTGCCCATTTCGTCCTTCACCGGCTCCGGGAACGCCAGAAAATCCTTCTTGGACGATCCAACCCAGTCGAGCGGCCGTTCGCCCAGCGCCAACGTTCGGGCCATCGGGAATATCCCAGTTTGGGGATGGAAAGTCAATTCGCAGCTGCGCCCTCCGGCAACCTTTGGGCTTGACCTGAACGCGCGTATGTACTATATATGTTCCGTATAAACAAAGGGAGAACTTTCGAGGCCCCGTCGTGTTCAAAATCCTGAACAAGCTCGCCCGCCGGATAGCCAGCCCCTCCGGGTCTCCGCGTGACTCGATCTCCGCTGGGCATGGGCTCCATCGCCCGATTTCGGCTCCGGCTGCCCCAGCCACCCTCCTGCCCGGCCGCCGCGGCCGCCTGAAGAACGGTAACCGCCCCGGCGATTTCCTGGCCGCCCCGCGCTGCGGCGCTCGCACCCGCTGCGGCGGCGAGTGCCGCCAGCCCGCCATGCCCAACGGCCGCTGTCGCCTACACGGCGGCCTCAGCACCGGCCCGCGCACGTCCGAAGGCCTCGCCCGCTCCCGCCGCGCCCGCCTGACCCACGGCACCCGCTCGGCCGGGATGCGCGCCCTCCTGCGCGAGGCCCGCCTTCACCTGCGCCGCTCCCATGCCCTCCGCGCCCGCTTCACCGGCTCCTCCGCTGGGCATGGGGTTCATCGGTCGAAATCGCAACCGACTGGGGCGCGCTGCGCGCGCGCGCCTTCCCCACCCACCGCGCCATCCTCGACAGCTTCGCACCCGGCCGACCCGCGGGCGCGCGCAGCGCGCCCCTACAGGGGACGGTCTAACGCCAGCGTCTCCGCTGGACATGGGGTCCATCGCTCCGTTTCGACAAACACCCTCCCGCGCGGGCAGAGCCCACGCCGCCAAGCCCTTCTCGCCGGCGTCACGCCGCTGCTCCCGCCGGACCCGGCATCTCCGCGCCTCTGCGTCTCTGCGATGCACCCCTTCTCCGCTGGGCATGGGGTCCATCGCTCAATTTTCGATAGCCGCCCCGCGCTCCGTTGACGCTGGCACCCTCGACAGGCACAAAGACGCGCCCATGGATTCGCCCGCCGCCCTCACCCCGAACGTGATCGCCGAGCACGGCCTCTCCGCCGCGGAGTACGAGCTCATCCTGTCGATCCTGGGCCGGACGCCGAACCTCACCGAGCTCGGCATCTTCTCGGTCATGTGGAGCGAGCACTGCTCCTACAAGTCCTCCAAGGTCTGGCTGAAGAAGCTCCCCACCCAGGCGCCCCACGTCATCCAGGGCCCGGGCGAGAACGCCGGCGTCATCGATATCGGCGAGGGCCTGGCCGCCATCTTCAAGATGGAGAGCCACAACCACCCCTCCTTCATCGAGCCCTACCAGGGCGCGGCCACCGGCGTCGGCGGCATCATGCGCGACGTCTTCACCATGGGCGCCCGCCCGATCGCCAACCTGAACGCGCTCCGCTTCGGCTCACCGGACGATCCGAAGACCCGCCACCTCCTCGCCGGCGTGGTCGCGGGCATCGGCGGCTACGGCAACTGCATGGGCGTGCCGACCGTCGGCGGCGAGGTCAACTTCCACCCCAGCTACAACGGCAACATCCTCGTCAACGCCATGACCGTCGGCCTTGCGCCTTCCGACCGCATCTTCTATTCGAAGGCCGCCGGCGTCGGGAATCCCGTCATCTATGTCGGCGCCAAGACCGGGCGCGACGGCATCCACGGCGCCACCATGGCCTCCGCCGAGTTCACCGCGGACTCCCAGGAGAAGCGCCCGACCGTCCAGGTCGGCGATCCCTTCACCGAGAAGCTGCTGCTGGAGGCCTGCCTGGAGCTGATGGCCACCGACGCCATCGTCTCCATCCAGGACATGGGCGCCGCCGGCCTCACCTCCTCCTCGGTCGAGATGAGCAGCAAGGGCGGCCTCGGCCTCGAGCTCGACCTCGACAAGGTGCCCACCCGCGAGCCGCGCATGACGCCCTACGAGATCATGCTGTCCGAAAGCCAGGAGCGCATGCTCATGGTGCTGAAGCCGGAGGCGCGCGCCCAGGCCAAGGCCATCTTCGACAAGTGGGAGCTCGATTTCGCCGAAGTCGGCCGCCTCACCGACAGCGGCCACCTCATCCTGAAGATGGGCGGCAAGGTGGTGGCCGACCTGCCGGTCCAGCCCCTGGTCGACAAGGCCCCGATGTATGAGCGCCCCTGGGTGCCGACGCCCGCCCGCCCCGAGCTCGACGCCGCCGCCCTGCCCGCCTCCAAGAACCCGCTCGCCGACCTGGAGACGCTCATCGCCTGCCCAGACCTCGCCAGCAAGCGCTGGGTGTGGGAGCAGTACGACCATCTCATCATGGGCCGCACCGTCCAGCGCCCCGGCGGCGACGCCGCCGTCGTGCGCCTGCCCGATTCGCAGCGCGCCCTCGCCATCGCCACCGACTGCACGCCCCGCTACTGCCTCGCCGATCCCAAGCGCGGTGGCGCCCAGGCCGTCGCCGAGAGCTGGCGCAACCTCAGCGCCGTCGGCGCCAAGCCGCTCGCCCTCACCGACAACATGAACTTCGGCAACCCCGAACGGCCGGAGATCATGGGCCAGTTCGCCGGCTGCATCGAGGGCATGCGCGAGGCCTGCCTGGCCCTCGACTACCCCGTCATCTCCGGCAACGTCTCGCTCTACAACGAGACCAACGGCAAGGGCATCCTGCCCACCCCCGTCATCGGCGGCGTCGGCCTGATCGAGGATGTGGAAAAGACCGCCTCCCTTGCCTTCAAGACCGCTGGCGAGACTATCATCCTCATCGGCGACACCACCGGCCATCTCGGCAGCTCCCTCTACCTGCGCGAGATCCACGGCCGCGAAGACGGCCCGCCCCCACCCGTCGACCTCAAGAGCGAGCGCCGCAACGGCGACCTCATCCGCAAGCTGATCGGCCGCGGCTGGCTCACCGCCTGCCACGACCTCTCCGACGGCGGCCTGCTGGTGGCGCTCGCCGAGATGGCCATGGCCGGCAACATCGGCGCCGGCATCAACCCTACAGTAGCGGTCGAGATACCGTTCGATGCCTGGCTGTTCGGCGAAGACCAGGCGCGCTACCTCGTCACCGTGACCCGCGCCTTCGTCGAGCCCTTGCTCCAGGAGGCCAAGGCCGCCCGCGTGCCGGCGGCGGCCATCGGCCAGACCGGCGGCGGCGCGTTGACTCTGCCCGAAGTCGGGGCCATATCGGTGGCACGGCTGCGGGAAGCCAACGAGCGCTGGCTGCCGGCTTACATGGGCGCGGCCTAGGTCGGGAGTAGCGAACGATGGCAATGGACGCGGTGGAGATCGAGCGCCTGATCAAAGAGGCCCTGCCGGGCGCCGTGATCGTCATCGAAGATCTGCGCGGCGACGGCGACCACTATGCCGCCCATGTCACCGCCAGCCAGTTCGCGGGCATGACCCGCATCCAGCAGCATCAGATGGTCTACCAGGCGCTGCGCGGGAGGATGGGCGACCAGCTCCACGCCCTCGCCCTGCAGACGGCGATACCGAAATAGCACGGACGGAAAGGGACAGATTTATGAACACCACCTTGGACAACCCGGTCATCAATCGCATCAAGCAGGACATCGGCGAGAACGACGTCGTGCTCTACATGAAGGGCACGCCCGTGTTCCCGCAATGCGGCTTCTCGGCCGCCGTCGTGCAGGTGCTGAGCCAGCTCGGCGTCAAGTTCAAGGGCATCGACATCCTGACCGATCCGGCGCTCCGCCAGGGCGTCAAGGACTTCAGCCAGTGGCCGACCATCCCCCAGCTCTACGTCAAGGGCGAGTTCGTCGGCGGCTGCGACATCGTGCGCGAGATGGATTCCTCGGGCGAGCTGCGCGAGCTGCTCCACAGCAAGGGCATCTACACCAAGGCGGCCTGACCCGCGCGGCTAGTGACGGCTGTCACTTACCGCGACCGGCAGAGCGCCCATATTCGCAGCCATGGCCACGCCGACCAGCCCTCCGGGCCCCACGATCATCACGACCGGCCCGCGCGTGCTCGAGCGCAACAGCTGCTTCGGGCCGCCGCAGCTCGGCTATAAGTCCGACCGCATCTTCATGGAGTGGAACACCCGCGGCGTCCAGGGCGGCGGCTGGAAGCTGCACGTCTCGGCGCGGCCGGACCAGGCCGAGATCGTCGCCCGCATCGCGCTGCCGATCCTCCGCCAGCTGGCCGTGCCGCACAAGGTGGTGGCCACGCTGGAGGAGTATGAGCGCTTCAACCGGACCCGACAGGCCGGCAAGTTCATCACCGTCTACACGCGCAGCACCGACGAAGCGCGCAAGACGATCGCCGCCCTCGAGGGCGAGCTCGGGACGTATCGTGATTTTGGCGGCCTGGTGCCCGGCCCGCTGCCGACCTCGCGCGACGCCGGCCACAAGGAGACCGAGATCCCGCTCAGCGGCAGCGGCTTCATCTCCCTCCTCTTCCGCGACGACTACAGCCGCTAGCGTGACGCCGCTCACAGCGGGCGCGGCCTGGATTGCGCGAGGATCGGACCATGGCTACGCGCGTCATCGAGGGCAACAACTGCTTCGGTCCCGCCGAGTTGGGCTATGCCGCCATGGGCGTCGGCGGCCACTGGTTCGCGAAGTGGTATCCCTCGGCGCCGCCGCGGCGCGGCTACAAGATCCACGTCTCCGTCCACGCCGGCGATGCCGAGATCGCGGCCCGCTGCGTGCTCCGTAAGCTGCGCCAGCGGAAGATCCCGCACAAGGTCGTCCGCGATCTTCCGCGCTACATGCAGCTCCTCGGCAGCGAGCAGCGCGGCAAGTTCATCACCATCTACCTGCCCGAGCGGACGCCGCCCCCGGATCTCGTCGCTTCCATCGACGCCGACTTCGTCTGGCTCGGCGTGCGGCCGGGGCCGCGGCCCACCGCGCCCGCCGTCGGGGCGGCCTTGCGCGCGCCCGAAGAAAGGGTCGGCGAAACCGGCTTCCTGTTCGGCCGTCCGTACGACGAGCCCGATATCGGCCGCTAAGCGCGCCCTTCGGCTGTCAGCCCCACGCAAATGCCGCCATGCTGAGGCTGCCGTGGGCGAAGCTGCGGTGGAGCGGACGGCCGGCAACGCCGCCCCCGGCGCCCATGGCGACGAACAGCGGGAGCAGGTGCTCATCGCGCGGATGGGCCAGGCGACCATCCGGTCGGTTCTGGCGATAGGCGAGCAAGGCCTCCGCGTCGCCGGCCGCGATGCGATCGGCCAGCCAATCGTCGAACGACACCGCCCAGGGCGTCGGCTGCTCGCGATCGATGTGGAATTGCCGCAGATTGTGAACCGCGCCGCCACTCGCCAGGACGAGCACACCCTCGCCACGCAGCGGCCGGAGCGCGCGGCCGACCTTCGCGTGATGGGTCGGATCGAGCTGCGCCTGGATCGACAGCTGCGTTACCGGCACATCGGCCTGCGGATAGATCAGCAGGAGGGGATTCCAGGCCCCGTGATCGAGACCGCGATCGGGGTCGACGACGCCCGCAATACCGGCCCCGTCGAGCAACTCGACGACGCGGCGTGCGAGCGCGGGCGCACCGGACACGGGATATCGCAGCTTGTAGAGATCGTCGGGGAATCCGTAGAAGTCGTGGATCGTCTCGGGCGCGGCTGCTGCGCTCACCGCCGGGCGCTCGGTCTCCCAATGGGCGGAGATGCAGAGGATCGCCTGGGGACGTCCGATCTCGCGACCGAGGCCGGCGATGAAATGGCGCGCCGGAATGTCCTCGAACACCAGCATCGGCGAGCCGTGAGAGAGGAACAGGGCAGGCAGCGGCTGTGCGTTCATGCGAGGTCGGTCCATTGCGCCAGCCTTATGGGTAGGCGCTCCGACGGGGCAGTTAAAGTAGGTACTTTCAAGAAACCCGGTATGGTCTCGGAAACGACGAAGGCCGGCTCAAGGGCCGGCCTTCTCGACTCGCAGAACGACGAGGCCGCTCAGCTCGAATAGTATTCGACGACGCGCTGGGGCTCCATTTGCACGGGATAGGGCACGTCAGCCAGCTGCGGCGACCGCAGGAACGTCGCCCTCATGGCCTTGTGGTCGACGTTGAGATAGTCGGGGATATCGCGCTCGCCCGAAGCCGTGGCTTCCAGCACAATCGCCATCTCGCGAGACTTCTCCTTGAGCTCGATGACGTCGTTGTCCTTCACCCGGTAGGAAGAGATGGTGACACGGCGCCCATTGACCTTGACGTGACCGTGGTTCACGAGCTGGCGCGCGGCGAAGATGGTCGGAGAGAACTTGGCACGGTAGACGATGGCATCGACGCGCCGCTCCAGTAGCGCGACCAGATGTTCGCCGGTGTCGCCCTTGCGGCGTGCGGCCTCGGCGAAGATGCGGCGGAACTGGCGCTCGCCGATGTTGCCGTAGTAACCCTTGAGCTTCTGCTTGGCCATCAACTGGAGGCCGTATTCGGACGGCTTCTTGCGCCGCTGGCCGTGCTGGCCGGGACCGTATTCCCGCTTGTTGATCGGGCTCTTGGCGCGGCCCCAGAGATTGACGTTGAGGCGGCGATCGATCTTGTACTTCGACTGCTGTCGCTTCGACATGTCGAATCCTTTAGTTGTTTCAATATGTTGTCCCGATAGTTCCAACCTGCGGGGGATGGACGGGGTGACGGACGAAACCGCCACCCGCTTTCTCGGGAATGAGGCTGCGGCTTCTACACTGGCGGGACGAGGCGCGTCAATGGTTTAGGGCTTGCGCTCCGCCAGCGTTCGGGATTGGAATTCGCGTACACCTTAACCACCGATGGGGGAATGCAGCATGGCCAGGAAGTCGAAGGCCAAGTCGGCCAGGAAGAGTGCTGGACGGAAAGCGACGCGCTCCACCACCAAGAAGGCGGCCAAGAAGGTGGCGAGGCCCAAGACCAAGAAGCCGGCTCGCCGGCAAGCAGCGCCCCGGGCAGCGGCAGCGCAGATGTCGGTCACGCCCTACCTGGTGGTCAGCAACGGCGAACATGCGATCGAGTTCTACAAGAAGGCGTTCGGCGCGGAGGAACAGTATCGCATGCCCGCACCGGACGGCCGCCTGATGCACGCGTCGCTCACGATCAACGGCTCCACGGTGATGCTCGCCGACGAATTTCCGGAGCATGGCGGGAATCGCGGCCCCGACATGGTCGGAAGCACGACGGTCACTATCCATCTGCACGTGCCGAGCGCGGACAAAGCGTTCGCCCGGGCAGTCGCGGCCGGCGCCACCGTGATCATGCCGCTCGCCGACATGTTCTGGGGCGACCGCTTCGGCAAGCTGCGCGATCCGTTCGGCCATGAATGGAGCATCGCTCATCACGTCCGCGATGTGCCGCCGGCCGAGATCGCCGCGGCGGCTAAGAAGGCATTCCCGTCGTAACTGAATTCGATGCGTGCGCTTCTTTAGGGGCGATCGGGTCCGCAGGGTCAAACCCGGCAATCGTTTCTATGCGCACCGCATCTCGAACGAAGCAGTTCGATGATGCGCACGCCGCGGTTTCGTGACGACAACCGTCGCGGCTTCGAGTTCCAAGGCCGCATGCTGTTGCGCTGTCCACAGTGCGGCGCCTGCGCGGTGTCGGAACCGCTGGCGGCGAGCGCGACGACTCCAGCGCTGAATCGGTCCAGGCCTCAACGTCTGGCCTGTGCGGCCTGCGGGCTCACCTAGCATTGGCCGCCCGACCGCGCGACGCGACCCGCTGTCGGGCGTGATCCCTATTTTCACTTGCCGTACTGGCTTGCCGCCGGCTGGCGTCACGGCGTGGTCGGTGCCATGAACGAAGAACAACTGGCTTGCCTGGAGTCCTTCATCGCTGCTGGTCTGCGCGAACGCAGGCGCAGTGCGCAAGGCTGGGCCAACAGCAGCTATGCCTCGCGCCTGCCGGGCTGGATGAAGTCGGCCAAGAATCGCGCCGAACTGCTGCGCTGCGTCGATCGGCTGAAGGCGAAATTGACGACGCCGCGAGCAGGCGGGCAGCGGCCCGATCTCATGGCGACGCCGTTGCCACGATCACGCTGAGGCCGATGCGATCTCCCCGGTTCACGGCGAAGCGACGCCCGCCCACGCGGCCGTCGCGCCGCGCGGACGAGCGTCGGGCGGAGTGCCGCGTGTTAGAATTTTTCGGGGAACTGCTTGGCCAGCGCGTCGGTCAACGCGTCGGCGATGACGTAGATGTGGCCTTTCATGGCGCTCCAGGTGGCGGCCTCCTTCTCATACTGGCCGGCCTGGACTTCCTGGATCTGTTGCAGGTGGTGGCCGCCATGGGCGAGCAACAGCTCCTCCAGCGTGTCCTTGGGCAGATTCGGATTGGCGCCCGACAGGAATGCGGCGATCGCCTGGGCATTGGCGGTGAGATGATCGGTGGCCTTGCTCTCGGCCGCGGCATCCTTCTTCACGGCGGCCTCGAGGTATTCCTTGATGGCGCCGTAGTGACCTGCGAGCAGCGAGAACAGCTTGTCCGCCGCTGGCTGACCGTAGAAGGGCGCGATGGCGGCACCGATGTCCTTGGCGTTGCCGACGACCGCCTGCTCGGCCGCCGTCGCCGCCGGACCGTTCTTCGCAAGGGTCGCAAACACGACGCCGCGGACCCAGAAGATATGGCCCATCCAGAGATCGCGGAGTGCGGCCTTGGTCTCCGCCACCTTTCCGGAAGCCGGTGTCGCCGCAGCCAACTGCAGCCCGCTCGTGAGAGGGTCGGGGCCGGACGGACTATCGGCCAGAGCTGGGATCGCCAAGCCGGCGGCTGCGGCCGTACCAGCGGCCAGGACGAGAGCGCGGCGCGTGAGGGATTTCATCTGTTCCTCCTGTGTTGACGTTGGAGCAGCGAAGGTTGCATCAGTTTCAATATATAATAAAGTTATTTATGTTATAACTATCGTTAATGTCATTTTACGATGACAGTGGCGGCCGTGCGCCCTAGGATGGAGGGCTGCGATCAGCGGAGAAACAGGCGAAGTGATCGAAACCCTCGGCGAACGCCAACAGCAGCTTCTGGCCCTGCTCCTCAGCAACAAGGCCGGCCTCACCGTCGATGATTTGTCGGTGCAGCTGAAGATCACGCGCAATGCCGTGCGGCAGCATCTGGCGGCGCTGGAACGCGACAGTCTGGTGGAACGCGGCGAGACCAAGCCGTCGGGCGGCCGCCCGGAGCGACTCTATCTGCTGAGCGACCGCGGCGCTGAGCTGTTCCCAAGGCGCTACTCCTGGTTTTCGGAGCTGCTGATCGAGGCCATGGGAGCCGACATCGGGCGCGAAGCTGTCGGCGACAAGCTTGACCAAATGGGCCGTGCCGTCGGACGGCAGCTGCTCAGTTCCAAGGTGTCGCCGCCCGACCGGGCGTCCCGCGTCGCGGCCATGGCGGCGATCATGAAAGAACTCGGCTACGCAGCCGAAGTGGCACCGCCGCCCGCGGACGACACGATCGAAGCTGTCAATTGCGTGTTCCACAATCTGGCCGCCAAGTTCCCGGAGGTGTGCCGCTTCGACCTCGGCCTCATCGCCGCCTTTACCGATGCCAAAGTGGATCATCAGGAGTGCATGGTGCGCGGCGGACATAAGTGCCGCTTCAAACTGACGCCCGCACCGCGGCGGCCGGGCGGCAGGACTTAGTATCCGCTCAATCTGCCCGTTGCCTCGATGGGCGATGGTTGTCGGTTCCGTATCGCGCTAGTGGTTCGATCGCAACGAATGTTCCCATTCGTTGCGTGAATCGAACCACCAGCCTATTGATCTGGTGGGCTGATTCACCTGACGCTTGGGAACCAAGCGTCAGGATCAGACCACTAGAGTCGACACACAGGGGCACACGCAACTGCCCGAGCTTCTGTGCGCGTGTGGCATATTGAACGATGTTCAAATCGCTGATTATCGTTGACGACGTCTATGACGATCCCGAGGGGATGCGGGAGGCCGCGCTCAGGGTCGACTATCCGACCCCGGCGGTGGGCGCCAACTACGCCGGTCGCAATTCCTCCAGAAAACTGTTGCTGCCGGACACGGACAAGATGCTGTCATGGGTTGCCGGCGAACAGTTGGTCGGCGCGGGCGAGCGTGCCCACGGCGCCCTGCGGCTGACTCTGGCCGGCGACACCGGACGCTATAGCGTCCATGTCGACATCGGCGTGGACTGGTCGGGCGTCCTCTATTTGAATCGCCCGGAGCAATGCCGAGGCGGTACTTCATTCTTCCGGCATCGGAGCACCGGCTCGGAACACGCGCCGACCACTGCTGAGGACCTCGTCCGCTGCAACGCCAAGACAGCGCAAGAGGCGCTCGATCGCATACTCGGCAGAGATTCGAACGACCCTGCGCAATGGGAAGCAACGCTGACCGTGCCCATGCAGTTCAATCGTCTTGTGCTGTTTCGGCCCTTGCTCTGGCACAGCGCCGGCGACGGCTTCGGCGATTCGACAGGGAGCGGCCGAATCGTACAACTCTTTTTCCTGCGCAGCACATCCAAGAACGACGCACCGCCACGGCGTGCGTGAAACGAAGCGTCATTGCCGCGCGCGCTACGGTCGTCGTCTATTGCGCACGCGCTCGTGCGCCAGTTCCTTGATGATGCCGTGAAGGGTGCGGATCTCCTGCTCGGTGAGGTCGGCGCGCTGGAACAGGTTGCGGATATTGCGCACCATCACCGGCCGCTTGTCGGCATGACGCAGGAAGCCGCAATCGTCGAGCTCCTTCTCGAGATGGGCGAAGAAGTTGAGCAGCTCGGCCTTCGTGGCCGGTCGGGTCTCGTTGGTGACGAGTTCGCGGGCCGGCACGTCGACGGCAGCCTGGAACCACTCATAGCCGATGATGAGCACGGCCTGCGCCAGGTTGAGAGAGGAATAGGCCGGGTTGAGCGGCACTTGTATGACCGTGTCGGCAAGCGGGATGTCGTCGTTGACGAGACCCGTGCGCTCCGGCCCGAACAGCACGCCCACCCTCTCGCTGCGTGCGCCGGCAGCGCGCATCTCGAGCGCCGCCTGGCGCGGCGTGACCACCGGCTTGATCATGCCGCGATGACGCGCGGTCGTGCCGTAGACGCGATGGAGATCGGCAATCGCCGCCGGCGTGCTGTCGAACAACCGCGCGTTCTGGATCACGTCGTCGGCGCCGGAGGCGGCAGCCACGGCCTTCGGGTTCGGCCAGCCGTCGCGCGGCCGCACCAGCCGCAGTTCGCCGAGCCCGCAATTCATCATGGCCCGCGCCGCCGTGCCGATGTTCTCGCCCAGCTGCGGCTCCACCAGGACGATGACGGGGGCGGCGGAAGCGGATGCGTTGTCCTTGTTTCGATCAGTTCCTGCCATGAGCCAATCGAGCCTCGCGACAGGCGGGGATGACCGGTCTATCGCTTCGTCGCACCGGCGCCCACCAAGGTCGCACCGTCGCGGAAAAGCTTCCAGGTGATGCCGTCGTGCAAGGCGTTGAACGAAGCATCGATGATATTCGGGGATACGCCGACCGTGCTCCAGCGCTCGCCATGGTCATTGGCACTCTCGATCATCACGCGCGTGACCGCGCCGGTGCCGGCGTTGGGCGTGAGGATGCGGACCTTATAGTCGACCAGCCGCATATCCGTGAGCTGCGGATACACAGCAAGCAGCGCCTTGCGAAGCGCCGAATCGAGCGCATTCACCGGTCCGTTGCCGATGGCGACGGTCATCTGCTTCTCGCCGCCGACCTCGAGCGTGATCGTGGCCTCCGACTCCGTCACCAGTTCGCCGCGGGCATTCCAGCGACGGTCGTCGGTGACGCGGAAGCGGATGATGCGGAAATAGTCGGGAACGACGCCGAGCGCGCGGCGCGCCAGCAACTCGAAGCTGGCCTCGGCGCCGTCATAGGCATAGCCGTCATATTCGCGCGACTTCACGGTCTCGACCAGCGCCGCCACCTTGGGATCGTCGGCCTCGACGGCGAGGCCGATATCGCGGAAGCGCGCCAGGATATTGGCGCGGCCGGACTGGTCGGAGACGACGATGTGGCGCCGATTTCCCACCAGTGTCGGCTCGATATGCTCGTAGGTGCGCGGATCCTTCTCGACCGCCGAGACATGCAGGCCGCCCTTGTGGGCGAAGGCCGACTCGCCGACATAGGCCGCATTGCGCAAGGGCGCGCGGTTGAGCCGCTCATCCAGCAGGCGCGAGACGTGCGTGAGCTGGCGCAGGCCGGCTTCGGTGATGCCGACCTTGAAATCGGTCTTCAGCATCAGGGTCGGGATCAGCGAGACGAGATTGGCATTGCCGCATCGTTCGCCCAGCCCGTTGAGCGTGCCCTGGATCTGGCGGGCACCGACACGGATGGCCGCGAGGCTGTTGGCGACCGCATTCTCGGTGTCGTCATGGGTGTGGATGCCGACATGACTGCCGGGAATCTTCTCGCAAACCGCGCCGACGATGCGCTCGACCTCGTCGGGCAAGGCGCCGCCATTGGTGTCGCACAGCACGATCCAGCGCGCGCCCGCATCGTAAGCCGCGCCGACGCATTCCATGGCGTAGGCGGGATTGGCCTTGTAGCCGTCGAAGAAGTGCTCGGCATCGAACATCACCTCGCGATTCTTCGTCTTGGCGAACGCGACGCTCTCGCCGATCATGGCGACGTTTTCTTCCCGGCTGATGCCGAGCGCGAC
>Ga0137403_10004468_pt1 | contig 16508 bp, 12 predicted proteins | sample CZOMad2_1_16fung_FD_122057 | JGI IMG/M metagenome (GOLD analysis project Ga0137403, IMG submission 122057) | Vadose zone soil fungal communities from Angelo Coast Range Reserve, California, USA - CZOMad2_1_16fungal (Hybrid Assembly) | ecosystem: Environmental > Terrestrial > Soil > Vadose zone...
TGAAGGAGCTGGAGCGGGTGGTGAGGACGCTGCGGTTCCCCGCGGTGGAGATCGGGGCCAACGTCGACGGGCGTGATCTCGACGACGCAAGCCTCGATCCGCTGTGGACGGCGGCGGCAGCCCTGGGCGTCGCCGTCTTCGTTCACCCTCAGGCGCCGATCCTGGGCGACCCGCGCTTCCGCAAGAACAACCTGACCCAGGTGGCGGGCTTCCCGCTCGAGACGGCGCTGGCCATGACGCGGGTGATCTTCGGCGGCGTGCTCCAGCGTTGGCCCGCGATCCGCTGGTGCTTCGCCCACGGGGGCGGTGCGTTTCCGTACATCCTGCCCCGGCTCGACAAGGGCTGGCAGGTCGCCGACGCGGCGCGTGCCGCGATTCCCGAGCCCCCCAGCCACTACGTCCGCCGCGTGTGGATCGACTCGTTGACCCATTCGCCCCGCGTGCTCGCCTTCGCCCTCGACACCTTCGGGAGCGAGCGCATCGTTCTCGGCAGCGACTATCCGTTCAAGCTGGGCGTGGACGATCCGGTGGCCGAGCTCGACCGGCTCGGCCTCGACGCGGCGGCCCGCCGGCGTCTGACCACCGACAATGCACGCGAGCTGCTCGGGCTTCCCACCGCCGGTGGCTGAGTCGCGAAGGCTCGGCCCGGCCTAGCGTACGACGACGAGCTTGGTCGCAGGCTCGAGCCACGCTCGCGGGGCATCATCCCACGCGACAAGCGTGGTGGGGACGGCCAGCGGATCGAGACGTCCGGAGGCCACGAGGGAGAGCACCTCGGGCAGGAGACGGCGGGAGTCGGCGCGAGAGACGTGGAACGTCACCCCGCGCGTGTACATCTCGAGCAATGGCATCGGCGTCGACTTGCCGAAGTAGATGGCCACGCTCGTGCAGTATCCATAATCTTCCGTCGAGCGGAGCACGGTGGCCAGCCCGTCGGCGTCGCCCGTGCCGTCGACGGTGATCAGCGCGCGATCGAAATGGCGGGGCCACGGACCGTGATGCTCCGTGACCTCGGCGCCGAGGGCGGCCGCGGCGGCCAGGGAGCGCTCGTCGCTGTCGATGTAGCGGACCCGCCGGGCGCCCGCGGCCAGCGCGGCCGCCACCGCATACAGCGTGACCGACTTGACCATGCCCCCCACGACGAGCACCTCGGCGCCGGGCCGCTCGCGAAGCGGAGGGACCGCGGCCCGGTAGCCGTCCGCGACATTGTCGGGTAGCGTGGCGAGGGCGGTTACGGAGACATCGGCGGGCGCGGGAACGAGCAGGTGATCCGCGGCGGGGACGGCGAGGAGATCCGATACCGCGCCGCCGAAGCCTCCCCCGGCTTCGCCGAATCCGAAGGCGGCGCCGATGCGTGCCCGATAGGTCGCGCAGCCACCGAAGCGTCCGTCCCGGCATGCGCCGCAGGCTCCGCACGAGACCTGGAACGGGACGAGGACACGATCGCCGGGCTTGCGATCGCGGACCGCGTCCCCCACCGCGACCACATCGGCCACGGTCTCGTGACCGAACGCAAAAGGGCCGGGGAAGAGGCCCGCCATGGCCATGGGCAGGTCGAGATCGCATCGAGCCACCGCAAGCGGACGGACGAGGGCGCCCGCGGGGCCCGGGACCACGGCATCAGCAGCGTCCTGCCATTCGACTCGACCCGCCTCGACGTATGTCAACTGGCGCATGACCCCGATCATTGTACGCTTGCCCTCGAGACCGCATCCTCCGATGGCGCGGATCGCGATGTGGCCGCCCGCGTCACTGCGCCGATGCTATAGTCGCCGGGTGATGCCCGCCATCTGCCGTCGACGCCACGCCGGCACCGAAGCTTTCGAAGAGCCCCGACCGTGAGGTCGTCCGTCGAAGGAAGCGGTGCGGCCTCCTGGCGCCTCGGCTTCGACATCGGCGGCACCTTCACCGATTTCGTGCTTCAGAGCATGAGCACGGGCGCGGTGTTCGTGGGAAAGGAGCTCACGACGCCCCGCGATCCCGCGGAGGGCGTGATGCGGGGGCTCGGCACGCTGCTCGAGGCGGCCCGTGTGCGCATGAGCGACGTGGAGCAGGCGGTGCACGGAACGACGCTCGGCGCGAACCTCGTCATCGAACGCAAGGGCGCGCGAACGTTCGTGGTTACCACCGGGGGCTTCCGCGACCTCCTGGAAATCCAGCGCCAGTTCCGGTACAACCTCAACGACTTCTTCCTCGACAAGCATCCGCCGCTCATTCCGCGTGATCAGATCCTCGAGGTGACCGAGCGCATGCTGGCCGACGGGAGCGTCCACGTCCCCCTGGACGCGGCCGGGACACGCGCGGCGCTCGCCGCCTGCCGCGACGCCGGCGCGGAGGCGCTGGCCGTGGTCTTTCTGCACTCGTACGCGAACCCGGCCCACGAGGCCGCCGTGCGCGAGCTGGCGGGCGAGATCGCTCCCGGGCTTCCCGTGATCCTGTCGTCGGACGTGTCGCCGCAGTACCGGGAATACGAGCGGACGAACACGACGGTGGTCAACGCGTATATCACGCCGCGCTTCTCCCAGTACCTGGGCGCCCTCAGCGCCCGCCTGACCGAGCGCGGGTTCGCGCGCCGCCTCTACGTGATGCAGAACAACGGGGGCATCGCCACCGCGGAGACCGCCGCGGCCTTCCCGGTACGCTCACTCGATTCGGGTCCGGCCGCGGGCGCCATCCTCGCCGCGCATATCGGCCGCCTCACCGGACACGAGGATCTCATCGCCTTCGACATGGGCGGCACCACCGCCAAGGCGTGCCTGATCGAAAAGGGCGTACCGACCAGCACCGATCAGCTCGAGGTCGACATGATCGGCATGCGGAAAGGGAGCGGTCTGCCCGTGCAGGTCCCCAGCGTGGACCTCGTGGAGATCGGGGCGGGCGGGGGAAGCCGGGCACGCATCGAGCGAGGCATCCTGCGCGTCGGGCCGGACAGCGCGGGCGCCGACCCTGGGCCCGCCTGCTACGGCCTCGGGGGAAGCGAGCCCACCGTGACCGACGCCAATCTCATCCTGGGGTATCTCGACGCCGGTTTCTTTCTCGGAGGGGCGCGCCGTCTCGACGTGGCCGCGGCCACCGCCGCCGTCGAGGCCTACGTGGCGAAGCCGCTCGGCGTGAGTGTCGTCGATGCCGCGTGGGGCATACATCAGCTCGTGACCCTCAACATGGAGGGGGCGATTCGCGTGGTCTCGATCGGCCGGGGGAAGGATCCGAGATCCCTCGCCTGCGTCACCTTCGGCGGCGCCGGTCCCATCCACGGCGCGCGGCTGGCCCGGAGCCTGGGAGTGGCCCGCGTCATCGTGCCGTTCGCGGCGGGTGTCGCGTCGGCCATGGGGCTACTCATCGCCGACGCGCGCTTCGACCTCGCACGCACCTTCGTGGCCGGGCTCGCCGCCGCCCCATGGGACAGGATCAACACGCTCTTCGCGGCCATGGAAGCGGAGGGCGCGGCCCAGATCCTCGCCACCGGACTGGGCGGACAGTGGCGCACGCGACGGCTCGCCGAGGTACGCTACGCCGGGCAAGGGCACGAGCTGAGCATCGAGATTCCCCCCGGCCGGCTCGGGCCGGAATCCCTCGCGAGTATCGAGCGTGCCCACGCCGATCTCTACGCCGGGCGCTACGGGTATGCGGAAGCGCCGGGGACGCCCCTCGAGGCGACCAACTGGAAGCTCGAGATGAGCTGTGGCGTTCCTGCCGTGGCCCTGAAAGAGGTGGCATCGCCCGGGGACGGCAGCTCCCGCAAGGGCGCGAGGGCGGTCTATTTTCCGGAGCGCGGCGGTTTCGTCGACTGTCCCGTCTACGACCGCTACCTGCTCGGCGTCGATGCGGTGGTCACGGGTCCGGCCGTAATCGAGGAGCGGGAGACAACGGTCATTTTGCTGCCGGGGGACCGTGCCGCCGTCGATGGTCACGGGAATCTCATCATCGACGTGGGCGAGGAGGGATAGGCGATGGCCGTAACCGGCTCGCGCGTGGATCCGATCACCCGGGGCGTGGTGTGGGCGGCCCTTCAGTCCATTGCCGACGAGGCGGGTACGGCTCTGCGCCAGACCGCGTATTCGCAAGCCGTGCGCGAAGGCCGCGACTTCTCCGCCGCGCTCTTCAGCGCGCGCGGCGAGATGATCGCGCAGGGCGACTTCAGCCCGGGCCATCTCGGGGCCATGCCTTCGATCGTCCGCCACGTCATGCGGGAGTATCCGGCCGAGTCGATGGAGCCGGGCGACGCGATCATCCTCAACGATCTCTACATGGGCTCGGGGCATCTCCCCGACTTCTTCATCACCGCGCCCGTCTTCCACGGCAGGCGTCTCGTCGGCTTCGTCGTAGATTGCGCCCATCAAGTGGACGTCGGGGGCGCCGCCGCCGGCTCCCAGGCCGTGGAGGGGATGACGGAGTTTTACCAGGAGGGCATCCGCGTCCTTCCCACCAAGCTCTGGCGCGGCGGAACGATGAACCGGGAGGTGATGCGGCTCATCAGCGCCAACGTCCGCGTGCCCGACATCGTCGAGGGCGACCTCAAGGCGATGCGCAACGCCGCCCGCGTGGGTGAGCGACGGCTCCTCGAGCTCTTCGATCGCTACGGCGCGGAGACCGTGCTCGCGTCCTGGGACGACATCCTCGCCCACTCCGAGCGCGAGATGCGGACCGCCATCAGCGAGGTGCCCCCGGGGCGCTACGCGGCGGAGGATTTCTATGACGACTGCGGGCGTGGCACCGATCCCCTCCGGGTCTTCGTGACCGTCATCGCGGAGGGTGACGAGATCATCGTGGACTTCGCCGGCTCGAGCCCGCAGACGCGCTCGGGCATGAACAGCGCCTTCAACTACACCCTCTCCTACACCTGGCACACGGTGAAGTCGGCTCTCGTGCAGCAGACCATTCCGCAGAACGCGGGCACCATGCGGCCCATCACGGCCCGCGCCCCTGAAGGCTCGCTCTTCAACCCGCGTCCCCCCGCCGCGGCGGGCGGGCGCGCCGTCATGCAGCAGCGGATCGTCGACGTCATCCTGGCCGCCCTCGCCCAGGCCGTGCCGGATCGGGTGATCGCCGCCTCCTCGCACTGGGCCAATCCCATCTTCGAAGGGTACGACGGGCAACGGGGCAAGCGTTTCGTTTACTACGACATCGCGGTGGGCGGCATGGGCGCTCGGCCCACCAAGGACGGGGCGGAGGCGGTGTGCGGCTCGTTCAACCTCGAAAACATCCCCGTGGAGGTGAACGAGAGCAACTACCCCATCGTGATCGAGCGGCTCGAGCTCATTCGCGACTCGTCGGGGGCGGGCACGTTTCGCGGCAGCTGCGGCCTCCGCAAGGACATCCGGTTCCTGGGGGCGAGCGGATCGCTGTCGAACCTGACCGACCGCCACAAGTTCGCGCCCCCCGGCTTGCGCGGCGGCCGCCCGGGCGCGCGGGGGGCGACCATCCTGAACCCCGATACCGAGGGCGCCCAGGTGCTTCACTCGAAGGCCATTCACCCGCTCGCCCACGGCGACCTCGTGAGCATGCGGGTGTCGGGGAGCGGCGGATACGGCGATCCCCTGCTCCGGGACCCCGCCCTCGTCGCGCGCGACGTGGTCCTGGGCTATCTGTCGCACGAGCGCGCGCGCGAATGGTACGGTGTGGTCGTCGACCAGGCCACGGGCACGGTCGACCTTGTCGCCACGGAAGCTCTTCACTGCAGCCGACCCTCTGCCGAGGAGACCCCAGCATGATCGACGGACGCACCATCGAGCACCTCTGGACGCACAAGACGCAGGATCATCCGTGGCTGGCCGACGAGGAGCTCGTCATCGACCGCGCCGAGGGTGTCTGGGTGTGGACCCAGAACGGCAAGAAGCTGCTCGACGGCTTCGCCGGTCTCGCCGTGGTCAACGTCGGCCACGGCCGGCGTGAGATCGCCGAGGCCATCGCCGAGCAAACGGTGCGGCTCGCCTACTACCCGACCACGCGCCAGTTCTCCAACCGCCCGGCCGCGGAGCTGGCGGCAAAGCTCGCCACCCTCGCCCCCGGCGATCTCACGTATTCCATGTTCGCGGTGAGCGGCTCCGAGGCGAACGAGCGGGCCATGCAGATCGCTCGGCACTACTGGCTGGCCACGGGGAAGTCGGGCAAGCACAAGGTCATCTCGCTCCAGGGCGGCTATCACGGCGCCACCGCGGGGACCTTCGCGGTCTGCGGCCTCCCCGATATGGTCAAGGCGTACGCGCCGCTCCAGGTTCCCGGCTTCGCTAAGGTGGCGCCGCCTCATCCCTATCGCGACCGCAGCCTCGGCACCGACGAGGAGTTGGTTAGCCGCCGCGCCGGCGAGCTCCGCGAGGCCATCGAGCGCGAGGGCCCGGATACCGTCTCCGCCGTCATCCTCGAGCCCATCCTCTCGTCGGGCGGCATCATCATTCCCCCGCTGGGATGGCTCAAGGCGGTGCGGGCCGTCTGCGACGAGCTGGGCGTGCTCATGATCGCCGACGAGGTGATCACGGGCTTCGGGCGCACCGGACGGTGGTTCGCCATGGAGCACGAGCACGTGGTGCCCGACCTCATGTCCGTGGCCAAAGGCATCACCTCGGGCTACATCCCGCTGTCCGCGACCATCGCGCGGCGGCATCTCGCGGATGCCTTCGCGTCGGACTCCAAGCAGGAGAACGTCCACCCCAACACCTATGCCGCGCATCCCGTGGCGTGCGCGGCCGCCCTCGCCAATCTCCGCATCATGGAGCAGGACCACCTGGTGGAGAACGCCGAGGCCATGGGCACGCGCCTCGTCGAGGGACTCCGCGAAGCGCTCAAGAAGCGCGAGATCGTCGGGGAAGTCCGCGGCCGCGGGCTGCTCGCCGCGGTTGAGCTCGTGGAGCCGGGGGGGACCGGGCGCTCGCTCGAGGCCAAGCACGTGGCGGAGCTGGACCGGAAGGCCTGGGATCGCGGGGCCATCGTCTATGCGCGGGGTAGCGTGGTGCGCTTCGCGCCTCCGCTCTGCATTACGGGCGCCGAGGTCGACGAGCTGGTCGGCATTGCCGCCGACAGCATCGAGGCGCTGGAGCGGGATCTCACGCGGTGAGGGGAGAGGGCGCCCCCGTCACGCGGGCAGGGGGACGCGGGGCGCCCCGGGGACGATGGCGATGTGGAGCGGGTTGAGACCGGGAATTCCTCCGGCGAGGGCGTGAATCGCGTCCTCCGCCTGCTCGATGGGGAAGGAATGCGTGTGGAGCTTCGCGAAGGGATATCGGCCTGACTCGATGAGCTCGATCGCGCGGAACGTGTCGTCGACGGACATGCTCAGCACGCCGCGTATGGTCAGCTCCTTGTAGATGATGTCGTCCACGGGCAGCTCGTGGGCCAGCTTCTGCCCCTTGAGGCCGGCCACCACGATCCGCCCCTTGCGCACGGCGATGGCCACCGCGTGGTTGAGGGATTGCGGCGCATAGGGCGTGGTGTCGACCACCACTTCCGCTCCTCCGTCTGTGGCTTCGCGGGCGCGGGCCACCACGTCCTCCTTCTCCACGTCGATGGTGACGTCGGCGCCCAGCTCGCGGGCGAGAGCGAGCTTGTGCGCGTCGCGGCTGAGGCCGGTGATGACGATCTGGCGTGCGCCGGCGGCCCGGGCGGCGATGACACAGCAGAGCCCCCGCCGGCCGGCGCCCAGGATGACCACGCGGTCGCCCGGGCCGGTGGCGGGGATGGTGCCCGCCCAGGAGAGACCGGCGGCGAGGGGATTGAACATCACCGCCACGCCTGCGGGGATCCGCGCGTCCATTTTCTTGACCACCGAGTGGGGAGAGAGGTACATGTGCTCGGCGTAGCCACCCCAGAGCTGCGGAGGCCTCGATACGTCGGTGTAGCCATAGGTGCCGCCCCGGGTGCGGCAGGCTCGCGGCTCGAAGCGGGCGCACGCGGCGCAGCGGCCACAGCCATAGCCTGAGCGCACGGCGACGCGATCACCCTCACTCACGCCCCAGCGCTGGCGGGCCTGCGCGCCGATCTCTTCGATGACGCCGAGCGGCTCGTGGCCGGGGATGACGGGATACTGCGTGTAGTCCTCATGCTGGGGGGCGGCGCCTTCGTACTGCTCGTAGTCGCTGCCGCAGATGCCGCACGCCTCGATGCGAAGCAACGCGTCGTCGGACCCGATAGCCGGACGCGGGAACTCTCTCTGCTCGAGCGTCTTCGGCTTCAGGAGCACGGCCACGCGTACCGTCTTTGCCATGCGAAACCCTCCCGGCGACCGGAGTGGCGGTCGCGCTGGCCTGCACCCTCTCGCCCCACGAGCCGTAGTCGCCGCGATTCTTGCACATCTCGTCGCCCCCTTGAAGCGCGCAACAGCCCTTGACCTGGAGTCCGGTGGGCGCGCAGAATCCCCGGGATGCGCTCCTGGGGTATCGCGTAGTGGCGACCGAAGTCCTCCCCGGCCGGCTGGTGCTGGGGCTCCGTGCCCTGTTCGCCCTCCTGTTCGGGCTGACCGGCCTCTTCATGATCGTGCTCGCCGCTCTTGTTCCCCGTGCCTCGACCATCCTCATCGTGCAGTTCTTCGCGGGCTTCGTCCTTCTGGACGGTCTCCTGTGCATCACGGCGGCCGCCCGAACGATGATGCGACCGCGACCGCGTGCCCTCGTGGCGCTCGAAGGCGTGGTGGAGGTGGTCACGGCGATCGCGGCGTTTGTCTTGGTCGGCAATCTCGAGGAGCAGCCGCGCGGCCGGATTCTCCTGCTCATCGCGGCCTGGGCCTTCGTCACCGGAGTCCTCGAGCTGGGCTGGGGCTTCTCCGTCAAGATCTCCCGGGGCCGGGGGCTTCTCGTGGCCGCCGCCCTCCTGTCCGTGGCCTTCGGCATACTCGTGTTCGGCTGGCGGCCGCCCGACCTTGTCACCGCGGTGTGGCGCCTCGCCGTGTACGTCGTCTTCCTCGGGATGCTGCGTCTGCTCGTGACGTTGCGCCTGCAGGGCCCGCTGACCGGCCAGAGCTAGAGGAAAGACTCGATCTTTCTGAGGAGGCCGCGATGAAGCATGGATTCCGAGTCCTCGACAGCGACCTGCACACCATGGAGCCGGACGGACTCTGGGAGCAGTACCTGGAGGAGCCGTTCAGGAAGTACGCCCCCCGCTTCACCCGGCCGGCCGATGGCGCGCCGAACCAGCCCATCATCAAGATCGGCGAGGTCGAGATCGCGGAGATGTCGAAGCGGGCGCGCACAGCCGTAGTAGGCAAGAGCCTCCAGGAGCGGGCCTTTGCCCGCCATCCCCACTACGCGGTGGCGCATGCGCGCGGCTACGACGCGGCCACGCATCTGCAGGCCATGGACATCGAGGGCATCGACGTCGCGGTGATCTACGGCACGCGCGGCCGCCAGGTGTTGATGCACGACGACCTCCAGCCCGAGGTGGCGGCCGCCCTCGCGCGCGCCCACAACAACTGGACGCGCGATTTCTGCGCGGTCGATCCGGGCCGGCTCAAGTTCGCCGCCCAGCTCGCCTTCCACGACGTGCCCTCCGCCGTGGCCGAGGCGAAGCGCGCCGTGCGCGAGCTCGGGGCCATCGCCGTCATCGGCAATCCGAACCCGATTCACGGCCGGCACGTTCACGATCCCGACTTCGAGCCGCTGTGGGACGCCATCGAGGAGCTCGGCGTGCCCGTGGGCTTTCACCCGACCGGCCAGTCCTCGCTCAGGGACGACATCGCGCGCCGGTACCTGGACACACCGAACGGCAGGGTCATCGGCGTCTCAGGGCGGAATCCCATCGAGCTGATGATGGCGTTCGGGAGCATGGCGGCGGGCGGCGTGCTCGAGCGGCACCCGGGGCTGCGCTGTGCGTTCCTCGAGGGAACGTGCGGGTGGCTTCCGTGGTATCTCTGGCGGCTCGACGAAGCGTGGGAGAAGTTTGGGCCGGGGTCCGAAGTGCAGATCTCCGAGCTGCCGAGCCAGTACTTCTTCCGCCAGTGCTATATCGCCACGGACGCCGACGAGAAGCCTCTCCGCCAGGTGGTGGAGGCGATCGGCGACGATAATATCGTGGTCTCCACCGACTATCCCCACTCGGACGGGCTTTTCCCGGTGGCCATCGAGGAGTTCGTGCGGCTCGAGGGCGTCAGCGACAAGACGAAGGCCAAGATCCTCTGGGACAACTGCGCGCGGCTCTACAAGCTCTCCGCGACAGGCTAGCGCCGCTTCCCGTCCGGGGGCGGGGTCCCTATGACGCGGGTGCGGGCGCGCCGGCGCCGCGCCGGCGATGACGCCGGCCGCCCCGGCGGGAGCGCCGGCCACGCAGGGGAGTCACGCCGGCGGATCCTGATCCTGTCGTCGATGCCGCGCCGCCGTCGGGCGGAGCCACATTGCCGGGACCCACGCTCAGGTCCTCGCCCGAGTCGATCGGCCACCCGGCGAGCTGCGCTACATGCCGAACGTGATCGGCTCCGGGCTCCACCCCCGCGGGTTCTTCGGCGCCCGGCGCGGCGTCGCTTGCCGTCAGGGTGATCGCTCCCGAGCGGCTCACCGTCAGCTCCTTGATGCGACGCAGACGTGTGATGAGGCGCGGCGAGCCGGGGGGACGGCTGAAGCCGCGCGACTTGAGGGCATTGGCGAGAGTGTCGATCGTCACCACGCGCCCGGAGGCGTTCTTGACGAGATCCTGGACGATGGTGACCAGCTCGTCGAGGGGCGCCGTGTGCGGCTCTTCCACGACGGGGTGCCGCGCCACGTGGGTTCGCGCCGGCGGGGGAGGGCTCGCCGCCGCATCTGATCGGGGAGCGGCCTGGCGATCTCGCCATCCGCCGCGGCCTCGCCGACGAGAATGATGCCGACCGCCGCTCGCCGACTGGACGGGCGCGCTCTCCATGACGTCGGCGGGGCGAGCACCATCTCCGGTCAGGGCCCGGAAGGAGAGGCGGCGGAACGCGATGCCGAGGCTGGCCGAGACGTCGCCGACGGCGTCGAAGGCGCGGTCGTCCGATACGATCTCAATCACGTCGCCCGGGCGCGCGGAGGCCAGCCACACTCCGGCGGCCACCGCGATGCGGAGGTCGCTCCAGTCGCGCACTCCCACGGAGGGCGCGCTGTGCACGAGGTGGGCGCCGTGCCGGGCGAGGAGTCGCGCGGTGTCATGCCCGATCACGCGCCAGTTGCCGACGGCCACGAAGTCCGTGCGCCGGCCGACGCGATCGACGGCCAGGTGCTCGATCACCCGCGCGATATGGGCGGCGCGGCTCGTGTTCTCGACATCGAAGAAGATCGCGCGATGGGCCGAGGGAAACGGCCGATCCGGCGGCGCGGGTGACATGCGGTCAGCAAAGATCGGCTCGACATGAATGGTGGTCAGGTCCGCGGGGAGCGGAGCCTCCGCCAGCGTCTCGACCGCGGCCTCCAGGGGAGGCGGGGCCGCCTCGGCCGGGGCCTTCTTCCGCGCGCGCGGCGCGGGCGCCTTGGTGGCGAGTGGGGGGCGCTTCTTGGTTGTCTTCCTGGGGGGCACTCGTATCCTCCGTTGTCACGTGTGGTGACGCATGGTATACCGCGGGGCGCTCTCTATCGAGCATCATTGTAGTCTATGCTCGCATCCGGCAGCATCTCACGGAGGAGACATGACCCACCCATCGTTTCTCTACGGCACGGCATGGAAGGACGAACGAACGGCGTCGCTCACCCGCCTGGCCGTCGAGGCGGGATTCCGCGGCATCGACACGGCCAACCAGCGCCGGCACTACTTCGAGCAGGGCGTGGGCGACGCCCTCGCGGAGCTGTACCGAGTTCGTCTCATCACGCGCGAGGACCTGTTTCTGCAGACCAAATTCACCTATGCGGGCGGTCAGGATCACCGTCTCCCCTATGATCCCCAGGCCGACTATCCCACCCAGGTGCGGCAATCGTTCGCCTCGTCGCTGGAGCACCTTCGCACGGACTACGTCGATTCGTACGTGCTCCACGGTCCGTCGGTGGGGCGTGGCCTGAGCGAGGCCGACTTTGCCGTGTGGAAAGAGATGGAAGCTCTGGCGGCGGCGGGGAAGGCGCGGGCCATCGGAGTGAGCAATGTGAATCTGGACCAGCTCCGCATGCTCGTGCAGGCGGCCGTCATCCCGCCGCGCTTCGTGCAGAACCGCTGCTTCGCCGTGAGCCACTGGGACCGCGACGTGCGCGCCTTTTGTGCCGAGCGCGGCATCGTGTACCAGGGGTTTTCCCTCCTGACCGCCAATGCGCAGCTCCTGGCGGGCACGGAGATGGCGACCATGGCGCGGCGACACGGCAAGAGCATCGCCCAGCTCGTGTTCCGCTTCGCGCAGCAGGTCGGCATGCTCCCTCTCACCGGAACCACCGACGTCAGGCATATGAGGGAGGACCTGGCCAGCTCGAGCTTCGAGCTCACCGCCGACGAAGTCGGCTCGATCGAATCGATCGCCGCCCGCTGATCCCCTCTCAGGCCCGCTTGGTCTCGAGCTCGGCCCAGCGCTCGTAGAGGCGGGCGACCTCGGTGCGCGCGGCCTCCAGCGCCCTGTACCGCTTCTCGAGCTCACCCGGGTCGGAGGCGATGCCGGGATCTTCCGCGGCGAGGCGACAGACCTCCGCCGCGCTCTCCGCCTCCTCGATGGCCTGCTCCATCCCGTCCCACTCGCGCTGCTCGAGATAGCCGAGTCGCTTCGCCCGCGCGCGCTCCCGCGAAGGCGGGAGATCGGCGGCGGCGCGGGGGGCGGGCGCCCGCGCCGTCCGAGCCGCTTCCCACTGCGCGTAGTCGGCGTAGATCTCAGCGCGTCCTTGGCCGCCGAGGGCGAGGATGGTGGTAGAGACGCGATCGAGCATGAAACGGTCGTGCGTCACGAGCACGAGCCCGCCCTCGAACTCGGCGAGGCTCTCCTCGAGGACTTCGAGCGTCGGTATGTCCAGGTCATTGGTCGGCTCGTCGAGGACGAGTACGTCGGCGGCCTCGCACATCAGGCGCGCGATGAGGATGCGCGCCTGCTCGCCGCCGGACAGGCGGCCGACCGGCACGTCGAGCTGCTCCGGCCGAAAAAGGAAGCGCTTGGCCCACGACGCCACGTGCACGCTCCGGCCCTGGAAGGTGACGGTGTCGCCCTCGGGCGCCAGGGCGCGGCGCAGCGACTGCTCGGGGTCGAGGCCGCCCCGGTGCTGCTCGAAGCGCACGAGACGGAGGGCGGCGGCGGGCTCGACCTCGCCCGCGTCCGGGGCCAGGGTTCCCGCGAGGAGGTTGAGGAGCGTGGTCTTGCCGCTGCCGTTCGGACCCATGAGGCCGATGCGCATGCCGGGCGTGATGGTGAGATTGAGATCGCGGATGAGGAGGCGCCCGCCGAGGGATTTCGTCAATCCCCGCGTGACGAGGAGCCGGCGTGTCCGCCGCTGGGACGAGGTGAAATCGATGCCGGCGGGCGCGGCGACGGCGCGGGCACGCGCGTCGTCGAGCTCGGCGATGAGCCGGCCCGCCTCCTTGATCCGCCCCTTGGCCTTGGTGGAGCGCGCCTTGGCGCCCCGTCGCAGCCACTCGATCTCCCGCCGGACGGTGTTGGCGAGCGATTCCTCATAGGCGGCCTGGTCGCGGAGGAAATCGTCCCGCCGCGCGAGGAAGTCGCTGTAGGGCCCGTCGGTCTGGAAGAGTCCGTCGGGATAGGCACGGTTCAGCTCGATCATGCGGGTGGCCACGTGCTCCAGGAAGTAGCGGTCGTGGCTGACGAGGAGCACGGCGCGCGCCCGCTCCGCGAGCACCTTTTCGAGCCAGAGAATGCCTTCGACGTCGAGGTGATTGGTCGGCTCGTCCATGAGGAGCACATCGGGCTCGACGGCGAGCGCGCGCGCGATGGCCAGGCGCTTCCTCCAGCCGCCGGACAGCGTGTCGACGGCCGCGTGCCCGTCGGCGAAGCCGCCTTGGCCCAGGGCAAGCGCGATGCGACCGGGCCGGTCGCCTTCGTCCACGCCGGTCAGAGTGGACGCGACGATCGCTTCCACGGTGAGGCCGGGCTCGAGGACCGGGTCCTGCGGGACATAGGCGATCCGTATGCCACCCCGGACGGAACGCGTGCCATGGTCAGGGGAGGTGAGGCCGGCGAGGATCTCGAGGAGGGTGGACTTGCCCGAGCCGTTCGGTCCTACGAGGCCGACCTGGTCCCCTTCGAAGAGCCCGAACGAGAGCTCTTCGAAGAGAGCCCGGGTCCCGTAGGACTTGCTGACCGCGTCGCAGCTGAGAAGAAGCGATGGGGTCATCACGCGCTACTTTTTCTTCTTCGGCTTCTTTTTCTCCTTCTTCATGCCCATGCCTTTGGCCACGGTGCTCACCTCCCTTCGTCGAGTTGCGCGTGGGGAGCCGCGGCTCGAGAATACGCGTCGGTCCCGGCCAACTATGAAGCAATCGACGTGAGAAATCAAACCCGAGGCGTTCTTGGCCGCGTCGGATCTTGTCTGGTATCATGCGGTGGGCTTGGATCCCTCGAGAAGGGCAGGCCTCAAGGAGCGGCGTGCCATGAGTGGTAGGTCTCAGACCGTAGGATCTTCCGCGACGGGGTCGTCCACCGATCTGGTGGGCCGGATCGGGGCGATCCCTGTCGAGACGGCGCCCTTCGAGCATCTGTACCTCGAGCACGTGTTCCCTCCCGACGAGTACCAGCGGCTGCTCGATCACCTGCCCGAGACACGCCGGTACCGGGAGCTGACCCATCGGGAAGCGATGCAGCCCGACGGCACGAGCGCGCGCCGCAAGTTCTACCTGCTGGCCGAGCACATCATGTGGCTGCCTGGCGGGCAGCGCGCCTACTGGCGCCGGCTGTCGCGCGTGCTCCGCTCGCGGGAGCTGCAGGAGGCCTTCAAGTCCAAGTTCCGGGTCGCCCTCGAGCAGCGCTTCGGGTGCAGCATCGACAAGCTGTCGTTCTATCCCGTGCCCATGCTCCTGCGCGACCTCGGCGGCTATCGCATCGGCATACATGGCGATGGGCTGCGCAAGGCGATCACCGTGCAATTCTACCTGCCGCGGGACGAGTCGCAGTCGCACATGGGGACGGTCTTTCACGAAGGCCGGGACGGAGAGGCGGCGCTGCGCACGAAGCGGCTGGCCTTCGTGCCCGCCGCGGGCTACGCCTTCCCGGTCATCCGGCACAAGAGCTGGCACAGCGTGCCCCAGACCGCCGACTCGGACGGGGAGCGCAACTCGCTGATGCTGACCTATCACGTCCAGCAGGGCACGCTCGCCTGGCTCGCCCAGCGCATTCATCGCCTGGCCGTGTTCATCGGGTACGGCTTGCGCAAGTGAGCCGGGAGTGGCGATGCTGACCCGCATCGACCACGTGATGATCTGCCCGCCGAGCCTCGAGCACGGCATCGAGGCCTACACGCGAATCGGATTCGATATTCATCCCGGGGGCGTCACCGGCACCAAGGGGACGCACAACGCCATCGCCTTTCTCGAGGACGACTACCTCGAGCTCGCGAGCATGAGTGATCGTGAGGCATACCTCGCCGCCAGCCCCGGTGGCGGTCTGGCGGACTTCTTGTCCCGCGGCGGCGGGTTTCGCTACGTGATCGTGCAGAGTGACGACTTGGCCGCCGACGTCCGGGCCATGCGTGAGCGAGGCGTGGAGGTAGGCGACCCGACCGACGGCTCACGCCGGACTCCGGGTGGTCGGACGCTCAACTGGAAGCTCGCCGTGCCGGGCCCGGACAATCCCCTCCCGCTGCTCTTTATCCAGCACCTCACCCCGCTCGCCGAGCGGCGCGCGCAGGCGCCCGGGGCAGGGCAACACCCCAATCGGGCCCTCAGGATCGACCGCGTGTACATCGCGGTGTCGGACATCGCCGCCGCGGTTCAGCGGTACAGCCGCGTGCTCGGGATGCCGGCGCCGTCCGTTCAGCGCGGGGCGGTGATCAAGGCGGATATGGCAGTGTTCGATCTGGGGCCTACGGGGCTCACCATAGCGCAGCCGGCCGAACCCGGCCCCGCCGAGGAGGCGCTCCGCCGTCGCGGGCCGGGACCCTTCCAGGTCCTGTACCGAACCGGCAGCATGGACGCCGCCGCCCGCTGGATCACCGATCACGGCATGCCGCCCCCGGCCCGGGGCATCCGCAACAACGGCGAGCAGGCGATGCTCGTGGGACCGGAACACGCCTGCGGCGCCTATATCGGCTTCGTGGGACCAGCGTAGGGGATATGCGCGCCAGCCTGCTCGTCCAGGCTCTGATGGCCGGCGCGCTCCTGGTTGTCGCCGTGAGCCCGCTCGCCGAGGCCCAACGTGGCCTTGGCAAGGGGCGGGGTCGCCAACCCGAGCCTGCGCCGAAAGAACAGACGAAGGACCCGCAGACGACAAAGGACCAGCCGTCCCCAAAGGAAGAGCTGGGTCCAGGCGAATACCCCTTCGAGGGTTTCCTGGTGCTGGAGGCCGTCAATCGCGGCGAGGGACCTCAGGCGCTCGCGTTCTACGAGAAGACGGCGCAGGAAGCGGAGACGCAGGGCAATCAGCTCCGCGCGGCACGCGCGCTCGGCGCGGCGGCCACGGTCGCCCAGCGTCTCGGCCGCTATCAGAAGGCGATACAGTACGGCACCCG
>Ga0137403_10004469_pt1 | contig 16506 bp, 15 predicted proteins | sample CZOMad2_1_16fung_FD_122057 | JGI IMG/M metagenome (GOLD analysis project Ga0137403, IMG submission 122057) | Vadose zone soil fungal communities from Angelo Coast Range Reserve, California, USA - CZOMad2_1_16fungal (Hybrid Assembly) | ecosystem: Environmental > Terrestrial > Soil > Vadose zone...
ATGAGCTGGAACAAGAAAGTCACGCATCCTTCGAAGCTGGTGAAAGTCGGCGACGAAGTGGATGTCGTGGTGCTGGACATCAAGCCAAGCGACCGGCGCGTTTCGCTCGGCATCAAGCAAGCGCAACCGGATCCCTGGCTGTTGACCGCGGAAAAATATCCCGTGGGCACGGTAGTCACGGGCAAGGTTCGCAACATCGCGGAGTTCGGCGCGTTCATTGAGATCGAAGATGGTTTCGATGGGCTTGTGCACGTGGGCGACGTTAGCTGGACCGGGCGCGTGAAGAATCCGCACGAGGTTTTCAAGAAGGGCGAGGACGTTACCGCGAAGGTTTTGAAGATTGATCCGGAGAATCGCCGCGTGTCGCTGGGCATCAAGCAAGTGAATGACATCTGGGGCGACTGGTTCAAGCAGCACAAGGTCGGACAAATCGTAAAGGGCAAAGTTTCGCGCATCGCCACTTTCGGTGCCTTCATCGAACTGGGCGAGAACATCGAAGCGCTCTGCCACAACACGGAGATTGAGGAGCGCAAGCGACGCGACGAAGGCCCCTCGAGCTTCCGTCCCACCACGGGGCCGCTGAAAAGCGCGGGGCCGCTTCAACCGGGCAAGGAGTATGATTTCAAGATCATCAAGATCAGCCCGGAGACGCGGCGCATCGGCCTGAGTTACCGCGCCGCAGTCAAACAGATCGAGCGCAAAGAGATTGAACAGTATCGTTCGACGTCGAAGTCCTCGTCGACGGCGACGATTGGGGACGCGCTGAAGTCCAAGCTGTCGGCGCGCTGATCGGTTCGCAACAAGGCCCCTTGGGGACTGCCGTTACAATTTCATTTACCTGCGGGTCATTTTAGTGATAGGAAGGGGGGCAATCCGGCGAAGGGCCAGCCCCCATAAGCCGTTTCGTTTCACAGGGTAACGCAACCGCAGAACGGTTGACGAGCTGAGGCGGTCTGTTCGCGGGCCGCACGACGAGGCATAGCGACGATGACCAAGCAACCAACACTGACCAAGGCTGACCTGATCGAAGAGGTCTTGAACATCACGGAACTCCCTCGCAAAGAGTCCGAGACCATCGTCGAAACCATTTTCGACAGCATTATCGGTGCTTTGCAAAAAGGCGAAAAGATCGAGATCCGCGGTTTTGGCAGCTTTCGCACCAGGCACCGCCGCGGACGAGTGGGACGCAATCCGAAGACCGGCGAAAAAGTCGAAGTACCGGCGAAGAAAATTCCCTTCTTCAAGCCCAGCAAGGAGCTGAAGGATTTTGTGAATACCTCCGAGGCTCAGGCTTCCGCAGACGCAACACGCGCGTAGGTCGAGCCGCTGCAACTTACTGAACCGTTTCAACTCACATTGGAAAAAAGGCGCAGGCTGTTTCAACCTGCCTGAACGGCGGCGTGTCACTTCTGCGCCCGTTCTGAGCTATGCTGTGCGCGCAGCTTTTGAAGCGAAGGATTCGTTGAGATGGACTACATCTGGACTCCGTGGCGCTACCAGTACATGAAGGAAGTGACCAGCGGGAAGCAGCCGGAATGCATTTTTTGCGATGCGCTGGCGAGGAAGAATGACGCCGAGACGCTGATTGTCCACCGCGGCGCGAAAGCGTTCGTGATTCTGAACCGGTTCCCCTACACGTCGGGGCACGTTATGATCGTGCCTTACGCGCACGTCGCGGAACTGCATTTGTGCGACGCCGAGGCGCTGGGCGAGATGATGCGGCTGGCGCAGCGGTTGGAGAAAATTCTGCGCGAGAGTTACAAATCCGATGGAATGAACCTGGGAATGAATCTGGGGCGCGCCGCGGGGGCCGGCGTGGTCGGGCATTTGCACCTGCACGCATTGCCCCGGTGGATGGGCGATTCGAACTTCATGACGGTAGTCGGAGAGACGCGCGTACACCCGGAAGACCTTTCGACTACGTACGAACGCCTCTCGAAGGCGCTCGCCTGATCTAAAGCCGTGGCAAGGCGCATCCGGATTCCGTATCCGTATGGGTTTTTGCCGAAGAGGAGTCGCTGACGGTGGATCTCGAGCTGACCGAAGAACAAAAGCTGCTGCAGAAAAGCGTGCGCGAGTTCGCGGAATCGGAAGTGCGCCCGCTCGCCAAAGAATTAGACGAGACCGGGCATTTTCCGCATGAACTTTTCAAGAAAGCGGCGGAACTGGGCTTGACGGGCGTGACGTTTCCCGAGTCCGAGGGCGGAGCGGGCTTTGACCACGTCGCATATACCATTGTGATTGAAGAGATCTCGCGCTGCTGCGCCTCCACGGGCGTAATTCTTTCCGGGCACAACTCGCTCTACTGCGAGCCGGTTCACCGCTACGCAACAGAGGAGCAAAAAAAGAAACTCCTCGTTCCCTTTGCGCGCGGCGAGCGCATTGGCTGCTTTGCGCTAACCGAGCCGCAGGCCGGCTCGAACGCCGCCGCGCTGCAAACCAAGGCTGTAAGAAAGCGCGACACTTATGTGATAAACGGAACGAAAGCGTGGATCACCAACGGCGGCGCGGCCGATGCGGCCATCGTCTATGTGAACACCGACCCGGCAAAGGGAGAGAAAGGCATCACCGCGCTGGTCGTCGAAGAGGATACGCCCGGATTCAAGATCGGCAAGGAAGAAAAGAAACTTGGCATTAACGCCACGGCGTGCTGCGAAATGATTTTCACCGATTGCGAAGTGCCGGCCAGCAACCGCATCGGCAACGAAGGCGAAGGCTACAAGATCGCTCTTTCGACGCTCGATGGCGGGCGCATCGGCGTCGGAGCGCAAGCAGTGGGCATCGCACGCGGTGCGTTTGAAGCTGCGGTGAAATACTCACAGGAGCGCATGGCGTTCGGCCATCCAATTTCGCAATTCCAGGCGATTCAGTTCATGCTTGCGGACATGGCGACGGAGATTGACGCGGCTCGGCTGCTGGTGCGAAAAGCTGCGTGGAAGCAGGACAGTGGCGTGCGGTTCAGCATGGACGCGGCGATCGCAAAACTATTTGCGAGTGAAATGTCCACCCGCGTCACGCACAAAGCGATTCAAATCCACGGCGGCAACGGCTACAGCCGCGAATACCCCGTGGAGCGCAACTACCGCGATGCCCGCATCACAGAAATTTACGAGGGCACTAGCGAAATCCAGCGCCTGGTCATCTCTTCCTGGGTTCTGAAGTCTTAGCCGCCCCGTAGTATCCTGACCGCGTGCTGGAACTCGATTGCGGACTCGAATTCGATGCAGCTCGCGCGGAGCAGGACTTCTTCCTTGCTCTTCCGCCCCAGCCTGCGGTTTGCCTGATCGAACCACGCGAAGCAAAAGCCGAGCCATTCTTGATTCGAACACAGAATTTGCAGCGGCGTTTGCAACGCCTCCTCGGTCCTATTGACCCTGCAAGCAAGCGTCTGAACCTGCGCGATTTCACGCGGGGCATCCGTTATCGGTTGACGGGCTCGCCGTTCGAACAAACGCTCACCTACTACCAGCACGCCAAACAACTCTTTCCCAAGCGCTATCGCGACCTGATGCGACTGCGCCCCGCCGCCGTCCTCAAGGTGAATTTGCGTAATGCTTATCCACGCTGCTACGTGACCCGCCGGATTCCGGTGGACGTATCAGGAGTCCCAACGGGCGGCGCCTACTACGGCCCGTTTGCCTCGCGCCGGTCCGCGCTGGCCTTCTCCGAACGCGTGCTCGATTTATTCAAAGTGCGGCGTTGCCAGATCAAGATCCGCCGCGATCCAGCTTTCCCAGGCTGCATTTATTCCGAAATGAAAATGTGCCTCGCGCCGTGCTTCGCGGGGTGCAGCAAAGAGGAATACGACGTTGAGGTCCAGCGCCTCGTGCGCTTTCTGGAAACGAGCGGCGGTTCGATGCGCGCTTCCATTGAGGAAGAGCGCGAAAAGGCCAGCGAGCAACTGGACTTCGAGCGTGCGGCTGCGCTTCACAAGAAAATCGAGAAGCTCGACGAAGTCCTCCGCGGCCACCCGGAACTCACACGGCGCATTCAAGATCTCGATGCCGTAATTTTGCAGCGCACTGCCGAAGAACAAACGATCGGTGTTTACGCGGTCCGCGGCGGCCGCCTGGACGAGCCGTTTTTTCTGCGCTTTGCGGAAATTGCCAGCCAGCCGCGCTCCGCCGAGCAGATCTTTCGCGACTCCCTCGAGCGCGACTCGGCTTCCGCCTCCGGCGACATTGGCGAGCACTTGTGGCTCGTGGCGCGCTGGTACTATAGCAATCCCCGTGAAGGTGAGATTTTCTTCCGCGAAAAGGACTGGCCCTATCGTAGGATTCTCCGGGCCTGCTCTCGGCTCCTCGCTCCGAAAACGAGCGCAGAGGCAAATCCCGAATCCCAAGGCCCGGCAACAAACCCCGAAGGAGTGCCATGACGAAATCCGCCACCAAACCGGGAACGATGCGGTACGCACAGAGATTTGCGGGGCGCGCCTCCGAGGGACATTTTCGAGAATCGCAGCGGCTCATGCTCTCTTCCATTGGAATCGGGACGTACCTCGGCCAACCCAACGAGAAAACCGACGCCAGTTACACAGAGGCGATTGTCGCGGCGGTGGAGAATGGCATCAACATGATCGATGCCGCGATCAATTACCGGTTTCAGCGCAGCGAGCGTAGCATCGGCGCGGCGATCCCGCAGCTTGCCGCGAAAGGATTCGAACGCGAAGAAATCATCTTGTGCACGAAAGGCGGTTACCTGACTCCGGATGATTCGATGCCTGCGGATTCGAATGAATATTTTTTCCGCGAGTACATTCAGCCCGGAATTTTCAGTACGAAGGATATCGTTGCCGGCAGTCACTGCATGACGCCAAAATTCCTCAAAAACCAGCTCGGACGCAGCCTGAAAAATCTCGGCGTCGAGTGCGTTGACGTCTATTACCTCCACAATCCCGAAACACAGCTCTCCGAACTGCCCAAGGAAGAATTTTTGAACCGCGTGCGCGAGGCCTTCACGTTTCTCGAATCGGCGGTGGAGGCCGGCGAAATCCAGTATTACGGAATGGCCACCTGGAACGGCTTCCGCCAGGATGCGCGGGCGCGCGATGCGATGCAACTCAGCGAAATCGTGCAGATTGCGCAGGAGATCGCGGGCGGCCGGCACCATTTCCGCTTCGTGCAGTTGCCATTCAATCTCGGGATGACGGAAGCGCTCACGCTGGGCAATCAGTCGGTGCGCGGGCGCGACCGGACGGTGATGGAAGCGGCAAGCGAACTGGACGTCACGCTGATTGCCAGTGCTTCGCTGTTGCAAGGAAAAGTGGCGAAGAATCTGCCGGGATTTGTTGCCGAGGCGCTGGGGCTGCGGAACGACGCGGAGCGTGCGCTGCAGTTTGTGCGCTCGTCGCCGGGAATTACCACGGCGCTGGTGGGCATGTCGCGCATGGAACACGTGAAGGCGAACGCTCGTTTAGTGGGCCTTCCGCCGGCCACCGTCGATGAGTTCAGCAAACTTTTTTCGCGCGGCGAAGGAGTTTGAACGGAAGTTCAGATGCACGCAGAATTTACAGCGCACTTAAAGTATTAAGAAATTCGGTCAGCGATCCAGCTCGTGATGGCTCGGTCGACTTGGTCGAGTTTTCCTTTGAAGAAGTGATCGGCCCCTTCCACGACAACAAGCTGAGTTTCACCCGGCAACGATGAGACAAGTGTTTTGACCTTCTCGATTGCGCCGTGCTCGTCGTTGCTTCCGTGCACAAAAAGTTTCGGTTTGCTGCAGTGACTCAGGAAAGAAACATCCTCGTTGTTCACCGGAATGCCCAGGCCAATGAGAAGAGAGACTCGCGAATCTTCGCAGCCGGCTCGCAGCCCCACGACGCATCCAAAACTAAAGCCCGCCACCAGTAGCGGCACGGATGAGAATTCACCGGCGAGAAAATCGAGCGCGGCGCGTACATCGCCCTGCTCTCCACGGCCGCAATCGTGTTCGCCCTCGCTCAATCCTGCCCCGCGAAAATTGAATCGCAGCACGGGTATGCCGAGCGCATCGAGCGACTTCGCCGTTTGATAGACGACCTTGTTGTGCATCGTGCCGCCAAAGAGAGGATGCGGGTGGCAAACGACGGCCGCGAGCGGCGGCCGCGCAACTCCGGTCGGCGTCCAGAGGATCGCTTCGAGCCGTCCCGCGGGCCCTTCCAGAAACAAATTGCGCGAGTCATGGGAACTGCTCATCAATGGGCCTTGAACGAATTCGGAGTGTACCTCACGGCAGAGAAATGGCCGAATGCACTTGGTGGCAAGAAAATTCAGCTCAAGCGGCAAACGCTGACATCAAGTGCAAAAGTGTCCGGCGCAGGAGCGACGCGCACAACTTTCGAAGAGAATTCACCGTTCCCGGGCCACGGCTTCCGAGTGGAATCGTCGAACCTGATTTTCAACTGCTCGCCTACTGCATACTCGCGATGACTGCGGAAGCGCAGGCTCTTCGCGGAAAAATCGATGGTCATCGCTTCCTCGAACCACGGGATCTGCGCCGGACGCACGCGAACCGGCACGGCGAGATCGCGCCTCGGACTGCCGCGCCTCTCGGGTTCGCTGCGAACGGCATGGCCGTTGGATTGCGCGTTGGTGTGCTCCTCAAACTGTATGGCAACGGCGAACGTTGCCGGAGCATCACAGAGGGCAAGCGCGCGTGCAATTTGATCCAATTTCGCGGAGCGTTCTGCAGCCGAGGCGCTCTCCGATTGCACTTTCTCGCGCGCATTCGTGGCGCGAATCACTTCCAGCATTTCGCCGCATCGGACGATCCGCGTCAGCATTTCCGGCTGGCCGTCGCCAAGCGAAGCGTCAAATGGAAAAGTGACCCAAACCGGCACGCCGGACGTATGCGGCTCTTTCGTGCAGACCAGCAATCCGCCGCGTGAAACGTCCATCGTTTCTCCTAATTCGATTTTTTGGGCAAAGGGCGTTGTCCAGCGCAGGCGAACCGGAAGGCGCATCCGCACACGGCGATGCTCGCGGCTATCCATAGGCGTAACAGTACTTCCTGCCGAGGGGGACAGCCCAAAGTATATGGCTGCAGTACACAAATGGACAAGACCTCGTACTAGGACAAAAAACTTTGAATTTCGCGTTGCAGTTTGTGGAAGCGGATGTTAGTTTTGCGCCAAACCCAGCCAGACTCAGGGGGTAGGAATGAGTGACGGTGCAGACCGCCGCGAAGCGCGGCGATTCACAATGAGCCTTCCTATGCGTGTTTTGCCGCTGGAGGCGCAAGGACAAGAGTTGAGCGTTGAGACGCGGGATGTCAGTTACCGCGGACTCTACTTCCTCGCCGACGCCAAGCTTAGAATCGGCACTGAGATCGACTTTGTGATTACGCTTCCCGAGCACGTCACGCAATCGAGTGACGTAAACATCCGGTGCCAGGGGCAGATTGTGCGAGTCGAGCCGGCCGAAAACGGACGAGTGGGCATCGCGGCAAAAATCGAGCGCTATGAATTTCTTCCTGCAGCGGCAACAGCGGCGTAGGACTTCGGCCCCGGTTCACTTCCTCTGGCAACTCACGCACCTGGCCTCGGACTGAGTACAATACTAGGGAAGAGACTTTCTTCCGGGGGGATGCCATGTACCACTACGACGTCAAGATTGCGCTGGAGGAATTGCAGGAAGAGGCGCTGCTCCCGCATCCCGTGAAACTGCGCGACATGATTCTCCGCCATAAGCTCGGCCCGCAAGACGCGCAGCTCTTGAACCACGACTTTCAGGACTACCTGACGCGTTTCGGAGAATTGCAGAAAGTCGCGCGAGGCATTCTGGAGAAACTTGCCGCCGGACAGCGCAAGGCTTCGTGATGCAAGCCTCGTTTCGGGGAAATCCTTGTAGATGAAGACGAAGCCGCGGGTCTTGCTGCTCTCTGCAACATCGGGGGCGGGGCATGTACGCGCCGCGCAAGCGCTCGAAAAAGCGTTTTCAGCGCGTGGCGATTGTCTCGTCGAGCACATCGACGCGCTCCAGTATGTCAGCAAACTTTTTCAGCGCATCTACGACAAAGCCTATATTTCCATGGTGCAGCGGGCGCCGGAACTGATGGGAGTCCTGTACGACCGGACGGACCAGCCGTGGCACCACCCGCGGCGGCGCCTGGCCTTGGATCGGCTGAACACCGGACCCATGATCCGGCTGCTGAAACGCATCCAGCCGGACCTCTGCCTCGCGACCCATTTTCTTCCGGCGGAAATCATTGCGTGGCTGATCGCCAAACGAAAACTGCGCGCGCACAACGCCATCGTCGTGACGGACTACGACGTTCACGCCATGTGGCTGTGCCGAACGGTGGACCGCTATTACGTCGCCATCGATGAAGCAAAGGAATATTTGGCGCACATCGGCGTGCCGCGAGAAAAATTGCTGGTTACAGGCATTCCGATCGATCCGTTGTTTGCCGCCCCGGTCAGCCGATCCGATGCCCGAAAGCAATTGGGACTCGACGCAACCGCAAGCGTGATTCTCATCTCGGCGGGAGGTTACGGAATAGGCCCCGTCGAGCAACTCGTGAAGGATTTGCTCGCGCTGCAGCGGCCTTGGCAAATTGTTGCGATTGCAGGAAAATCGGAAAAGACCAAGAAACGCCTGGAAGAGATTGCAAGGGAAGCGGGCAATCTGCAATCCGGTTCGCCCAGGCTTTGTGCCGTGGGCTTCACGACCGAAATGGATAAGTACATGGCGGCCGCAGACCTGATGGTCGGCAAAGCCGGAGGACTGACAACCTCCGAGGCGCTGGCGCGCGCGCTGCCAATGGCACTGATCGAGCCGATCCCGGGCCAAGAAGAGCGCAACGCCGACCACTTGCTGGAAGCAGGCGCGGCGATCCGCTGCAACAATCTGCCGGCGGCGGCATGGAAGATCGCTGCGTTGCTCGATGATTCAGAGCGATTTTCGCGGATGAGAGATGCTGCGCGCGGCTTAGGCAAACCCTGTGCCGCGGCTCGCATCGCAGAAGATGCCATCCGGCTGTTAGACTGAAAGAGGGACGCTCGGCTTGCGCTACATGGGCCGCGCGAAATCCAACAAGAGCAAATTTAGATGCGACGCCATACCCTGCTGATTGACGCGGACGACACGCTCTGGGAAAACAACGTATTTTTCGAAAAGCTGATCGAGGATTTCATCAGCATCGTTGAACCCTGCGGCTATACCCGCGCCTATATTCGCCACATCCTGAATGAAACGGAACGCAAGAACATCCGCCAGTACGGCTATGGCGTGCGCAGCTTCGGCCGCTCCCTCGAAGAAACGTACATCAAGCTCGCCGAGCAAATGGCGAAGCGCGAAACGCTGGCGCTGATTCACAGCCGCGTCGTTGAACTGGAGCGCACCCCGCCGAAAATACTTGACGGCGTTCCGGAAACTCTTGCCTATCTCACCGAGCGGCACCGCCTCATTCTTTTCACCAAGGGCGAACCTGCGGAGCAGGCTGCAAAAGTCGAGCGTTCCGGCTTGCAAGGATTTTTTGAGTCCATCGAGATCGTGCCGGAGAAGGATACGGAGACGTACGGCGGCTTGGTTCACAAGCACAAGATTGTGAAAACGCACGGCTGGATGATCGGCAATAGCCCGCGCAGCGACATCAACCCGGCCATGAAGATCGGGCTGAATGCCGTCTACATTCCGCATCAGCACACCTGGACCCTGGAGCACGAGCCGGTGGTGGCGGGGTCGGGAAAGCTCGTGATCTTGCCGGCCTTCCGCGAGCTTCGCGGCCATTTCTAGATTGGACGGCTGCCCAATTTGGATGTTGTATCCGGCCGCGCCTGCCCGAATCTAAGCTCTGGTGATTTTCGCGGAGGCGAAGCTCATGGCCACGACTACGGCAACTCCACAGATCGACTGGCGGCAAGAGTGGTTCGAAATTGAAGACGCCACGTATTTGAATTTGGCGGGCCAGTCGCCGATGCCGAAGGTTTCCATTCGCGCCGTGCAAGCTGCGCTTGAAGCAAAAAAATATCCCCACCAAAAACCGGACTCAACGTTTTTTGAAGTGCCGAACCGCATCCGCGGGTCGATTGCGAAATTGATCGGAGGAAAAGCCGAAGAAGTTGCGTTGACCAGCGGGGCAAGCGCGGGAGCAATGGTAGTCGCGTATGGACTCACGTGGAAGCCGGGAGATGAAATCGTCACCGCCAAGGGCGAATTTCCTCTGCAGTACACCGCGTGGAAGCCGATGGAGGAGCGCGAGGGATTGAAATTGAAAATTGTCGCCCCGCGGGAAAGATTTATTTCCGCCGACGATTTGATCGCGGCGATAACGCCGAGAACGCGCGTTGTTTCCGTGAGCTTGGTGCGTTACGACGATGGCTCGCTTCTGGATGCGCCTCGCGTTGCGGCCGCTTGCCGCAAGCAAGGGGCGCTGTTGTTGCTCGATGTCAGCCAATGCTGCGGCGCCCTGCCGATGGACGTGAATCAACTCGGCGCGGACTTTCTAGTGTGCGCGGGCTACAAATGGCTGCTGGGTCCGTTTGGCACGGGATTCTTTTGGGTGAAAAGCGAGCACCTGAATAGGGTCCGGCCGGGTCCGTTTTATTGGATGGCGGTGGCGGGCTCGGACAATTTCGCGGCATTGAACTTCGAGGACCCCAAGCCCGCGGCGAGCGCAAAGCGCTGGGATTCACCGGAATGGGCCAGCTATTTCAATTTCAATCTGGCGGCGATGGACACTTCCGTTGATTTTGTGGTCCGCATGGGACCCGAGTTGGTGGCGGCACACAACCGGAAATTGATCGAATTCATGTTCGAGCGCCTTCCCAAAGATCGTTGTGTTCCGGCGAGTCCTCTGAATGCGGCGAAGCGCGGGCCCTATGGCTGCTTCGCTGCTCGCAATCGGGAGAAAACAGCGGAGCTCTACCAGCACTTGCGCAAAGAAAATGTTGTCGTGAGCCTGCGCGAAGGCAACATTCGCGTTTCACCGCACCTGTACAACACGGAGCGCGACATCGATCGCCTGATCAGCGTGATTACTGCATGACATCCCCGGAACCCTGGCCCAAAATTGCCGTCGTAGGTGCGGGCGCCGTAGGCGGTTACTTCGGCGGCCTGCTCGCGCGCGCGGGCGCTCCGGTGGTGATGATCGGGAGGCCCGCGTTTGTCGAGGCCGTAAAGAAGAACGGACTCCTCCTCGATACATTGCACTTTCAAGAAAGTGTGCGCTTCGAAGCGTCCACGGACCTGGGCGCAATTCGGGGAGCCGAGATTGTTCTCTTTTGCGTGAAGACCACGGACAACGCCGCGACCGCTCGCGCCATTGCGCCGTTGCTCGCGCCAAACGCGCTGCTCCTTAGCTTTCAAAATGGCGTCGACAACGTGGAGCAGATTCGCGCCGCAGCCGCGATCGAAGCGCTACCGACGGTGGTATATGTGGCGGCTTCCGTCCCGGAACCCGGCCGCGTGAAGCACGTCGGTCGCGGCGATTTAGTTTTCGGCCCGCGGAACGAGAAAACGGAGCGCGTTGCGAATCTCTTTTCGCGGGCCGATGTGCCCTGCAAGATTTCGGACAACATCGCAGGAGAGCTCTGGACAAAACTCATTTGGAATTGCGCGCTGAATGCCGTCTCCGCGCTTGGCCGCGCGAAGTATGGTCAGATCGCGGCGAGTGCTGACGCGCGGAAAGTGGTCGAGACCGTTGTCGATGAAGTTCTCGCCGTCGCGCGCGCGGCGGATATTCATCCGCCGGGACTCGAGGATCCGAAGGCGGCGATCGCCGGCGCGTTCAAAATCGCCACGCAAATGGCCGAGGCGCTTTCCTCGACCGCGCAGGACATGAACCGTGGCAAGCGCACGGAAATCGATTCCCTGAACGGCTACATATCGCGCCGCGGGGCGGAGCTGGGCGTGCCCACGCCCGTCAACCACGCCCTCTTCGCGCTGGTGAAGCTCGCCGAAGGCCGTTCGTAACTCAATTCAAATATAATTCAATAACGCTCGCTGCGGAGACGGAAGGGAATGTGCACGATCGCTTCCAGCTCGACCGGCGACCCTTGCCTTGCAGCGGGCTGGAATTTCCACTGGCTGAGAGCCTGCATGGCATTTTCATCGAGCTGCTCATCAATGCCGTGAACCAACTGGATGCTGTCCACCGTGCCATCACGGCGAATTACGGCGTAGAGAACCACTTCGCCTTCCACGCGTTCGCCGATCAAGGAGGGCGGATACTTCGGGTCAACTTTCCGCAGCGGCACTGGCCCTGAAATGTCAGAAGAAATAATTCGCGGACCCTCTGAATTCACGCGCAGCTCGGAGAAATTGAGAATCCAGCTTCCTGTGGCGCTATTCAGGTTCGGCATGTTCACGAGCATTTTGTAAATCTTCTTCGAAGCGAAAACTTGTTCCGGCTGCGCCCCCGCGGGGAGCTTCGCAAAATTCGGAGGCCCTTTTCGCTCCGGAGCGTCGTCGATTTTTGCGTTCGAATCGGGCCGCGTGATGAGCACGCGCGGAACGGGCGCACTGATTCTTGGGGATCCGCCGAGACCGGAAACACCGTTGTTCGGCGGTGGATTTCCGCCGCTGATGCTTATGTCCATTCCGGTTTTTCCGCCGCCGTTGGTTCCGGTTCCTCCGTTACTGCCTGGCCCTCCACCTGCGGCTCCCGCTGCGCCGGCCGCACCGTTCGGCGAACCACCGGGAACGCCGGGTTGCTTGCCATCCGGTGAAATGGAAATACGCGCGGCAAGATTTCCCTGCGGAATTTGCGCGATCGGCGCGGGCGGAGCAGGAGCTGCGGAAAGCACAATGAACGTTGCCGAATTCCCATTCGAAGCGCTGGACTGCGCGGCGCCGACTTCGGGCGCTGGCCCAGCGTCCCCTTCTTGCGCACGCGGCGCAACCCGGGGCGCCGCTCCCGCGTTCAATTCCAGTTTTGGCCGCGCCGGCACGTTGGGCGAAAGCGGCATCGCGACGTCGCCGATTTTTTGATCAAAGGACGTAATTTCCGGAAGCGGCTCAGCTCTCACCCTTGCAACGCGACGCTCGCGCGGGCGCAACTTGGCGAGCGCCTCTTGGCTGATTTGCAAGCGTGGCCGTGCAGGGCCCGCCATTTGCTGCAACTGCACGATGTTGGGAAGGTCGGGAAGAATCTTTGGCGGTTCCATCGGCGCGGCAGAATTGATCAGGGTCTGGCGCGGATGATTTGGACGCACAGGGTCGGTGAAGATGCGCTGCCGCGGATGAAATGCGTCCGCGCCTTCCGGCGGGAGCGGCTTTTCCGGCTCGCCACGCGGGCGGGGCTTGGCCTTCGGACTTTTTGCCTCCAGCAGCGGTAGATCAGTGATGGGTCCCGACCAGGTAAGTTCCGTGTTGTCGAAGGCCGAAAAGTGGCGCGCGGCCGCAGGAAGCTGCGGGAACGGCAGGATCAAAAAAACGAGATGCCACAAAGCAGCGGCGGCCAGTGCGCGGCGTGGAATCCTCCGTTCTACCCAACTGTCTTTGAAGAATCCGCCAATGCGGAAATTGTTTGGAACAGCTGCCCTGCTGAAGAGGGCCGCCAAGCTGCTGCCAATGCCTTGATGAAAACTTCCCCAGCCGACTTCGAGCGTCGGCCCGTCGCCCGTCTTGAGGCGCACGGGCTCGGCCGGCTTTTCGGCCTGCCCAAGAAGATCGAATGCATTGCTGGCCTGGTTCAGCGACATGTGCTTCTCGATTATAGCTTGCCGCGCCTTGTTCGCCTCGCAAGGGACCTGACGAGCGAGCACCTCAAAATAGATGAAGCTCTGCCTGCGAAGGTTTACTCGGCAGAGTCACTTTCTTCTGCAGCCGCGCCGCTGCTGCGGTAAAAACTCAAGGCCGCATCGCCTTGCTTCAGAACGCGGAAGCGGCGCAAAGATTCGGCTATCTCCGGCAGATCAAACTTGCGGCGATGCTCAGCGACGACGATGCCGCCGGACACGAGAAGATCCGCGGAGCCCAGAAATTTTAGCACGCGCGCGTAGTCTGCCGCTGCTGCATAGGGCGGGTCGAGAAAAATGAAATCGAATTTTGATTCTGCCACCTTCGCGCGGGATGTCAGCATCACGAGGCCGCGAAGTACATCGACGGGAAGTACGGTGAATCCCGAACGAATGCCAAGCGAATCCAGATTTTTTCGAATGAGCGCGGCGGCGGGCGCATGATTCTCAATGAACGCGACTTCCGCAGCCCCGCGGCTGAGCGCCTCGATGCCAATCGCGCCGGTTCCCGCGAAAAGATCCGCGAAACGCGCGCCGGAAATATTCGAGGCCAGCACGTTGAACAAAGTTTCGCGCAAGCGATCGCTCGTAGGACGAAGTGCGAGCCCTTTCAAGCTTTTGAGAATGCGGCTGCGGTAGGTTCCGGCGATGACGCGCATGAGTGCAATCATTAGTTGTCAGTTCTTAGTCCCTAGTCAAGGCGGACGGCTAAGCCTGAGAGGGCGATCGAGCAGTCAGCTTGCAAGTACAACTAAACAGAGACGTTATCCGGGTGGAGCGAGGCAAATTTGGTTTGCGGCGCAAACTAGTTTGCGGGTGCTTCATTTTGGTTTGCAATGCAGACTAGTTTGCGTCACAGACCGAAATAGCTAATGTGTTGAAACTGCGTGGTTAACCAAACCAATGCGCGTGAGGCCATTGCGCCACAGACCAAGTTAAAGGACGGCTTGGGCCTGCCCTTCAGCCAAGGAGGGCGCGTTGGAACCGCCGTCAAACGTGTTGGTTGGGGTGGGGCTTCAGCCAATGTGTGCGAGATGATAGCGCCGCTGCCACTCGCCGGGGAGCAGGTGGAGGATGCGTTGAAGATCGGCGCTCTGCGGGGAGTCCTCGGCGAGGGCGAAGGCTTCGCGGCGGGCCAGTTCGAGCAATTCGCGGTCGCGCAGGGGATTGGCAATGTGAAAGCCGAGATCACCGGACTGGCGCGTCCCGAAGAATTCGCCAGGGCCGCGGAGTTGCAGGTCAGCTTCGGCGATTTCAAATCCGTTCGAAGTGCGCACCATGGTCTCGAGGCGCACGCGGGCTTCGTCCGTCATGCGCGCGGGCGCGACCAGAATACAATGCGACTTATCAGCGCCGCGGCCAATGCGCCCGCGAAGCTGATGGAGTTGCGAGAGCCCGAAGCGCTCCGCGTGTTCGATGACCATTACGGTGGCGTTGGGCACGTCAACACCGACTTCCACGACCGTTGTTGCGACGAGAATCTGCACTTCATTCTTGCGGAAGCGTTGCATGACGTCGTCTTTTTCTTCGCTGGAAAGCCGTCCGTGCAACAGGCCGAGCTTCAATTTTGGAAATGTCTGCTTCGAAAGACGTTCGTACTCTTCTATTGCCGCCTTCAGCTCGAGCTTTGATTCTTCAATGACCGGATAAACGATGTAGCCCTGATGCCCGGCCGCAACTTCGCGGCGGAGAAATTCCCAAACGCCGGGCAGATGCGGTTCGGTGGTCATGCGTGTAGTGATCGGTGTGCGGCCCGGCGGCAATTCATCGAGTACGGAAACGTCCAGGTCGCCATAGAGCGTCAACGAGAGCGTACGCGGAATCGGCGTCGCCGTCAGCACCAGGACGTGCGGCGCGTGGCCATGCGCAGCGGCCTTGTCCATCAGCTTCTTGCGCTGGAGAACGCCGAAACGATGCTGTTCATCAATGGCCACGAAGCCGAGCCGCGCGAACTCGACGTTGTCTTCGATCAACGCGTGCGTGCCGACGACGAGCTGCGCTTCGGCGGTTCGAATGCGCTGGAGGGCGGCGGCTTTCTCCGCGCCCTTCAGGCCGCTGATGAGCAATTCCACGCGATAGCCCGCCTTGGCGAGAACACGCCGTGCGGAAAGAAAATGCTGCACGGCGAGAATTTCCGTGGGAGCCATGAGCGCAGTCTGCGTGCCGTTTTCGATGGCGATGACGGCCGCTTGCAGTGCGATGATGGTCTTTCCGCTGCCGACGTCGCCCTGCAGCAGGCGATTCATCGGCGCGGGCTTCTCCAAATCCGCGGCGATTTCGGCCAAGACGCGTTTTTGCGCCGTCGTGGGTTTGAACGGCAGGATGCGCTTCAGCGCTTCGCGCACGGCGTCTTCGCGAACGCGGAAGGCAATGGCGTTTTCCTTGCGGGTGACTTTGCGATCCAGCGCGAGGCTGAGCTGATACATGAAAAGTTCTTCAAAGATCAGCCGCTGCTGCGCAGGAGAGCGAAAGGTGTTCAGCGCATCCAGATTTTCCCCGGGCTCCGGAAAGTGGGTGTGAATCAGCGCCTCGCCGCGCGAGGGATAGCCGAGCCGCACGCGCAAAGCCTCCGGCAAGATATCCGTCATCCGTGGATCGATGAGCTGCACGGCCGCGTACATCGCGCGGCGAATCTGCTTCGAACCAAACGTACCGATGGCTTCGTAAATCGGCACGATGCGCCCGACTTCCGTGGAATCCATTTCCTCACTGTTCAACAGTTCCATCTGCGGATTCACCATTTCCAACCGCGCGGGCCGCAATTTATCCACTTCCGCCTTGCCATGAAGAATCAGCATTTGCCCGGGCTTCAATCGCCCTTCGAGATAGCCGCCATGAAAAAACTTGCA
>Ga0137403_10004470_pt1 | contig 16506 bp, 15 predicted proteins | sample CZOMad2_1_16fung_FD_122057 | JGI IMG/M metagenome (GOLD analysis project Ga0137403, IMG submission 122057) | Vadose zone soil fungal communities from Angelo Coast Range Reserve, California, USA - CZOMad2_1_16fungal (Hybrid Assembly) | ecosystem: Environmental > Terrestrial > Soil > Vadose zone...
ATATCTGAGCATTAGTAAACCTCAAAATAAAATGAACCTCACCTATCACTAATCACGATCTTTGCCGCTCCTCCCACCCAGTAGCGCGCCGGTACTGGTGGGTGGTGTTGATATATTGCACCACTCAGGAACAACGATGCACAAGGGATGGAAAGGCGAGCGCGGTACAGTGGTTCAGTTCACGAGTGCATGAGTTGCCATGCTGGCAAAGAAACGTGGTCTGTCCCCTATTATTCGTGCTGCTCAATCCCCTGGTTCCGAGCCACTTCCAATTAACTTTGAATCGTCAAAGTAAATGCCGCCCGTGAAGTCAATTTTATACAGGGAAGGTCGCATACACGCCCCATATAGAACAATACCTCTGAATGTTTTCGCAACTAAGTCGAGCGCTTGGTCCACGGTTACGTTCGTCATCGAAGAGGGGAGGTGAGGCGCCCCCTCGGCCGGCTCCACCATTATCATGTTAATAACTATTGGTGATACCGTTCTAACACCACGTTTGCGCATGGCGGCTTGCACTTCCTTGGTGTTCTCGATAGCCCTGAGTGCGAGAAAGTCGTTGTACTGGTCCCTCGGTTGCAACGCGAGAAGAGAAATCTTTGTACGTAGGATTGCATCAGGTACGTTTCCAATCCTAATGCTGATGATCCCAGGCTGCCCTTCTGTCACCTTGACGCTCTTGTCCTTTTCAAACATCTCCTGAACGGCGGCGAGGCCTGTATTGCTTATAGACGGCGGCTGTGCGCTGATGCGAGGAAATTGAACTGGATCATTATCGTTTGGTTGACAAGCTGCATAGTAGTAGATGCGGCCGGCCTTCTTAGCGGATTTTAGGGCTGGCCAAAGATATTTCAGAATAGCATCCACATTACGTTTACCTTCGACTTGCGAAATCCCCTGGGCAGGTGATGATGCCTCGGCTTTCTGGGATACCAGAAAGCCCCAAAATATAAGAGCGAGAAACGCAACCAACGGCAGCCTCATATCACCTCCAATAAATCTCATTACTTAGCGTCAAGAGATACACACCAATAAGCGTGTAGAAAAAACATAACGTCGCTAAGGTGGCTAGCATCAACCAAAATTATTTCCTCTCGTTATCACCTAACCACCGATATAGGACATTTCAATTTTTGGGCGGCGTGCCGCCAATGCGGTTTGGCGCAGTTCCGAATATCGGTCACTGCGTTGTTGCCAATGTCTGCTGATGAGGTTGGTCAATACTTCATCAGCAACACCCGCGCGTAACGGCGTTTGCAAATCTGCGCCGCCATCACTGGCAAACAAACAGTTGTACATTTTGCCATCCGTTGAAAGCCTGGCACGCGTGCACTCCTGACAAAACGCTTGGGTAACCGAGGCAATCACGCCGATTTCACCACCGCCGTCGGCATAATGCCAGCGCTCTGCCACCTCGCCGTTATAGTTGGGCTCAAGCGGTTGAATCTCATAACGCGACGCAAGCTGCTGCAATATTTCGCGTGCCGAAACCACGTCATCCGTGCGCCAGCCATTGGTGGTGCCCACATCCATGTATTCGATGAAACGCAGTACGACACCGCTGTGACGAAAATGCGCGGCCATGGGAATGATTTCATGTTCGTTGGTTGCGCGTTTCACCACCATGTTGACTTTGACCGAGGCAAATCCCGCTCGCTGTGCGGCAGCAATGCCATCCAGCACAGTGCTTACGGCCACCTCCGAGTCGCTCATTTGCTGAAATATTTTTTCATTCAGCGCATCCAGGCTGACTGTGATGCGCGACAAACCAGCGTCTTTGAGTGCTTGCGCTTTACCCGTCAGCAGCGTGGCGTTGGTGGTCAAGGCGATGTCGAGCGGTTGACCTTCTACAGTGCGCAATTTGGCGAGTTTTTCGATGAGGTGTTCGATGCCGCGCCGCAACAACGGCTCACCACCGGTCAGGCGAATTTTTTGCACGCCGAGTTGAACAAATAATTTCGCCAATCGTTCGATTTCTTCAAAGCTGAGTAATTCGGTACGCGGCAGAAAAGCGTAGTCGTCGCCGAAAACTTTGCGCGGCATGCAATAGCCACAACGCATGTTGCATCGGTCAGTTACCGAGATGCGCAAGTCGCGCAAGGGTCTGAGCAACTTATCAAAAAGATTTATCCCGTCACCCAGCGCAACATCCGGCAGGCGATAGTCCGGCATGGCAGCAGATGTTGCCGGACGAATCGGGATGATTTTTGTGTTGGTCATATAAAAATAATGGGGGCTCTAGCTGTTCTGCACCACGATTTTTGGGAAGGCTGCGCTATGGTCTTGCGCCATGTCGGCAACTTTAACCGCGATACGCCGCGCGATCTGTTTATACACTTTGCTGATGTTGTTGTCCGGATCGGCAATCACGGTTGGCATGCCGGAATCGGCTTGCTCGCGGATGCGGATGTCCAATGGCAGACTGCCCAGCAATTCCACCGCGTAGTCGGCACACATCTTCGCGCCACCACCTGCGCCAAAGATGTGTTCTTCATGCCCACATTTGGAACAGATATGCGTGCTCATGTTTTCTACAATGCCGATAATTTTGATGTCAACTTTCTCAAACATCTTGAGCCCTTTGCGGGCATCCAGCAAGGCAATGTCTTGCGGCGTGGTGACAATAATGGCGCCGGTCACGGGCACTTTTTGCGCCAGGGTAAGCTGGATGTCGCCGGTGCCCGGCGGCAAGTCCACCAGCAGATAGTCCAGATTGTCCCAGCGTGTCTGGTGCAACAGTTGATCGAGCGCCTGTGTGACCATCGGACCGCGCCACACCATCGGCGCGTCGTCACCTGCAATCATGAAGCCGATGGACATGGCTTGCAGGCCGTGATTGCGCATCGGTTCCATGGATTTGCCGTCGCGCGACTCGGGACGTCCGGTGATTCCCAACATGGTGGGTTGCGAAGGGCCGTAAATGTCGGCATCCAGTATACCGACGCGCGCGCCTTCAGCACTCAGCGCCAGAGCCAGATTAACTGTGGTGGTGGATTTACCCACGCCGCCCTTGCCGCTGGCCACTGCGATAATGTTCTTCACGCCTTCCACCAATTTCACGCCACGCTGCACCGCATGGGGCACAACTTTGCTGCTCACATTCGCGCTGACTTTGACAACCCCGGGCAAAGTTGATTTTAGATGCGCCTCAATTTCGCCGCGAATTTCATCCCACACGCTTTTGGCCGGGTAGCCCAACAGAATATCCAGCGACACATCATTGCCGGAAATTTTGATGTTCTTGACCGACTTGCCGCTGATGAAATCTTTTTGCGTGTTCACATCAATTAAATTCTTCAACGCATTTTGCACATCTGCTTCGTTAAAACTCATTAAGTTGCTCCTGGATTCTGATATAAAAATTCAAATTCGGATTTTAGGTCATATCAACTGCGGATTAAACCATTTCAATTTTTCCCTGAGCGTCACTACCCCGCCAATGATGATGAGTGTCGGAGCTTGCAGCTTTTCAATTGCCGCCATGCCCGGCAACGTCTCCAATGTGCCAATCACAACGCGCTGATTCTGCGTGGTGCCCTGCTGCACAATGGCAATCGGCGTGGTGTTAGGCAAGCCATGTTTGATAAGTTCGGCGCATAACTTGTCCAGCCCGTGCAGCCCCATATACACCACCACGGTTTGCTTGGGTCGCACCAACACATCCCAGTCCAGATTCATGGTGCCGTCCTTGAGATGCCCTGTGACGAACAGGCAGGTGTGTGCGTGATCGCGGTGTGTCAGCGGGATGCCTGCGTATGAGGCCACCCCAGAGGCCGCCGTAATGCCGGGCACGACCTGAAACGGAATGCCCTGTGCCGCCAGCGTTTCAATCTCTTCTCCGCCGCGCCCAAAGATGAATGGGTCACCGCCCTTTAGACGCAAAACGCGTTTGCCTTCCTTCGCCAACCTGACCAGCAGCTCGTTAATCTGCTCCTGTCGCAGCGTGTGATCGGCGCGTTTTTTACCCACAAAAATACGTTGCGCATCGCGCCGTGTCATCTCAACGATGGATTTGGAAACCAGATTGTCGTACAACACCACATCAGCTTTCTGCATCAAGCGCAGCGCGCGGAGGGTGAGCAAATCTGGGTCGCCAGGACCTGCGCCAACCATGTACACCTCGCCACGCTGGACATTGTCTTCACCCGCCAGCATCTGCTGCAACAATGCTGTTGCGCTGTCTTCATCGCCGGTCAACACCTTCTCTGCGACCACGCCATCCAGTGCAGTCTCCCAGAAAATACGGCGTTTGGCCGGATTGGTGACACGCGCTTTGACCCGTTCGCGAAACTGTTTTGCAAACGCGGCGAGGCGACCATAGTTGTGCGGAATAATGGCCTCCAGCTTGCCGCGCAACATGCGCGTCAATACCGGCGAAGCGCCGCCGCTGGAAAATGCAATCATCAGCGGCGAGCGATCAAGAATGGCCGGCATGATGAATGAACAAAGCTCAGGATCATCCACCACATTGACCGGAATGTTACGTGCCCGCGCCAGTTCGGAAATTTTCAAATTGACACCGCGATCATTGGTCGCCGCAATGACCAGTGCCACATCATCAAGATGGTGCGACGCAAAATGCGCCGTGATTGCTTCAACATTTTGCTGTCCTGCCAAGCCAGATTCGATCTGCGGCGCGACCACACGCACTGTTGCGCCTGCTTCCAACAACACGGTTGCCTTGCGTTTGGCGACCTCACCACCGCCCACCACCAGACAATGTTTGCCTTTGACATTCAAAAAAATCGGCAGGAAATCCATGTTATTTGATTGCCTTGAGAATCAGCGGCACGAGCGCTTCTGGTAATTTTATACCGCCGGAAAGTGCAAATTCACGCGCATGCGGCGACATTTTCTGCCAGGTTTTGCGGATAATCGGTAGCCATTTTGCTTCGTCGTATTCGGGATGCTGCGCGGCAAATCCGGCCATGTAATGCTCGATAAAAACCAGATCAACCACATCTTCCAGCAACTGTGTTTCTGGATTCACTTTCAACCCTTTTTTACTGACAATGCTTTTTACCCGCGCTGTCATTTCATCGTCGTAGCCCACTTCCTTCATGATGTTCCCGGCCAGCTCGGCATGAAACTTGTACAGGCCAGTACGCCACAGCATATAGCCGGGTTTGTCCATGGGATAGTTGTTGCGCGGAATTTTCCAGCGCTGAATGTGTTGGGCACGCACCGCAAGTTTTACCGCCTCGGATGCCTCAGGAGCATAACGCTGCTGCATCTCGCTCATGCGCTGCGCGTAAAGCAATTCCTTTGGATAGGAATTGCCATCAAACATTTCCTGATTCGGATCTTCCGCGTTGGCTTTGTCAAAGGCGGCAATAGCGGCCTGATAATGTGGTTGTGTCATATTGACCAGTGGATAAGGTTGAGTTAAGCCAAGGGCTGCGGTAGATCAGTTCAAATTGGATTTCCCGCGGTTTAGTATGACATCCGATTTTGCTCCAAACCGCTACATCAGCCTTGGCTTTATCCCTTATATGGTACACATGATTTCTGATCCTTTCCTTTTTTAAACTGTTAAAAAATACGGCTCATGCTTTCTTGCGTCTGATAGAAGAACAAATGGGCGTAATACTTGCGCCCTAAGCCATTACAAATTCCCCACATAACGGCAAACAGCACCCAAAGAATTGCCGGGTGCGCGGGCAGGTATGGCTGATGATGGTCGTGCCTAGGCGGTCGGAAGGAAGAACGGGTTGTTCTTACCCCGTACCGCAAACAGCGGCAGGCGGCGCGATCGGACGTATGACAAGTTACCTCCTCCCTGATTTCGGGGTTTCTGGCCGTGCGGTCACGTGCCGAGCCACATGGTCGATGGCCATGTCGAGCGCAATTTCCAGTGGGCGACTCAATTGGGCCGTTTTAGCTAGAAGGAGCCCGCCCTCGACCGCGCTGAGCAGCGCGAGAGACAGGTCGTGCGGATTTGCAGAGGCGGCAAGTTCGCCGCGCTCCTGCATCTTGACGAGTCCCCTTTCGATGCGGTCGCCCCACATGGAAAAGCTCTCGGCAAGGCGCTTTCGCGCCGGCTCCGAATCATTGGCGAGCTCACTTGCGAGCGATCCCAATGGACATCCCTTGCCCTGTGCTGCTTTGTTGAGCCGAACGAAGGCGTCGCGCCAAACCTTGAGGGCAGACAGCGAATCCAGCGCCTCTAGATGGGGCTGTTGCGCGTCGAGAACACGTTCGGTCTGCTTGGCGATCACCTCGAGTACCAGCGCATCCTTATCCGCAAAGTAGTGATAGAGCTGCGACTTGCTCACGCCACCTACCGCCATCACATCGTCCAGGCTCGTCCGCTCCACGCCATGCGCGTAAATCAAATCGGCTGCGACCTCAACGATGCGCGCCCGGGTCGCGGCACCTCGGGCGGTCAAGGAACGAGGTCGGAATTTCTGATTTGAGGGCATGGGACATGTTACATTAAATGGACTTGACAGTCCATATAACGGCGCGTAAAGTGAACCGTTCAGTCCAATCCATGGACTTCACAATGAGGAACACAAAATATGAATAACTATCAGACGGGCAACGCACAGAGAATAAAGGCCATTGATCCGGGAATGGCCAAGGGAAAAACGAAAGAACTGCTCGATGCAGTGCTAAAAAAATACGGTGGCGTTCCGAACTCTTTCAAAACGATGGCTAATTCGCCAGCCGCATTTCAGGGCTTTCTCGATCTTTCCGGAACGCTTGAAGACGGCGTGTTGCCGTTCGAGACTCGATACCAAATTGCGATAGCGGTCGCGGAGATCAATGGCTCCGCGTATTGCCTTTCCGCTTTTTCGGCGATAGGCAAGAGTAAAGGCATGAAGGATGAAACACTCGCGATGTGCCAGGTTGCCGGATCGACCGATCCGAAAATCGACGCGATCCTGAAGTTTGCTGTGGCTATCGTGCGGGAGCGCGGCGCCGTTACGTCTGAAGACTTCCAAAAGGTGAAATCTACAGGGTGCTCGGATGAGGAAATAGAGGAGATCGTCGCGAATGTTGCTTTGTTCACCTTCGCTAATTACACAAATTTGGTAATTAGAACGGAAATTGATTTTCCGCTTGTCATGCCGATGAAGCAGCGTGCGACGGAGAAGAGATGAGATTCAAGCTAGGAGACATGCTACCGATGACGTTAATAGAAGCTGTGACCGGGAGAGGCCATAAACCTCCCCCGATGCAAAGCGCCTTGTCTATCCGTAATTCCGGCGCTTCATTGATTGCCCGATTTGCAACACGCATATCGCCGAATTCAGGAAGAGAGAGATCGAAGCTGCCGACATCAAGGAAGTGATGGTGTTTCATTCCTCGCCGAAATCAATCTGCTCATACCAGAAGAATGCCCCTTCCTGATGGTCGGCGATCCGAAGAAAACCATTTACTCGGACAAAATCGGTTTTCGCAATGAGGAAGCGCAACGTCGGGGGAGTCGGTCAGTGGTGATTTCTGCTGGGCGATAGCCACCGAACGTTATCGACTTTTTTTCTTTTTTTATCAGTTTTTTATGGAATTTTTCGGGATGCTGTGGGACAGTTTCGGACGGGCCAAAATCATTCCCACTCGATCGTGGCAGGCGGCTTGCCCGAGATGTCATACACCACGCGGTTGATGCCGCGCACTTCGTTGATGATGCGATTGGAAACCTTGCCTAACAGGGCATGTGGCAGCTCTGCCCAGTGCGCAGTCATGAAGTCTTCGGTTTGCACCGCGCGCAACGCAACCACCCATTCGTAGGTGCGACCATCGCCCATCACCCCCACGCTCTTGACCGGTAAAAAAACCGTAAACGCCTGCGAGACTTTTTCGTACCAGCCGGAGGCATGTAGCTCTTCAATAAAAATCGCGTCGGCGCGGCGCAACAGGTCAGTGTATTCACGCTTCACTTCGCCGAGAATGCGCACGCCCAAGCCCGGGCCGGGGAAGGGATGGCGATACACCATGTCGTGCGGCAGGCCGAGGGCGACACCCAGCTCACGAACTTCATCCTTGAACAATTCACGCAACGGTTCAAGCAGCTTGAGATGCAAACTTTCCGGCAATCCACCGACGTTATGATGCGACTTGATGGTGTGGGCTTTTTTACCCTTTGCGCTGGCCGACTCAATCACGTCCGGATAGATAGTCCCTTGCGCCAGCCACTTGGCTTGCGGCAATTTTTTGGCTTCACGTTGAAACACTTCAACGAACTCGCGACCGATTATTTTGCGCTTTTGTTCCGGATCGGAAATGCCTTCCAGATGATGCAAAAATTCTGCGCTGGCATCAACCTGTATCACCTTGACGCCCAGGTTCCGGGCAAAGGTTTGCATAACTTGCTCCGCCTCATTCAAACGCAACAAGCCGTTATCCACAAACACACAAGTCAATTGCTTGCCAATGGCACGCTGTATCAACGCTGCCGCCACCGAGGAATCGACCCCGCCGGATAATCCCAGAATCACTTCATCACTGCCGACTTGCGTGCGGATATTGGCCACTGCCTCATCAATGTAATCCGGCATATTCCAGTCCTGCCCGCAGCCGCAAATTTCATGTACGAAACGCGCCAATATCGCCTTGCCCTGCTGGGTGTGCGTCACTTCAGGATGGAATTGCAGGGCGTAAAAACCGCGCGCCTCATCTGCCATACCTGCAATAGGTGTGGCAGCGTTGCTGGCGATAACGGAAAAACCGGATGGCAGTTTGGTCACTTTGTCTCCGTGACTCATCCACACGTCCAGCAAACCATGATCTTGCGCATTGCTTCTATCCTGAATGTCGCGCAACAAAACCGAATGTCCCTGCGCACGAATCTCGGCATAACCGAATTCACGTACCAGCCCGTTTTCTACCGCCCCACCCAGTTGCACCGCCATGGTTTGCATGCCATAGCAAATCCCCAATACCGGCACGCCCAGCTCAAACACGATCTGTGCTGCGCGCGGGGTATCGTCCGCCGTGACAGAGTTCGGGCCGCCTGACAGTATGATGCCGCTGGGCTGGAAAGCTCGAATGAAATCGGCATCCACGTCGCACGAGTGCAACTCACAGTAGACATGATTTTCGCGAACACGACGTGCAATGAGCTGGGTATATTGCGAACCGAAATCGATAATCAGGATTTTTTTATGCATTTGTTCCGGCTGATAGCCAGCAACTCAATCAATGTGGTAATTCGGCGCCTCTTTGGTGATCTGCACGTCGTGCACGTGCGATTCACGAATACCGGAAGCGGTAATTTCGATGAATTCAGCCTTGCTGTGCATGGTGGCGATATCAGGACAGCCCAGATAGCCCATGCTGGCACGCAGGCCACCCATTAACTGATGAATCACCGCAACTACGCTGCCCTTGTAAGGCACACGCCCTTCCACACCCTCTGGCACCAATTTTTCCTGATTGATTTCACTGTCCTGAAAATACCGATCACTGGAGCCCTGCTGCATCGCGCTTAAGCTACCCATGCCGCGATAGGATTTATATGAGCGTCCCTGGAACAATTCGATTTCGCCGGGCGCTTCTTCAGTGCCGGCAAACAATCCTCCCAGCATGACTGAATGCGCGCCGGATGCAATCGCCTTGGCAATGTCACCCGAATAGCGAACTCCGCCATCGGCAATCAGCGGAACACCGCTGCCTTGCAGGGCTTTCGCCACACTCTGAATCGCTGCGATTTGCGGCACGCCCACCCCTGCCACAATGCGCGTGGTACAAATCGAACCCGGGCCGATACCGACCTTTACACCGTCTGCGCCGTGCTTTACTAATGCCAGTGCAGCCTCACCGGTAGCGATGTTGCCGCCGATCACTTCTACATCCGGAAAATTGGTCTTGACCCACTTGACTCTGTCCAACACACCTTGTGCGTGACCATGTGCGGTGTCCACCACGATCACGTCCACACCGGCTTCGACCAATAATTCGACTCGCTCGTCAGTACCTTCGCCCACACCAACTGCCGCGCCCACACGCAAATGGCCGAGCCCATCTTTACACGCCAGAGGATGCTCGCTGGATTTGAGTATGTCTTTCACCGTCATCAGCCCGCGCAACTCAAAAGTTTCATTGACCACCAGCACACGCTCAATGCGGTGCTTGTGCATCAGATTGCGCGCTTCTTCCAGCTTGGCGTTTTCCTTGACAGTGATGAGCCGCTCGCGCGGTGTCATGATATTTTTAACCGGCTGATCCAGATTATTTTCAAAACGCAAATCGCGGTTGGTAACGATACCCACCAGCTGGCTTCCTGTCACCACCGGCAAGCCGGAAATTTTATGTTTGCGTGTCAAACTCAATACATCGCGCACCGTCATATCGGGCGTGATGGTGATGGGATCATTGACCACCCCGCTTTCAAAGCGCTTCACCTTGGCGACTTTGGCGGCTTGAAGCTGCGCCGACATATTCTTGTGAATGATGCCGATGCCGCCTTCCTGAGCCAAGGCAATCGCCAGACGCGTTTCGGTAACGGTGTCCATCGCCGCAGAGAGCAGCGGGATATTCAGATTGATATTTCGGGTGAGCTGCGTGCGCAGCGCAACATCGCGCGGTAACACATTGGAATAAGCGGGAACGAGCAGAACATCGTCAAAGGTTAGTGCTTTTTGAATGGTGCGCATAAATCAGCCCTCGGCAAAGGCAGCATTATACGCACGTCAGATAGCGCAGTAAACGCCGGTTCCGGCTAAGGCTTACAAGGCCGATTCGTTGGTCTCACCGGTACGAATGCGCACCACCCGTTCTATCGTTGAGACGAAAATCTTGCCGTCGCCGATCTTGCCGGTATGCGCAGCCTTGATGATGGCCTCAACTGCAGCATCAAGCAGTTCGGTAGGAATCACCGCTTCTATTTTGATCTTGGGTAAAAAGTCCACCACATATTCCGCGCCACGATACAACTCGGTATGTCCTTTTTGCCGTCCAAAACCTTTGACCTCAGTGACTGTCAGCCCGCTCACACCCAGCTCGGAAAGCGCTTCGCGCACATCATCCAACTTGAATGGTTTGATCACAGCTTCAATTTTTTTCATCATGCAATTCCTCCGTACTGATGCGTTCTAAAATCCGGGTTAAAAATACACATGCACTATAAGTCACCGCCGTCCTGCAGGAGCGTAACATAACAAACTTCCGATAAAGCTCAAAGCCCTTATAACAGAGCCAATCAATCCAGTTCACGATAAATAATGTCGAGCACCTCCAACTCGCTTGCTCCGGTAGGGGTACGCAACATCGCCACCTCACCCACCCGTAATTTGAGTAACACTCGCGCCAGCGGTGAAACCCAGCTGATTCGGCCACGCGCCACATCTGCCTCATCCACGCCAACAATGCAATAAGTGTTCTCGCGCCCCTGATCATCGCAGACCGTCACCGTCGCGCCGAAAAATACCTGGTCGCATTCTTTGCGCTGTGCCGGATCAACCACCTCGGCCAGCTCTGTGCGTTTGCGCAAAAACCGCACGCGTTTATCAATCTCGCGCAGGCGTTTCTTGCCATAAATATAATCGCCATTTTCCGAACGATCTCCGTTAGATGCCGCCCAGGTAATGGTCTTGACCAGTGCCGGACGCTCAATTTTCCACAGCTGATCCAGCTCCTCTTGCAGCTTGCGATAACCGCTTGGCGTGATGTAATTCTTGACGCCCGACGGCAACTGCACCGCAGGCGAAAAATCTTCGTCCTCAGCGTCATCGTTCTCGCGCGTAAATGCCTTGCTCATTTTTTGATTTGAAAAAATAATCGAAAGTAACTCGGCTCATTTTCGGCCGGAATGCGCCAAACTGCAAACGAATGTTATTGCTCTTGGCGCCGTTCTGATTGGCTTGGATGATCTCATCCATATCATTTTTGACGACAGGGCTATTCCTGCTTTCTGTTGTTGGAGAACATCTCCGTACACCGACAGGCGACGCCGTAGCGGAAGGGAAAGTACCATGTGATGCGGACTCGTTCCATGGGAATGTCTGCCGCTATTAGTAAACGATGCCAATCGGCTCTGACGAACGCGCGCGCAACCGACAACGGCGCATCATATTGCACCAACCGGTTAAACCCGAAAAAACGGGTAAACCACTTGATCAGAAAATGCGGCACGGGATGCCGGTGCAGGTCGTTGATAAACCAGCCATGCACCGCGTGCGCATCCATCCACTGGATAAAACGAATCACCTCTTCGTCCGTCAGATGATGTGTGAACAGAGAACTGATAATGAAATCGGCGCGGCGCTCGGGATCAAAATCAAAAATATCCGAGGTTTCAAAATGAATAGGCGCACCATGCGCCGTTGTCTTTTCAGCCGATTGTTTCGACCAGGGATTGAGATCAGCGCCAACCAGGTCGACATTTATCTTGTGCCTGCCGGCCCATTTCCATATCCGGCGCAACATATCGCCGCCGCCACTGCCGATATCGATAACCGACACAGGCTGCTGCGACTTTCCCACAACCAGGCGCAACCATCGCAGAGTCGGGCGATAGGCCAGGGTACAGATATTGATGAGGGTGAGGTCGCACAAATAAGCGTGGAAGGCAGCGAAGCCGAGCGGTTCGGTATCCATCAATTCGGCTTGCGTACTGCGTTGGCTGAAATCGTGTTTCATAGAGAGGCACTCATGTGATAACTGGAACGTTGAAGGTTCTTTTACCGGAATCGCGCAGGCGACACGGTGCTGCTTTTTTTCGGTTTGCGGATTATAGTCAACCTTATGTCCAAGACAAATCACCAATCCCCCACCGACGCCAATCCCGAATCCGGGTGGTTTGGCGCCGTGCGTGTCAAACCGGAAGAAAAAACCCGGCTGGTGCAAAGTGTTTTTGCCTCGGTCGCCTGGCGTTACGATTTGATGAACGATGTGATGTCGATGGGGTTGCACCGGTTTTTCAAGGATCGCCTTGTCGCGTTGATGGACCCGAAGCCGGGACAAAGCATTCTCGACGTGGCAGGCGGCACCGGTGATGTGGCGCTGCGTTGCGCCAAGCGCACTCATGGCAAAGCCAAGATCACCATCTGCGACCTCAATCCCGCTATGCTCAGGGCCGGACGCGCAAAAATAGCCGACAAACCTCAGATTTCCGGCATCGAATGGATCACGGGTGATGCCGAATATTTACCGCTGCCCGACCACAGCGTCGATATTTATTGCATCGCCTATGGCCTGCGCAATGTTACGCATATTGATCGGGCGCTGCGAGAAGCAACACGTGTTTTACGACCTGGCGGACGTTTTTATTGCCTTGAGTTTACGTCCGGCGTGCGGCGTGGGCTCAAACCTGTATTCGACGCTTATTGCAGCAAGGTGATGCCACCGCTCGGCCAATGGATCACCAAAGACGGTGGTGCCTACCAATATCTGGCCGAAAGCATCCAGAAATTTTCCGATCAGCCTGCGTTGGCAAAGCGTATTGAGGCAGCGGGATTGAGCGAAGCGCAGTGGATTGATCTGCTCGGCGGGATCGCGGTTATTCATTCGGCGCGGCGCATTTAACCGGCAACAGGCGGTACCTCATCAAAGGTACCGCCACTGATGCCAAAACGAAGACAGCGCCCAACGCCAACCATGCCTCGTTAAAAGACAACACCAGCGCCGCCCGATCGACCAGCGGTGCAACGATGAATTGGGTAGCGCCATCAATCGGTCCCAGCGGCACATTATGAAAATGCGACAAGGGCAAACCGACAACACGCGCTGCGCCGGGGTCACCGGCCTGGAGCCGGGAAATCAGATACGCGGCATGTGTCGGCGCGCGCTGTTCCAGTATGGTGTCAATCAAAGCGATCCCGATGGCGCCGCCCAACGTCCGCATTAAATTGAACAACCCGCTGGCGTTCGGTATCCGCGCGAATGGCTGCCCCTCAAGTGCCAGACTAATGGTTGGCAACAGGCAAAACAGCACAGCCGCGCCACGCAAAATTTGTGGCCATAGCAGCCCGTCAAAATCGGTGTCGAAAGTCATGAAGCCGTTGCTGATCAAACCAGCGGCAAAGACGCCATAACCGATCGCCGTCAGTAACAGCGGATTAAATCTTTTCTCCGCCATGGCGGCAAACGGTGCCGTCGCCAGTTGCGCCACACCCATGACGATCATGATCTTGCCGATTTCAAATGCGCTGTGCTGCCTGACAAGACCCAGGTAAAGTGGTGTGAGATAGACCGATCCGAACAGCCCCATGCCCAGCACAAAACTGTAAAAACAGCCGATCATGAAATTGCGATCAGTAAAACAACAGATGTCAATGATCGGTTCGTGTGACGCACGGCAACGGCGGATGGCAAACATTCCCGCGATGGGACATAAAACCACAAGCGATATGACCAACCCGCCGCTCCAATCGTGCTTGGGCCCTTCTTTCAAGGCCAGCTCGAGACTGGCAAGGCAGACGATGATGAGCATCAACGATAAATAATCAAACCGCGCCAGCAATTTCCAGTCCGGTTTCCCGGTACGAATCAGGCAAGCCGCCGCGACTGCCGACACAAATCCCGGTACGACATTGATCAAAAAAAGCCAGTGCCACGAATAATTTTCAGTGATGTATCCACCGAGCACAGGCCCGATCGTAGGTGCCAGCATGGCGAAAAGCCCGCCGATGGTGGTCGCCAAAACGTGGCTTCGTTGGGGAAACATTGCGAACACGGAAGTGAACACAACCGGAATCAGGGCGCCGCCGCAAAATCCCTGAACGATGCGAAACAGCAGCAGCGTTGCCAGCTGATCGCTGGCGGCACAACCCAAGCTCGACAAGGTAAATCCGGTCATGGCCGCGACAAATAACCCGCGCAGTGACATCAACCTCGTCAGCCAGCCGGTTAACGGAATCGCAATCACTTCGGCGATGAGATAAGCGGTTTGAATCCAGCTCAGGCGGTCGGTCGCAATATGCAGGGCAAGCTGGATGTCCGGCAACGAGCTGGCGACGATCTGGATATCGAGGATTGCCATGAACATGCCGAGACACAGCACGAGATAACCGACCCATGTTGCAGGACTGACGGCAGCAGCGTCGGGCACGGCCATCGTTAATGCCCCATCGTTCGGAACAACATGGTTTCAGCGGTAAGGCCGGGGCCAAACGCCATGGCGCAGCCTGGTCCCGCAGGTGTGTCGGGCGCCATCATTTCTTTCAGGACGAACATCACGGTTGCCGACGACATGTTGCCGAAGCGGCGCAAAATATCGCGTGATTGCCGCAGTTTTTCACCCGGAATCCCGATACCTCTTTGCACTGCGTCGAGAATACTGCGACCACCAGGGTGAATAGCCCAATGCCGGATACTGTCACGCGCATGGCCTTTTAAAATAACGCCGAGGTTGGACGATAGCCCCTTGGCCACTGTCGCGGGCACGCGTCCCAGCAGCTCCATATCGAAACCAAAGCAGCCGATGTGCCAGGTAATTTGGTCGGCGCTGTCCGGTATGATCGCTGCATGGAAACTTTGCAGCTCAATACCGCGCGGCTCCGCCGACACGATGCTCGCAGCGCAGCCATCGGCAAAAATCAGGAAGGACAGAAGTTGTTCGAGATCGTCCGTTTCCTGCAAATGCAGGGTGCAAAGTTCAAGATTGAGGATAACCACTTTGGCTGCCGGTTGCGAACGCACGATATGCCGCGCCAGTTTCAGCGCGTTCAAGGCCGCATAGCAGCCCATAAAGCCAATCATGGTGCGTTCGACTGCGGGGCTGAGGCCGTAATGTTCGATGACCTGAAGATCAAGCCCGGGGGCGTAAAAACCGGTACAAGTCGTGACGATAAGATGAGTTATGGTGTCTTTCTGCGCAGCCAAATCCAACTGATCGAGCGCACGCTTGGCCAAAGTGAAAGCGTGGCGCTCATAGAAACACATCCGCGTCTTGGTGTCGGGAAAGGCGCCGCGCCGGAAAAAGCCATCGGCATCAAATCCTTCTTCATCTGCGCCGGGCGGCTTCAGAAAAGAATAACGATGTTCTATTTGCACACGGTCCGTCATGCGCTTCAACAGGACGCGGTGGCGATCGTTATTTAGAAGCGAAGGAGCGCGGGCGATGAACGTGCTGTGTATATCGTGATCCGGCACCGCCGTAACGATATGGTTTAAATAAGCCTCAACCACAGGCAGGACATTCAAAGCTAAATTGATACATCAGTGACCCCGGCTAACGACAATATGAAGTTGCACATTTATAGCCTATTTACATTACACAGAATCAACGTGTCGCTACGCCTTCAAAACGGATACATCTAAAGCCCAACACCTAGGAGCGTAGGAGTCGGCTTCCGATAATGAGTTCGGAGTTTAACTCATTAAATTGGCTGCTCCTCAAGTTCTCTCAACTAATCTCCAGCCACGAAACCGCTAAGAGACTCCAAGTCGCACCTCTTGCAAACAAGGTCATCGAAAACTGGAAGAAGTTGACTTAAAGAGGATACGGGAATCACCCTCTAGGGAGGGGCTTCTACATCGGAGTTTTGGCGTCCCCAACGAGATTCGAACTCGTGTTACCGCCGTGAAAGGGCGATGTCCTAGGCCTCTAGACGATGGGGA
>Ga0137403_10004471_pt1 | contig 16504 bp, 8 predicted proteins | sample CZOMad2_1_16fung_FD_122057 | JGI IMG/M metagenome (GOLD analysis project Ga0137403, IMG submission 122057) | Vadose zone soil fungal communities from Angelo Coast Range Reserve, California, USA - CZOMad2_1_16fungal (Hybrid Assembly) | ecosystem: Environmental > Terrestrial > Soil > Vadose zone...
CGGCGGAAAAATACGCTGGCCATCATGATGCAGAGTTTCGCGATGATGGGATTAATCACGGTGCTGTGGGCGCTGGTGGGATACAGCCTGGCGTTTGGCGGGAGCGGACCCGTGATCGGAGATTTTTCGCACGCGTTTCTTCGTGGCGTGGGAGTGGATCCGAATCCGGATTATGCGGGAACGATTCCGCAACTAACCTTCATGGTGTACCAGTTGATGTTCGCGGTGATTACGCCGGCTCTGATTACCGGAGCGACCGCGGAACGAATGAAGTTCAGCGGGACCTGCCTTTTCCTGACGCTATGGTTTCTGGTGGTGTATGCGCCCCTGGCGCACATGGTGTGGGGCAAGGGAGGATTCTTGAATTCGGCGGGCGGGAGATTTCCGTGCCTGGATTTCGCGGGCGGGACGGTGGTGCACGTTTCTTCTGGCGTTTCGGCGCTGGTGTGCGCGTTGTATTTGGGGAAACGCAGCGGATACCCGAAGCAGCCGATGACGCCGCACAGCCTGGTGCTGAGCTTTATCGGGGCTTGCCTACTGTGGGTGGGCTGGTTCGGATTTAATGCCGGAAGCGCGCTAGCTGCGAATGGGCTGGCATCGAGCGCCTTTGTGGCCACGCACTTTGCGGCAGCAGCGGCGGCGCTGAGTTGGAGCATCGTGGAACGGATCAAGAACGGACGCGCTAGCGCGCTGGGAGCGATTTCCGGAGCCGTGGCGGGCCTGGTGGCGATTACTCCAGCGGCGGGATTTGTCGGGCCGATGCCTGCGCTGGTAATCGGATTCATCGCCGGCGGGTCTTGCTACTGGATGGTGGCAAAGGTGAAAGCGGTTTTTGGGTACGATGACGCACTGGATGCGTTCGGCGTGCATGGCGCTGGCGGTACGATTGGGGCACTGTTGACAGGAGTGTTCGCCCAAGCGGTGATCAATCCGGTGTTCGGCGCGGACAAGCCGGTCGGCGGAATGGATGGACACTGGGGACAGATCGGGAACCAGTTGATAGGCGTGGTGATTGCGTGGGGGTTGGCGTCAGTCGGAACGATCGTACTGCTCAAGATCGTGGATTGGACTACCGGAGTGCGAGTGAGCGAAGACGAAGAGATTGCCGGGCTGGACATTACGCAGCATGGAGAAGAGGCGTACAACCTGGAAAGCTAGAGCGTCGCAAGCGGCCGACTTTGCAAGCCGCGGCATCGGAAGCGCAGGCTGAGAAGTGGTGGAGCGGAAACGTCGATGATGAAAATTGAGGCGATCATCCAGCCGTCGCGGTTCGAATCGGTGAAGGATGCGCTGCGCGAAATCGGGATTGAAGGAATGACGGTGACCGAAGTCCGCGGACATGGACGGCAGAAAGGACACACGGAGGTATACCGCGGTCGCGAGTATACCGTGGACCTGCTGCCCAAAATCAAGCTGGAGATGGTGTTGCCGGACGCTCTGGTGGAAAAGGCTGTGGACACCATTTTGAAGACAGCCAAGACAGGAAAGATTGGGGACGGTAAGATATTCCTATCGCGAGTTGAGGAAGCCATCCGGATCCGAAACGAAGAGCGCGGGGAAAAAGCGCTCTAGCGGATCGACCGCTGTGCCGGGTTCCCCAGGCCGGACGATGTCCTTCCCCAAGACACCATGGCAGGCTCATTAACACCGCTGTCCGTGCTCGGACCACAAGCCGAGAGCGAACGACAGCGAATCCGGCAACAATTCGAAACGGGAGCGGGAGCTCGCAATACCGTGCGAGCGCTTTGCGAGCTGGCGGACCGCAACGTCCTGCAGATTTTCAACGAAGCGCTGCGTGTGCATGAAGCGGAGACCGAAGGGCTGGCGCTGCTGGCGCTTGGGGGTTACGGGCGATGGCTGCTGTTTCCGCATTCCGATCTGGACTTGTTGTTTTTGTTTGGAAGCGAAAAAGCCGAGGAAGATTTTCGGCCGCTGATCGGGGAATTCACACGGACGCTATGGGACCTTGGTTTTCGCGTCAGTTCGGCGGGGCGCACGCTAGAAGAATGTAAACGCATTGAGGAAGACAACGCCGAGTTTCATCTGGCGCTACTGGACCGGCGCTTCTTGGCTGGGGATCAACCGCTCTTCGACCGGCTGAACACAAAAGTGCTCACCGTTTCCGAGAAACAGGCGCGTCCCTTCATGCAAGCGCAATTGGACAAGCTGACCAGAGAACGGCTGACGCGTTACGGCAACACGATTTTCCATCTGGAACCCAATGTGAAGGAGTCGCCCGGGGGGTTGCGGGACTATCAGGCAGCAGCGTGGCTGCGGCAAATCCGCGAGGACAAAAATCGCGGAGTGACAGCGGCGGAAGAAGAGTTGGCGGCGGGTGCCGTGGATTTTCTTAGCGCGATTCGATGCTTTCTGCATTATGCGAACGGACGAAACGATAACACGCTGACTTACGAGCTGCAGGCCGCGGCGGCAGAAAAGGCGCTGGCGGTGCGGGATGGGTTGCCACGCAGCGCATCGGAATGGATGCGGCTTTATTTTCGTCACGCTCGAACGCTAAATCGGCAACTGTTGCGCTTTCTGGAACAGAAAACCGCGCCACCACAATCGCTGCGCCAGCGCATCATGAACGCGGCTTGGGCGCCCAAGGCGGCCGGCGGCGCCGGAAGAGCGTATGCCGTGCGCGACGGCTTGCTCGAAGTAGCGGATGTGCCCGCGCTTTCGGACCGCGGGGTAATGTTCTCTCTGTTTAGCGAAGCTGCGCGCATCGGAGTACCGCTGAGCCGGGAAGCCGAACGCAGTATCGCGTACGTGCTGACGCATCCTGAGTTGCCGGTGCACAATGCGGGGCTGTCCTGGGAGCAGTTCCGGGAAATGCTGGGATCGAACTATCCCGGCTTGGCACTGCGACCAATGCAGCGGCTTGGGCTGTTGACGGAAGCGCTGCCGGAGTTCGGGCGAATCGACTCGCTGGTGGTGCGGGACTTCTATCACCGGTACACGGTCGACGAGCACTCGCTGCGGACCATCGAGCATCTGCAGGATCTAGCGGGCCCGCTGGATTCCAAGGGTGAACGATTTGCGCCATTGTGGAAGACGGCCGACCGGCGAGACTTGCTAATTCTGGCGCTGCTGCTGCATGACGTCGGCAAAGGTATGCCCGTGGATCATCACGTGACCGGGAGTCTCGAGGCGCTGGACAGCGCAGCGGCGCGGCTGCAGCTGTCGGCCGAGGACAAAACCGAAGTGAAATTTCTGATCGAGCGGCATCTGGATATGTCCGCAACGATGCAGCGCCGGGATATTTTCGATGCGGCTACGGTTTCGGGTTTTGCCGCGACGGTGGGAACGCCGGAACGATTGCAGCGGCTGACACTGCTGACGTATGCGGACATCCATGCGGTGAATCCAGAAGCATTGACGCCCTGGAAGGCGGAAATGCTGTGGCAGCTCTTTGTGGCGACGTCCAATCACTTTAGCCGCACTCTGGATCGCGACCGCCTGCACGCTTCGGATGAAACTTCGGTGCTGGCTCAGGTGGAAACACTCGCCGGAACTCCCAAGGGCGAGATCGAGCGATTTCTCGAGGGCTTCCCGCGGCGGTATCTCGCGGTGCATTCAGCGGAAGAGATTGCGCGGCACTTTGCGCTGTACCGGAAGCTGGCAGAGAGCGCGGTGCAGGCCGAAGTAGCGGAGTCACGGCACGTGTTTTCGCTAACGCTGCTAACGGCGGACCGGCCGGCGCTGTTTGCGACGATTTCGGGCGTGCTGGCCGGCTGGGGAATGAATATCGTGAAAGCGGATGCTTTTGCGAACGCCGCGGGAGTGGTTCTGGACACCTTCCAGTTTACGGATTTGTTCCGGACGCTGGAGTTGAATCCGGGCGAAGTGGAACGATTCCGGCGCAGCCTGATTGAGGTGGTGAATGGCCAAACGGAACTGGAGCCGCTGCTAAAGAGCCGGCAAGCCAAACGCGGCGCGAAGCAGCCCAAGGTCAACGTGCAAACGCGAATAAACTTCGACGATGCGGCTTCGGCGCAGAGCACGCTGATGGAAATTGTCGCGCAGGACCATCCAGGCTTGTTGCACGAGATCGCCGCGGTGCTGGCGCGGTCGGCATGCAATATTGAAGTGGCGCTGATCGATACGGAAGGGCAAAAGGCGATCGACGTGTTTTACCTGACGGCGCAGGGCCAGAAGTTGACGAAATCGAATCAGGATCTGGTGCGGGAAGCACTGCAGGGGACGCTCAGCTAGCTTCACCCGCGTACTTCATTTCCAGTCTACAAATGGCGGATATCGAGACCATCCAGACCCGCCAACGGAGCGAGTCCTCGGATTAGGCTTGCCGAACCTTGTATGCGACATTCCTTAACGACTACCGGATCCAGCGAGAACGGTAGATTCGGCGTCGTGCGAAGTCGAGCCATCGGCCTCCGCGGACAAGCGATGCTCGTAACGATCGGCTAGGCGCTCGGAAGGCGTGCCGCGACGCGACGCGAGCGAGGTTGATGAACCCGCGACAGTTGCCGGTGCGGGCAGGGGCGTGGATACCCGCGTGTTCACGGGCCCTGCGACGACGATATAGACGTGACGCACCGCGGCGTACCACAACGCATTAAGCGCGATGACCGCGGCCGCAAAGGACACGCTGGGCACGATCGGAGCATCCGGATTGGTCAACCTGAGCAGAAACGACGCCGGCGAGAGAATCAACGCCAGCCAGTTGTATGGCACCTGGTGCTCGATATTGATTTCAGGAATCGCGGAATCCATGCGGTAACCCGCAACGGCAAGTATCAGCGAGATGAACGCGCCTGCGACGGCAAATTGCAGAGTTCTGGGCTTTTTCATTTGAAACGTTTGGACCCGGGACGATCCCCGTTGTCCGGCCTTCCTCCAGTTTGAGATGGTGGTGGTGCAGACGATGGCGCGAAGTGAATGCGCATCGCCGGGTCTCCGAACAAAATCCAAGTGCGGCGAACATCGGAATCACCGGTAAGCTTTTTGGCCTGAAGAATGGCGGCGCCCAGGGGCATGTTGGGATTACTGGCGAGCATGTGAATGAGCGCGCGATCCATGCCGGCTTGCGGCGCAGCGTCGGTAAAGCCGGAGGACGCCCAGACGGCAACGGCACCACCGTCCGGAGTCAGCAGCAAGGCTTCCGCAAGACTTTGCGTGTAGACGTCCTGGAAGAATCCGTTGAGGCAATCCATGACCAGAAAGACCGGCAAGCGATTGCCGTTCTGCAGCGCGGCGGCGTCCGTATCGTCAAAAAGGTCAGAGAAGGACCATTGCTCGACGGAACCGTGGCCAACGTAGTTCACCAGGACCTGACCCTGATTGATGCTATCGAGAAGCTGCTGCTTCACGGTCTGTGGGTCGAGACTGCCGGAGAACACGCGGGTAACGCCGAGAGACTTGCTCAGCGAATCGGCGATCGAGCCGGCGGTAGTGGTGAAATCGGCGTCGATGTTCTGATCCGCGATCACCAGTGCTTTGTTGTTCCAGGTGCCGGCGAAGGCGCCGCGTTCATAATTGACGATTTTGGAGACGACCACCGCGGCATCTTGCGCGGTGCGAACGGGCAAACGGCCAATGGCAATGGTGCCGAAACCAGTTTGCGCGAAGTCGGTGAACCAGTCATCGGAAGCGGTCTTGAACGCCACAGTATCAATCAGCCGCGTGGGAACGAAATCGAAATCGCCGAAGCCGAGATAATTGCGGGGATCGAGCGATGCGTCACCGACAAGTAGCACGGATTGTGGACGCCTGCTCCAATTGCGCTGCGTGAAGAGCAGGAAGTCGCGCAGGGCATACGGGCTGCGCTCGCCGGAATTGAACGCGTCAAAGATTTCGTCGATGGCGACAAGCTTGACGACGTGGCCCTGCTCTTCGCGCAGGCGAACGAGCGGAGCGAGGCTGGCGGCAAAGTCCGGATGCGTCACCATCACGATGTCCGCTCCAGCCTGACGCTCGAGCAGCGCGCTGGGACGGTGAAGCCTAATGGACGAAGCCGCCGAGACCTGATCGATCGAGAAGGCGAGCAATTGGCGCGAGCGGCCGGTGAAGGATGAACCGGAGGCAACCACGTCAATCGCGTAGCCTGCATTCGTGGCCTTGACGCTGCCTGCGAGTTCTTCGATGGCCAGCGGGTTGGTGACGTCGAAAACGCGAATTTGCGGATTGGAGAAGCCGCCGATGTGCAGATGGCTTCCGGAAGCGGCTTGCAAGCGCAACCAGTTGGTGTCCGCGTCGAACGTGTGCGCGTAATGCAGCGCGATGGATTGCACGACGCTGACGTCATTGTCTCCATCTAGCGCGGTGAGGGTTACGGTGTTGGCGCCGTCATGCAACAGGCTTGGATCCACCGGAAATGTGGATTTGAGGAGCGGTTGGCCCGTAAAGCTTATGTTGCCCAGGAACGCGCCATTGAAAGAAACCGAGACGGCGTGCTCCTGCCCTTCAGTGGCGCCCTGCAGCGTGATGTCGAGTGTGGTGGGCAGGTCGGATGGCGCACTGTGCGCGACGTCCAACTCTTGATCCACAGGATCGCTGGTGACGACAGCGCCGAAGAAATTGTCTTGATCCTCGCCGTTGAGCAGCGCACCGAAATAGGTAGTGCGGTCCTGGCGAACCTCCGTGAACGGGAAGCTGGACGGCTCAGGGCCGCTAGAGGAATTTGCCGGTAGCTGTGGAATTCGTTTGCCGGCTTGGCGACCCTGCACCAGCCAGTAAACGCGCGCATCCGAGTACGGCGTGTCGATCCCGGTACCGTAGAATTCGATGGCGTCGTTCGGACCGAGTTGTCCGAGTTGATTGCCGAGAATGAGCAGCGGCTGCTCGACGCCTTCCGCGAAGAGTTGCAGCATTCGAGCGTTGATCCGCGGATCGAGGCCGCTAGCGACCAATTGCGCGCGCACGATGTGGTACCAACCCTCGCTACGCACGGAAATCTTCACCGCAGGCTCGCGATTCAGCGTGGCCGCCTCGATTCCTGGTGGTGTTGTTCGCAGGATGGTTTCGATTTCCGGATCCGCGGTGCGAATGTGTGACACCGGCGGAACGGGTAGCGCGATCGAGTTCGTGCTGAGCGATTCATTCAGATGGGTGAGCAGCTGAGCCGCCGCAAAGGAGCGTAGCGTTGCGGCCGAACTGCCGATCTCTGCGGGACCGTGCGAAATTCTGGCACCGCTCAAATCGACGTCTTCCAACCAATAGCTTGTAGACGGCGACGACGCTGCCGTATCGATCCATTGATAGGTCTTGGCGGCATGCTGCGGCCGCCCGCCGCGCAGCACGAGTGCTGAGCCTGCGATCAACGAAGGATTCAACCGGTGGCGGCCAGTGGCATCCTCGCGATAAACGTTGAAGCCCAGATTGCGAACTTCCTCGCGTGTTTTCCACTCGAGAAGCACGCCGCCTTGAGGCAGCGGCACAGCCAGGAAAGAGACCAGTTGGATCGCCGTGGGTGCAGCGATCGTCGAAATCGAAGAAGAAGTATTGTTGGTGAGGTTCGGATCGCCGGTGGTCGCGGAAACTGTAGCTGTGTTCGTGGAAAGCGTGCCAGCACTAAAAGTGATGGCGCTGGCGTTAATGGTAACTAGCACGAGACCTCCGACGCTGACCGATCCCAGATTGCAATCGACAGTAGTTGTGGCCGGAGTGTAAGTGCAGGTGCCTTGCGTGGTGGACACCGAAGTGAACGCCACCTGCGCGGGCAACGGATCGGTGACTGTCACGCCCACGGCGACCGCCGGGCCATTGTTGGTGATCTGCAAGGTGTAAGTAATGTTGGTGTTTTGGTCCACGGGCTCAGGCGAAGCGGTCTTCACGATGGCCACATCGGCTTGCGTCGGCGAAGCGACGAACACCGTCGTCGAGGCGGTGTTGTTGACGCAGTTCGGATCGCTGGCCGAAGAGCAGGGGACGTTGATATTGGCAGTATTGGAAATCGAAGCACCGGGGAGGGTACCTGAATTCACTTTGACGACCAGAGGAAAACTCGCGGTGGCATTCGGCGCCAGCGTGGCCATGGTGCAGGAGATCGTTCCAGTTCCGCCCACCGCCGGAATCGTTGCGCCACAGTTCCAGCCGGCGGGCGGAGTGAAGGAAACAAATGTAGTGCCCGCCGGAATGGTGTCAGTAAAAGTAGCAACGCCGGAGACAGCCGGGCCGTTATTCGTAACCACCTGGGTGTAAGTTATATTGTTGCTGGAAGTGACGGGGTTGGGAGCAGCCGCGCTGGTGATGCTCAAGTCAGCCTGGCCGGCGTTGGCGACAATAACGGTCGAAGTCGCGGTGTTGTTGTTGGGATTGGGATCGGTAGTTGCCGAGGCGACAGTCGCCGTGTCCGTGATCGGCGTGCCCGCTGCGGTGCCTGCCGTAACATTCAGAACTACCGTAAACGTGGTCGAAGCGCCGGAAGCCACGCTCGGATTCGAGCAAGACAACGTGCCGGCCGCGACTCCACACGTCCAGCCCGCCAGCGGAGACGGCACGACGGATACAAAGGTCGTATTGGCCGGAATCGGCTCGCTGAAGACCACACTGCTCGCGGTGGCCGCGCCATTATTTTTCACCACCACGGTGTAAGTAATGTTGGAGCCGTCCAGAACTGGATTGGGTGTGCCGGAATTCGTGATTGATAGATCGGCCGTGCTGGACAAGCCGACCGTGATCTGTACGGCCGCCGAGTTGTTCGAGAGGATCGCGTCGTTCGTTCCGGACGTAGCGTCGACGACGTCCGTGATCACCGTTCCAGAAGCCACTCCGGTGTTCACAGCCACGCCGAGCGTGAAAGTAGTGGAGGCAGCCTTAGCGAAGTCTGGATTCGTGCAAGTGATGGTGCCTGTGCCGCCAACGGCCGGCGTGATGCACGTCCATCCCGATCCCCCCGGGTTGTTGAAGGATTGAAATGTCGTGTTGGCTGGCACGGCTTCCGTAAATGTTGCGTTCAGCGCGTCCAGCGGTCCGTTGTTCGCAACGCTCTGCGTGTAAGTAATGATGTTGCCGGGTCCAGGTCCTGCCAGGACTGGATTTGGCGCGCCAGAGTTCGTGACGGCCAGGTCGGCGGAAGCACATTCCGCGCCGGGCTGCGTCCCAGGAGTCTGCGGAATGCTCGAGATGGTATTCACCACACCCGCGGCACCCACGGTCGAGCCGTACGGATCGCGAGAAGTCGTTGAAGCTCCAGGCGCGCCTCCGGTCACCGTCGCGGCAGTAGCCGGTCCGGACAAGAAAATCGCGCCGCCACCCCCGCCGCCGCCGGGTCCGTGGCGATCCAGCGGAAACGAGGTTTCCGGACCCTTCACGAGCCACGTATTGCCCCCAGTCCCTCCGTTTGCGCTGACCGTGAGGCCGCCGAGGCCGCCGCTGTTAACAAGAACTCGAATCGAACCGGCTGCTCCGCCGCCACCACCGCCGTCGTTTAGAACGGCGAGTGCCGCCTGCCCGTTGGCGGTGATTGTGCCGGTGCCAGTCACCGACCCGGCATGAATGATGACGATGCCGCCGCCGGCAGCTCCGCTGCTATTGATGCCGCCAGGGTTTGCATTGGCAGGGTCCGCAGTGCCGTTATTCGTCGTTCCGGCGCCGCCACCGCCACCTAGGGCCAACGCGCTGGTCGTGTTGGGGAAAGTCGCCCCGCCATAGCCGCCAACGATGCCTGCGCTGTTCCAGCCAAATCCACCTTGGCCTCCTGCGCCACCGTTTCCGCCGCCACCGCCGCCGCTGTTTTGGTCGTTTGCGGTAGGATGCGCGTCAGTTGCGCCGCCCCCCGCATTGCCGGGTGCGCCGCGAGCATAGCTGCCGTTGGGCAGGCCTTCGACTCCGGTATTGGTCAAATTCGTTAGGGCTGCGTTCGCTACGAAGGTCGGAGTTCCGGCGATGCCCTCGCCCTTCGATGCATTCGTGGCAGTCCCGGAGCTAGTGATGTAGTCCGTCGCCAGCGTTCCAGCTGCTCCCGCCAGTGTTCGACCAGCTCCGCCGCGGAAACCGGTGGCATTGAGACTGACCGTGCCGTTCAGCGTGAGTTGCGACGCGATGTCCAGCGCCAGCACGCCGCCCGTTGCACCATTCCAGGGCATTGCCGCGAGTGTCGAGCTCAGAGTCGCTGAAGTGTATTGCGGGACGCGAATTACTTGAAACGTTCTTTGCCCTTGGGTTCCCGCAACATAAGCCGCCTTCGTGTATGAATTCAGTAGACCGCCGGTGGGTCCCGTAGCCAGAAAAGTGAGCGTGCCTCCGCCGACCGGCACGGCACTGGTCGAAGTCACAAACTCAAAATTTCCGGAATTGTTCAGAGCGGTCGAACCGAAACCGGGATCACCGGGAATGCCATCGCCGTATGCTCCGGTATTCGTGGAGTTGATGGCGGCGTCCTGCATTTGAATGACCAGGAGCAGGTCGCCGGAAGCGATCGCGGTTTGCGCGCCCGCGGCAGCAGCAGCACCTAGCACGATGGAAGTCGAGGCGGCGGCGACAGTTCCGTTGTTCGCGGGAGGATAGTAGGCGTTCAAGATTCCGGTGAGCGTGTTACCAGCGCCGTCGCGTCCGGGCGACGCGCAAACCAGCGGCTGAACGACGGTTAAAGTCGTGGCGGAATTGTTTCCCGCGATGGGATCCAAAGTCGTGGAGCTTACGGTCGCAGTGTTCGTCAGTGTCCCCGGGCTTGCGGGTGTGATAACCGCAATCGCGACAGTAATTGTGGCGCCGTTATTCACCGCGCCGAATGTGCAGGTTACCGTCGTCGTTCCGGAGCACGACCCTTGCGTCGTCGAGGACGAAACAAAGGTTGTCCCTGCCGGAATAGTGTTCACGAGCTTGCCATCGGCTGTGTTTATCAGGCCGAGGTTTTTTACGGTCATCGTGTAGGTCAGAGTGGAGGAGATGAAAACAGGGGTCGGCGATGCGGTTGAGGACACCGACAAGTCTGCTTGCGTGGCGCTCTCCACGAGGACCGAAGAAGTCGAAGCATTGTTGAAAGAAACCGGATCTGACGTGCTTGCCGTCACATCCGCTGAATTCAGGATCACCGTACCCGCGGCCGTGCCGCCAGCAACTGCTACAACGATAGTGAATGTCCCCGTGCCGCCGTTCGCAAGCGCCGCACCATCCGTGCAAATGATCTGTCCGGTCGCACCGACAGCGGGAACAGTACCGCAAGTCCAACCAGCAGGAGGCGTTACAGACTGGAAGGTCGTATTCGGCGGAGTTTGCTGGTACAGCACCGCGCCGTTAGCCGCCGTCGGGCCGTTGTTGGTGATGGTTTCCGTGTACGTGATGAGGCCGCCCGGTGCCACGGCGGAGACAGAGGCAGCCTGAGTCATCGAGAGATCGGCGGTTGAAACCTGCACGGAAGCAGTGGCGGTATTGTTGGCCAGATTGGGATCGGTGCCCGTTTCGCTGACCGTAACGGAATTCGTGATCGTCGAGCCGGGTACGGCGGCCGCTGTGATCGCGACCACCACGGTAAACGTGGACGACGCTCCGCCTGCGAACGTCGCATTCGCCGTACAGGTAATTGCCCCAGTACCGCCTACTGCTGGTTGCGTGCCGCAAGTCCAACCAGCCGGTACGGTAACAGACTGAAACGTGCTGTTGGCCGGAGTGGTCTGCGTTAGAGTAGCGCCGACCGCGGCGGCTGCACTGTTATTCGTCACTGTCTGCGTGTAGGTAATGCTCGAGAGCGCGTCGACGAACCCAGAGCCGGGTGCGTCTGACACGGAAAGATCGGGAGTCTGGACCGTCACGTTCGCCGTGCTGGAGACCGTCGCGGTGTTAGCGCCTTTACCGTTGACGGTGTCCGAAATAACCGTGCCGTTTGCCGTTCCTGCGTTCACCGTAACCACTACGGTAAACGTTGTGTTTCTGTTGTTTGCGTAAGTGCCCAGGCTCGTGTCCGTACACGTGATTACCCCGGCCGCGTTGGCGCACGTCCAGTTATCTTGGCCCGCAGTTTTCGCCGCAGAAATGAACGTGGTGTTGGCCGGCAGATTTTGCGTGACCGTGATGGCATGAGTAATAGCCACGCCGCTGGTATTGGATAGCACCTGCGTGTAAGTAATCGTTCCGCCGGCTGCCACTGTCGTGGGCGCGGGAGTGTTCGTAATGGTGAAAGCCTGTCCCGCGGCAGGCACCGCGTGGCAGAGGAGGGCGAACACCAGGCACAGACCAGGCGCCATAGCGGCCCGAAAGCGCCGCATTCTGGCAGCGCCGGCGCGCGCTAAGCGATGAATTTGACAACGGACCGCATGCCGAAACACTGTGCTGGGGTCCGCGAACGAAATCTCTCTTCCACCGCGCTCGACGCCCATGACACGACCGAGCAACTTTTGCGGGTCGCGGTCGTTTTCGAGTCCCGTGTCTCCACGAGTAACCATCCCCTCCGGGCCAGTCGCGGAGACCAATCTGTGCACTCGAAGCCCGTTGTTATCCTCCGACAAAACAATGTCGCCGCGGCGCAAGTCTGCTGCTTCCGCGCGGACGACGATCACCGCGTCTCCCTCCCGGAGATTCGGCTGCATGCTCAATCCGCTCACCTGGAAACGCACCTGATACCCGGACTCCAGCAGCGCTTCGCACATTGCCCGGAAGCGCGGCGAATCCATCCACATCTTGCTGTCGCTACGCGGCACGGAGAATGGCCTCCACGGCATGGGTGTCCGGAGCAAATCGGAAGAGCGAAACGGGCACTTGATTAGCGGTTTCTTCGGCAAATCGCAGCGCGTGCGCCAGCCCAGCCGGGCTGTGATGCGGCACGAACATTCGCGTAAACAATTCAGCTACCGCGCGCGACGGCTCCAGCGGAACGACCTCGTTCGCCGAACCATGTTCCAGCAGATAAATCCGGTCCAGCCGCCCGGAAGCTTGCGCTGCAAGACCTGCATCCCCGTGCCAGGGCGTGCCATACATCCTTATATGTCCGTCGTCAGCGCGCAGAATGATGCGGTCGTCGCTGAGCACGCAAACCCCTGGCTGCGCGAGCCACAGACGGGAGGTCGTGCTTTTCCCCGCTCCCGAGTGCCCGACAAACAACCGTCCGACGCCGTCAGAGCCGAGCACTCCGCAACCGTGAACTTCCACGCCGTGCCCCGTCGATAGACGGTGAATCATCAATAGTTCATCCAGTGGATACTCCAGCGGGTAAACAGGCAGCTCGGCATCGAAATAGCGCTTTAGCAGTGAAACCTGGCCGCGAGTGAAGTTCTTATCGAAGTGCGCTCTTTTGTAAGGCGCGCTGCCGAGATACGCTGTCTGAAAATAAAAGGACAGGCCGTCGCCTTCCTCGTACGCGCTCCACAGCCCTCCAGACTGAAAGGCCGGAGCTGCGCTGGGAAGTTGCAAATCATCGGTCCAGGCCGCTTCAATTTCCACTTCGCAAACCGGACTGTCGCAGGCAAATTCCTGCAAACTAGGCTCAAGAGCCAGCCTCAGTTCGCTGGGAGCGCTCACGCCAAAAGAAATCCCCCCGACGCTCATGGCAATGCGCGACCCAGCAACTGCCCCGGCAGTGGGGGCTGCCAGCTCAAGCGCCGAATTGAATGCCACGGCGTTCACCGTTCTTACGCTCCTTCAGGATCCGATGGATTTGCATGCAACAACCGCCCGGCAAGAACCCGAAACGGGCCCACCCGAGCCGGCAATCTTGCAATGCCCGAGAACTGCCTCTTCGGGACGCAAGCTCACCGCAACCACTTTGGGTGGCTGGTAAGGTGTCCGCTTCGATTCCGGTTCTTTCGAGGTCTTGCTCATTCCCTTCTCTCTAAAACTCATCCGTGCGGTAACGCGCACGAGCCGCAACCGCCCGAACGGCCGTTGCTTGAAGAAAGCACTGGAAGCAATACCGGCGCTGGCGGTATCGGCTTCCACGACCCGACATCCACCTTGTTGCCCTGAATACGCTCCGCGGATTCGCGAAGCGCCGAATGGTGTATGCCGTCAGCGCAGCTCGGGCAATCGCCGTGCTTCGGCACCTCGTATCCCAGCGCGTAAGCCCGCAAATGCGCGACCTGGCAAAGGAAGTCCACGGGTGATTCCGGATCGCCGGCCTCCAACTCCCCGTTTGCCGGGCACATGCTGCACAGCGACTGGATTCGGCATTCATTGCAGCGGGTCTGCCGCGTCTTCTTCTTATTCCGCACCTGCAGCAACGCGTCATTCCAGCCCTCGGCAAACGAACCGTTTCGCCAGTCGTAGTGCTCCTGCTGCGAAATCACGCAAATGGACATCTTCCCGGTCGGATCGATGGCGCACCCGGTCATTCCGCCGCCGCAAAAATAAACGTTGTCCCCGTCCTGGTTGGCGCCGCGATCCAGCGACAGGTCGTGATTCGCCAACCGTCGGTACTCGTCGCGCCGCTTCGAGTCATGGAAATCCAGCGCCACCACATCTTCCGGAATCAGCCGGACGCCCAGTGGACTAGCCGAGCAGTCAATCCGCGGATTCACCAGCGGGTCAAACTTGAACTCCACGCCAAAGTCTTCCTCGGCCATTCGCTTCATTTCGTACACTTCATGGCGATTGACCGTCGTGGGAACCGTCTTCAGCTTCAGCGGCAGCCCGCGCTCCAAAAGGAGCCGGATTCCGCGCATGCACCGGTCGTACGACCCCGGAATCTGGGTCAAGGCCTCGTAGGTCTCGCGCGTAGCGCCATAAAGCGTGATTTCAATCGCGAAGGGCCGCCATTCCGCCAGGTGGTCCGCTACCCGTGGCGTAATCAGCGTCCCGTTTGTGAAAATCGTGATCAGGAACCCGCGCTTTTTGGCTTCCGTATAAATGTCCAGGAAGTCCTTGCGGGCGAATACCTCGCCGCCGGTGTACAGCAGCCACAGGCACCCGGCATCCCTAAGCTCGTCCAGCAGGCGGCAATGCTCCGCCACGGTCAGCTCGGCCAATCGGGCAGCTTGGTCCGCCATAGAAAGGTTGTTGTAGCAATGCAGGCATTCGAGCGGGCACCGCCGGGTGACCTCGATCGACACCTCCGAGGGCACACGCTTCCCAGAGAACCTCTGGTGAACGTCTACGCTGAACCGCGTATAGCTCGCGACTTCCACTCTATTTTGGTCCTATCCTGCCGGGCGCTTAGCCCTGGCCGTGCTGGTGAACGAGCCCTGCCCGGCTCAACTCATCCATGAACGCTTGAATGTCCGCCAAAGCCTGCTCGAACGTCACGTCGTACCGCTCTTCGACCCAACCTGCCATTTCCTCGCTCGAAGTCCCCGCCTGCAGCAAGTTCCAAAGGTCGGAACCCACGCCGTTGAACGAGAAGATTGCGTCCAGATCCCCAACTCCGCCGCGTACCGGAACAACAAGTGTTTCTCCGGCAATCTCCCGGCTGACCACCGTCGAGCTACGGACGTACTTCGTGGACGACAGCAACGCCTGCGACATTTGCATAGCCTCTTCCCGGTTTAAGGGTCCGACTTGGGGGAACGTTAGAGCTTCCTTACCTAAAGAGTGGGTGAGGGAATGGGTTTTGTCATTGGAACTGGTGGCCTTTGTAGCGAAACGCACAAGAGAACCGAAAGTACTAGTCCCCTAGTACCGATGGGTGAGTTCCCGTCAAGTAACAGAAAATACGGAAGTTCTTTCGGCCTGCGCAATTCGTCGCTAGCCTTGAAGAAAGAGATTAGGAGGTTCTTATGCGGCTCTTGAGCAGATTCTTCGCGGTTGTACTGCTTGTTTCCGGTGGCGTACTAGTACCATCATCCTCAGCCCAGCAACCGGCGGCCGGCGTGGTCCTCCAAGCGAATCACGCCCAGATTGCTGGCGCGAACGTAAGCTCCGGCGCCAGTGTTTTCTCCGGCGATCTCATCGTCACCGACGAAGAAGGCCAGCTCCAGGTTCAGGTCGGACGCTCGAAAGTCGTCCTGCAGCCGAGCAGTTCGTTACGTTTGTTTCGTAGCGGTGCGCAGGCCGTTGTGGAGCTGGAACGCGGCACAATGAACTACGCCACCTCCGGCACCGGCGAGGAACTGGTGATCTACGCTCTGGACGTTCGCCTCGTTCCCTTGCGTACTGCTCCCACCGCCGGCCAAGTCACTGTCGTGTCTCGCTGCGAAGTCCGCGCTACCACGCAAACCGCCACGCTGGATGTCACGTCAGGAAAAGAAACCAAGACCATCGAGGAGACCAAGACCTACAGCGTGCGTTCGGACTTCGGAGTCGAATACCGCGACTCCTGGAAGCCGATACCCGCCGATTACCCCGATTTCGATCCCAACTCAACTTATCACCGCTCGCACTCGCACGGTCCCTGCGGCCTGGCCGACGTTCCGCACCAACTCCCCAACCCGCCCCTCGGCGGCCACTTTAGGATCGCTGCCGCCATCATCGGTGGCGGAGTAACCTGCATTATCTTATGCAGGGATTTCGAGAGCCCGGACAAACCCAAAGGAAACTAGTTGCCAGGCCGACGAACGGCCCCGAAAATAGGCGTACAAGGGCGGGGGATTTTGAGGTTCTTGGTGGACGTGACAGGGATCGAACCTGCGACCTCATGCTTGCAAAGCACGCGCTCTCCCAGCTGAGCTACACGCCCACA